>Ga0181582_10000671_pt1 | contig 24785 bp, 19 predicted proteins | sample 071ome_32_FD_132438 | JGI IMG/M metagenome (GOLD analysis project Ga0181582, IMG submission 132438) | Coastal salt marsh microbial communities from the Groves Creek Marsh, Skidaway Island, Georgia - 071405AT metaG (megahit assembly) | ecosystem: Environmental > Aquatic > Marine > Intertidal...
CAAAGAAGGAAGTAAGGTATCCCGGATTTTCCGGGATGCCTTTTTCCATCTACGGGTGTAGTTCAAGGGTAGAATAGTGGTCTCCAAAACCATTGATGGGAGTTCGAATCTCTCCACCCGTGCAATCAACGTTTAACCTAGGGAATCCCATGGAAACTATTCGTCAATATCTCAAAGACTCCTACTCCGAGTTCATGCACCGCGTGACTTGGCCTACATGGATCAGCTTGCAAAAGAGCACCCTTGTGGTGATTGCGGGTTCGTTGGTTTTTGCTTTGGCCATTTTTGCCATGGACAAAGTGATTACCCAAGTGTTTGACTTCGTATATACCCTCTTTGCGTAATCTGATGAGTGTAAACGAAGGAATGAAATGGTATGTGGTTCGGGCTATTAGTGGCCAGGAAACCAAGACCAAGCATTACATTGAGACGGAGATGGCCCGTACGGGCATGTCTGACTTGTTGGGTCAAGTATTGATTCCAACCGAAAAAGTGTACCAAATCCGCAACGGCAAGAAAGTGCTCAAGGAGCGCAATTTCTTCCCAGGTTACATCATGGTTGAAGCCGTGTTGACTGGTGAGTTGGTTCACACCCTCAAAAATATCCCCGGCGTCATTGGTTTCTTGGGTGAGACCAAAGGCGGTGAACCCACTCCCTTGCGTCTCAGCGAAGTCAATCGCATGTTGGGCAAGGTCGACGAATTGGCGGAATCGGCCGAGCAGGTTTCGATCCCCTTCGTTTTGGGCGAATCAGTCAAGGTTATCGACGGTCCTTTCCGCGATTTCGTTGGCTCTATTGAAAAAATTCACGAAGACAAGCGCAAGCTGGAAGTGATGGTCAAAATTTTTGGCCGCCGCACGCCGCTTGAGCTCAGCTTCATGCAAGTCGAAAAAGAAAGTTAAAACGGTGTGAGCTCCCGTCCGTTCTGAAGCAGAGCTTCCAACTGCGAACGAACACAACAAGCTGTCAAATAAAGCAAATACGAACAACAGAATATGGCGAAAGAAATCAGTGCGATGATCAAGCTGCAAGTTCGTGGTGGTGCCGCAAACCCTTCACCTCCCGTAGGTCCTGCCTTGGGTGCGAAGGGTGTCAACATCATGGAATTCTGCAAGCAGTTCAATGCACGTACGCAGGAAAAGCAAGGCAAGCTGTTGCCCGTTGTTATTACGGTATACACAGACAAGTCTTTTGATTTCATCGTAAAGCAACCCCCAGTGGCTGTTCAATTATTGGAAGCGGCGAAGCTTAAGAGCGGATCCGGAGTACCTAACCGCGAGAAAGTCGGTAAGGTTACTTGGGCTCAAGTTCAAGCGATTGCTGAAGATAAAATGGTAGACCTGAATTGCTTCACAATGGACTCGGCGATGTCAATGGTCGCGGGAACGGCTCGAAGCATGGGCTTAACCGTAACCGGAACGAAACCGAGCAACAATTAATCCTCAGAATCATGGCAAAATTGACAAAAAAGCAAAAGGCCGCTGAGGATAAAATTGTTCCCGGCAAATTGTATTCTTTGGATGAGGCGTCTGCCTTGGTCAAAGAAGTGACCACCACCAATTTTGATGGATCTGTCGACTTGGCAGTCCGGTTGGGCGTAGATCCCCGTAAAGCCAATCAACTGGTTCGCGGTGTGGTTAGCCTTCCAAACGGTACTGGTAAGTCCATCCGTGTTTTGGCCTTGGTAACTCCTGATAAGGAGGCTGAAGCGAAAGAAGCGGGTGCAGACTTCGTCGGTATGGACGAGTACTTGGATAAAATCAAGGGCGGATGGACGGACATCGATGTCATCATCACCGTTCCCGCTGCGATGGGCAAACTCGGTCCCTTGGGCCGTGTTCTCGGCCCCCGTGGATTGATGCCCAACCCCAAGTCTGGTACGGTCACCATGGATGTAGCCAAAGCGGTTGCAGAAGTGAAGGCTGGTAAAATTGACTTTAAGGTGGACCGTTATGGCATCGTACACGCCGGAATCGGCAAGGTGTCTTTCACAGCCGAGGCAATCAAGGAAAATGCGGATGAAGTCATCAAGACTTTGGTTCGTTTGAAGCCTACCTCTGCCAAGGGTACCTATATCAAGAGCATCACATTGAGCCCTACCATGGGCCCTGGTGTTCCCGTTGAAGCGAAAAACGCCTAATGCGATAGTCCTATGACCCGCGAAGAAAAGAATCAACTCATCGAAGATCTCACCGCTGCGCTAGAATCTACCGCAACGGTGTACATCACGGACATTGCCGGATTGGATGCAGAAAACACGAGCAACTTGCGTCGTGCCTGCCACAAAGCCGACATCAAAATGACCGTGGTCAAGAACGCCCTCTTGAAGAAGGCCATGGAGCGCTCCACCAAGGATTTTGGTGAGCTCTCGGACGTCCTCAAGGGCAACTCAAGCATCATGATGGCTGAGGCAGGCAATGCCCCCGCTAAATTGATCAAGGAATTCCGCAAGAAGAGCCCCAAGCCCATCTTGAAGGGAGCCTATGTCGAGGAAGCCATTTTCATTGGCGACACTCAGCTTGATGCATTGACTAGCTTGAAGTCGAAGAACGAATTGATTGGGGACGTTATCCTGTTGTTGCAGAGCCCAATCAAGAATGTTGTTTCGGGCCTCCAGGCTGGCAGTGGTCAAACCATCGCTGGTTTGATCAAGGCGCTGGAAGAGCGCAATTCCTAACCCCTGTACGCACTCACGCTTCCAACTACGTGCATTTTAATTAGAAATCTCAAACTCAACCAAAATGGCTGATATCAAAAACCTCGGAGACTCTTTGGTCAACCTGACCGTGAAAGAAGTTAATGAACTCGCAAACTACCTCAAAGAAGAATACGGCATCGAGCCCGCTGCTGCGGCTGTAGCTGTAGCTGCTCCCGCTGCTGGCGGTGGTGAAGCTGCTGCTGGAGAGAAATCTTCTTTCGACGTAATCCTTAAGAGCGCTGGCGCTTCTAAGTTGGCCGTCGTGAAGGTCGTTAAAGAATTGACTGGACTTGGCTTGAAAGAAGCGAAGGACGCCGTTGATGCTGCTCCTGCTCCTATCAAGGAAGGCGTTAGCAAAGACGAAGCAGAAGCCCTCAAGAAGCAACTTGAAGAGGCTGGTGCTGAAGTAGAGCTCAAGTAAGAGCCCTGTCAACCACTCAGGTTTAGGCCCTTGAAACGCTGTTTCAAGGCCTAAACCTTTTCGTATTTCAAATCATATTCATCAATCTGTCGAGCTCCATGGCGCACGTTCAATCGCGAATCAATTTCTCCTCAACCTTCGCACAGGCGGATTGCCCGGATTTTCTTGATATCCAAATCAAGTCGTTCCGGGATTTTTTTCAGATCGATACCAAACCGGAAAATCGGTCGAATGAAGGCTTGTTTAAGACCTTCAATGAAAACTTCCCCATTACGGATTCCCGCAACCAGTTTGTACTGGAATTCATTGATTATTTCGTAGATCCCCCCCGTTACAGCGAGATGGAATGCATCGAGCGCGGGCTGACCTACAGCGTACCTCTCAAGGCACGTCTCAAGCTTTACTGTACGGACCCCGAACACGAGGACTTTGAAACCATCGTCCAGGATGTGTACTTGGGAACCATTCCCTACATGACCCCACGCGGTACGTTCATTGTGAACGGAGCCGAGCGTGTAATTGTTTCTCAGCTGCACCGTTCGCCCGGTGTCTTCTTTGGCCAAAGCTTCCACGCGAACGGCACCAAGTTGTACTCGGCACGTGTCATCCCCTTCAAGGGTAGCTGGATTGAATTTGCTACGGACATCAACAACGTCATGTACGCGTACATCGACCGCAAAAAGAAGTTGCCCGTAACCACTCTTTTCCGCGCGATCGGATACGAACGCGACAAGGACATCTTGGAGATTTTTGACCTAGCCGAAGAAGTGAAAGTTTCAAAGGCAGGCCTCAAGCGCACAGTCGGCCGCAAATTGGCGGCGCGTGTCTTGAAGAGCTGGATCGAAGACTTCGTGGATGAAGATACCGGAGAAGTTGTATCCATCGAACGCAACGAGGTGATCCTCGATCGCGACACCATCCTGGAGAAGGAGCATGTCGACATGATCTTGGAGGCGGAAGTTGCGACGATTTTGTTGCATAAAGAAGATATTATTGAGGGAGAATACTCCATCATTTACAATACGTTGCAGAAGGACCCCACGAACTCGGAAATCGAGGCCGTGGAGCACATCTACCGTCAACTGCGCAATGCTGAACCACCGGATGAGGAGACCGCGCGGGGCATCATTGACAAACTTTTCTTCTCCGAGCAGCGCTATAGCTTGGGTGAAGTAGGCCGGTACCGCTTGAACAAGAAACTCAATCTCGAAATCGAGAAGGAGAAGCAGGTATTGACCAAGCAGGACATCATCTCGATCATCAAGTATTTGATTGAGTTGATCAACTCAAAGGCCGAGATCGACGACATCGACCACTTGTCTAACCGCCGTGTTCGAACGGTAGGTGAGCAAATGGCCAATCAATTTGGTGTGGGCTTAGCCCGCATGGCTCGTACCATCCGTGAGCGAATGAACGTGCGCGACAACGAGGTATTCACGCCAATCGACCTGATCAACGCTAAGACCTTGAGTTCAGTGATCAATTCCTTCTTTGGAACAAATCAGCTGAGCCAATTCATGGACCAGACAAACCCCTTGTCTGAAATCACGCACAAGCGCCGTCTGTCCGCTCTCGGACCCGGTGGTTTGAGCCGCGAACGCGCCGGCTTCGAAGTTCGTGACGTCCACTACACTCACTACGGACGCCTTTGCCCCATTGAAACGCCAGAAGGACCCAACATCGGTTTGATTTCTTCTCTCTGTGTCTACGCGAAGGTGAACAGCATGGGCTTCATCGAAACACCCTACCGCGAAGTAGAGGACGGTCAAGTGAAATTGAGCTCCGCTCCCTTGTACCTCTCTGCCGAGGAAGAGGAGGCGAAAGTCATTGCCCAGGCGAATGCCCCATTGAACCAAAATGGCACGTTTGTCAACGATCGAATCAAAGCACGCGACGAGGGCGATTTCCCCGTTGTAGAGCCCGCGAAAGTCGATTTGATGGACGTAGCACCCAACCAGATCGCTTCGATTTCGGCTTCTTTGATTCCGTTCTTGGAGCACGACGACGCCAACCGTGCGTTGATGGGATCAAACATGATGCGCCAGGCGGTGCCCTTGCTCCGCCCCGAGGCCCCGATTGTGGGAACCGGATTGGAACGTCAAGTGGCCCACGACTCGCGCGTTTTGGTGAATGCGGAAGGGCCTGGTACGGTTCGCTACGTGGACGCCAATGAAATTGTGATCGAATACGATCGCACGGAGGACGAAGAATTGGTCAGCTTCGAGCCGGCCACAAAGTCCTACCCATTGACCAAATTCTTGAAGACCAACCAAAGCACCACGATCAACTTGAAGCCGATTGTTTCGGCGGGAGAGCGCGTGGACTTGGGCCAGGTTCTTTGTGAGGGTTATGCCACACAAGGCGGTGAATTGGCTTTGGGCCGCAACTTATTGGTGGCCTTTATGCCTTGGAAGGGGTACAACTTCGAGGATGCGATCGTGATCAACGAGCGCGTTGTCCGCGAAGACATCTTTACCTCCATCCACATCGACGAATACACACTCGACGTGCGCGACACCAAGTTGGGCATGGAGGAATTGACCGCCGATATCCCCAACGTGAGTGAAGAAGCGACGAAAGACTTGGACGAAAACGGTATTATCCGTGTCGGAGCTGAAGTCAATCCGGGCGACATCCTCATTGGTAAAATCACGCCGAAAGGGGAAAGCGATCCTTCTCCAGAAGAGAAACTCTTGCGTGCCATCTTTGGTGACAAAGCGGGTGACGTGAAAGACGCTTCCTTGAAGGCTTCTCCCTCTTTGAGTGGAGTGGTGATCGACAAAAAGCTCTTCAGCCGCAGCATGAAGGACAAGCGCCAGCGTGTCCGCGATAAGGAGGAATTGGAAGCGTTGGATTTGGAATTCGCCACCCAGTTGGAGGAGATCCGCACCACCTTTATTGAGAAGTTGGCCAAATTAGTCAGCGGCAAGACCGCCCAAGGCGTGACCAACGACTTGAACGAAGAGGTAATCCCCAAAGGCACCAAGTTCACCTTGAAAGTGCTGAATGCGTTAGAAGACTACACGCACCTGACGGGCGGAACCTGGACCACGGACGATGAGAAGAATAAACTCATCGACAATCTGCTCCACAACTACAAGATCAAAGTGAGCGATGTCGCCGGTGTACACCGCCGCCGCAAATTCACGATCAGCGTAGGAGACGAATTGCCTGCAGGTATCGTGAAGATGGCCAAAGTGATCATCGCCAAAAAGCGCAAGCTGAAAGTAGGTGATAAGATGGCAGGTCGCCACGGTAACAAGGGTATCGTTGCCAAGATTGTACGTCAGGAAGACATGCCTTTCTTGGAGGACGGAACACCCGTGGATATCGTCTTGAACCCGCTTGGTGTACCTTCTCGTATGAACATCGGTCAGATCTATGAGACCGTGTTGGGTTGGGCTGGTCTGAAGACGGGTCAGAAATTCTCAACGCCGATTTTCGACGGAGCAACCTTGGATGAAATCACCCAGCACACGGAAGCCGCAGGCATCCCCATGTTCGGACACACGCAATTGTATGATGGCGGTTCCGGCGAGGCGTTTGACCAAAAGGCGACGGTAGGGGTCATCTATATGTTAAAACTCGGCCACATGGTGGACGATAAGATGCACGCACGTTCTATTGGACCGTACTCTCTGATCACACAGCAGCCGCTGGGTGGTAAGGCACAGTTTGGTGGACAGCGTTTTGGTGAGATGGAAGTTTGGGCTTTGGAAGCGTTTGGCGCCTCCAACATCCTGCGTGAAATCTTGACGGTGAAGTCGGATGACGTCGTTGGACGTGCGAAGACCTACGAAGCCATTGTGAAGGGCGACCGGATGCCTGAACCAGGTATTCCTGAATCCTTCAATGTCTTGCTCCATGAGTTGCAAGGCCTTGGCTTGAAAGTATCCTTAGACTAATCCGACCCTTCGGGAACCTCATTTAGAATACCATGCGAAAAATCGAACAGCAAACCTCAGGCAGCTTCAACTCCATCACCATTGGATTGGCTTCTCCTGAATTCCTTTTGGAGCGCTCCAGCGGTGAAGTGCTGAAGCCCGAAACGATCAACTATCGCACCCACAAACCCGAGCGCGACGGCTTGTTCTGTGAGCGCATTTTCGGTCCTGTGAAGGATTTCGAATGTGCTTGCGGTAAATACAAGCGCATCCGCTATAAGGGCATCGTGTGTGACCGTTGTGGTGTGGAAGTCACGGAGAAGAAAGTACGCCGTGAGCGCATTGGCCACATCAACTTGGTGGTGCCTGTAGCGCACATCTGGTACTTCCGTTCCTTGCCCAACAAGTTGGGATACCTTTTAGGTATTCCCACCAAGAAATTGGACATGATCATTTATTACGAGCGCTATATCGTCATTCAGACGGGTGAGGCGGTCGATAATGAAGGCAATCCTTTTGAGCACATGCAGTTCTTGACCGAAGAGGAGTACCTCGACGCCCAAGACCGCTTGCCCATGGAGAACCAATACCTGGATGACAACGATCCCAACAAGTTCATCGCCAAAATGGGCGCGGAGGCTATGTTGATGTTGCTTCAGCGTTTGGACTTGGATGCCATGTCGTACGATTTGCGCGACCGCGCGAACCGTGAGACCTCTCAACAACGTAAGCAAGAGGCATTGAAGCGTCTACAAGTGGTGGAAGCCATGCGCGACGCCAATGTGCGCTTGGAGAACAAGCCCGAGTGGATGATCATCAAGGTGGTCCCCGTTATCCCGCCCGAATTGCGCCCCTTGGTGCCCTTGGATGGCGGACGTTTCGCGACCTCGGATTTGAACGATCTCTACCGCCGTGTGATCATCCGCAACAACCGTTTGAAGCGTTTGTTGGAGATCAAGGCACCTGAAGTGATTTTGCGCAACGAAAAGCGCATGCTTCAAGAGTCGGTCGACAGCTTGTTTGACAATACCCGCAAAGCCAGTGCGGTCAAGACGGAAAGCAACCGTCCCTTGAAGTCCTTGAGCGATAGCTTGAAGGGCAAGCAGGGTCGTTTCCGCCAAAACCTCTTGGGTAAGCGTGTGGACTATTCGGCACGTTCGGTCATCGTTATCGGACCTGACTTGAAGCTCCACGAGTGTGGTCTTCCCAAGGACATGGCTGCTGAGCTCTACAAGCCGTTTATCGTTCGCAAGTTGATTGAGCGCGGAATCGTGAAAACGGTGAAGTCTGCGAAGAAAATCATCGACAAGCGCGAAGCGGTTGTGTGGGATATCTTGGAAAACGTGATGAAGGGCCACCCCGTTCTTCTGAACCGTGCTCCGACGCTTCACCGCCTGGGTATCCAGTCCTTCCAGCCCAAGATGATCGAGGGTAAGGCTATTCAGCTGCACCCCTTGACCTGTACGGCCTTCAACGCGGATTTTGACGGAGACCAAATGGCTGTGCACTTGCCCTTGGGCCCTGCCGCAATCTTGGAAGCCCAAATCTTGATGTTGGCCTCGCACAATATCTTGAATCCGGCCAACGGATCACCTATCACGGTCCCTTCACAAGACATGGTCTTGGGTCTGTACTACATGACCAAGGCCAAGCGCAACCTACCCGGAGATCCCGTCAAGGGCGAAGGCATGACCTTCTACTCCGCGGAGGAAGTGAACATTGCATACAATGAAAAGCGCGTAGACCTCAACGCCATTGTGAAAGTGCGTACCCTCGTGGACGGCGACAATGGAGAATTGGTTTTCAAAGTGATTGAAACCAGCGTCGGCCGCGTCCTTTTCAACCAAGTGGTTCCCAAGGAGGTCGGCTTCATCAACGAATTGTTGACGAAGAAGGCATTGCGTGACATCATTGCGCGCATCTTGACCCGCACGGACGTACCCCGTACTGCGAAGTTCTTGGATGACATGAAAGATTTGGGTTACTCCAACGCCTTCCGCGGTGGATTGTCCTTCTCTTTGGGTGACATTCAGGTTCCTGAGATCAAGACCAGCCTCATTACAGATGCCAACACAGAAGTGGAGGGCATTTTGATGAACTACAACATGGGTCTGATCACGAACAACGAACGATACAACCAGGTCATTGACGTTTGGACCAACGCGAACGCGCGTTTGACTCAAGCTGCGATGAACCAATTGATCAATGACCGCCAAGGATTCAACCCCATCTACATGATGTTGGATTCAGGAGCCCGTGGATCGAAAGAGCAGATTCGTCAGCTCTCCGGTATGCGTGGTTTGATGGCCAAGCCTCAGAAGTCCGGTTCATCGGGTGGTGAGATCATTGAAAACCCAATTATCTCGAACTTTAAAGAGGGACTCTCCATCTTGGAGTACTTCATTTCTACGCACGGTGCCCGTAAGGGTCTGGCGGATACGGCCTTGAAGACGGCTGACGCGGGTTACTTGACCCGTCGTCTCCACGACGTCGCTCAAGACGTGATCGTGAATGAAGACGACTGTGGAACGCTTCGCGGTCTGGAAATCCAGGCTTTGCGCAAGAACGAAGAAGTCGTTGAAACATTGAAGGAGCGCATTGCAGGCCGAGTATCCTTGGCCAACGTAATCAATCCTTTGACCGGTGAAGTGTACGTAGGTACGGGTGAGATGATCTCTGACATCATTGCGGACAAGATTGAAGAGAGCCCCATTGAAACGGTAGAAGTTCGTTCACCCTTGACTTGTGAAAGCAAGCGCGGTATCTGTGCGAAATGCTACGGCCGCAATTTGGCCACAGCCAAAGGCGTGCAAACGGGTGAAGCTGTAGGTGTTCTCGCCGCCCAATCCATTGGTGAGCCTGGAACACAGTTGACGCTTCGTACCTTCCACGTGGGTGGTACGGCCGGTAACGTTTCGGAAATCAGCAGCTTGATGGCCAAATTCGATGGCATCCTCGAATACGAGGAGGTTCGTACGGTCGCCAGCGAAGGAGCGGACGGTGAGAAAGCGGAAATTGTCATCGGACGTACGGGCGAAATGCGCGTGGTTGATGCCAAGACCGGCATTGCAGTCATGACTGCCAATATTCCTTATGGTTCAACCCTCCTTGTGAAGGGTGGATCCAAAGTGAAGAAAGGCGACGTGATTTGTACGTGGGACCCCTATAATGCGGTCATCATCTCCGAGCATACAGGTAAGATTGCGTACATGGACATCGTTCAAGGTGTGACGTACAAGGTCGAAATCGACGAGCAAACTGGTTTCCAAGACAAAGTCATCTCTGAAAGCCGCAACAAGAAGCTGGTTCCCATGCTTCAAGTTGTGGACAAGAAAGGGAACGAAATCAAGCATTACACCCTGCCTGTCGGCGCACACCTGATGGTTGACGAAGGCGAGGACATCAAGTCTGGTAAGGTGTTGGTTAAGATCCCACGTAAGGGAGCGAAGTCTGGTGACATCACCGGTGGTCTTCCCCGTGTGACAGAATTGTTTGAAGCACGTAACCCATCGAACCCAGCTGTCGTGGCCGAGATTGATGGCACCGTGTCCTACGGTAAGATCAAGCGCGGTAACCGTGAAATCATGATCGAAAGCCGTACCGGTGAGCAGCGCAAGTACTTGATCAACTTGTCCAAGCAAATCTTGGTACAAGAAAACGATTTTGTTCGGGCTGGATCCCCCTTGAGCGATGGAGCGATTACCCCTGCCGATATTTTGGCCATTCAAGGTCCGACGGCGGTTCAGGAGTACCTCGTGAATGAAATTCAAGAAGTTTACCGTCTCCAGGGCGTGAAGATCAACGACAAGCACTTTGAGGTGATTGTTCGTCAGATGATGCGCAAAGTGGAGATTGTGGATGGGGGCGACACGTCCTTCTTGGAAGGCCACTTGGAGCACACCATTGACTTCATCAACGAAAACGACCGCATCTTCGATAAGAAGGTGGTGGAAGATGCCGGCGACAGCGAAACACTGAAGCCAGGTATGATGATTTCTTCTCGCCGCTTGCGCGATGAGAATTCTCTGTTGAAGCGTGCCGACAAGGCCTTGGTTCAAGCGCGTGACGCACAGTCTGCGACAGCCAAGCTAATCTTGCAGGGTATCACGCGTGCATCATTGCAAACGAAGTCATGGGTATCTGCGGCGTCGTTCCAGGAGACCACCAAAGTATTGAACGAAGCAGCCATCGCTGCGAAGGTCGACACCTTGGATGGTTTGAAGGAAAACGTCATCGTGGGTCACCGCATCCCTGCCGGAACAGGCCTCAAGCGCTACTACACGTCTGTAGTAGGCAGCAAGGACGAATACGAGCAAATGATGTCGAGCCAAGCCGTGGATGTTGAATCAGCGGAATAATCGGATATGAGCACAGAGCCCGAAAACCAATTGCAGATTGAGCTTTCGCCTGAAATGGCGGAGGGTATCTACAGCAATTTGGCGGTCATCAATCACTCGCCCTCAGAGTTTGTTCTGGACTTCATTCAAATGATGCCCGGACTACCCAAGGCGCGCGTGAAGGCACGGGTCATTCTGACTCCCCAACATGCCAAGCGCTTGATTCGCGCGATGGAAGAAAATGTGCAGCGCTTTGAAGCGAGCCATGGAGCCATCTCGGAAACAGAGCAACCGCATGTCCCCATTCAGTTTGGGGGTCCAACGGGACAAGCATAAAACGAAGAAAGCCGCCCGAAGGGGCGGCTTTTTTTATGGCATCCAAAAGGGCAAGCGGGTTGGTACCGAGCAGGGGGCCCGTTACCCTTATTCGTGGTCGAAAAATCCGTCCAAAATCATGGCAATGCCGCGCACTGCAAAGGCGGCCGCTGAAAACATCATGACAACAATGAATGCGGTCCAGCCCCAGGCGCCTTCCCGCAAGGCCGGCGCACCGATCCAATAGTAAAAGGCGGGACCCGCAAAGAGGAAGGGGAAAGCAATGGACAAGAAGATCAAGCCTTTGACCAGTTTCTGCTTATTGGAGGAAGGACGTTCTGCACTCATGGCTATGAAGGTATGGCGTGGCGAATGGCGCGGCAAGCTTGCTGAAGTTCTTCTTCAGAAATAGACAAGGGCGGTGCCAAGCGAAGGGCTTGATTCTCGAATAAAAACCAATCCGTGAGGAGGCCTTGTTGAATGAGGGCTTGCTGGACGGAAAGCACGCGGTCAAAATCCCCAAGGGGAAGGGCCAGAAGGAGTCCTTGACCAGAAAGCCTACCCGTTTTACTGAGGTGCGAGAGTTCGCGGCGCAGGAGCGCTTCCTTGGAAGCCACGTGGTCGATCCACCCTTCACGTTGCAAAACACGGAAAGCCGCCCATCCTGCTGCACAACTAACTGGATGCCCACCAAAGGTGGTGAGATGCCCGAGCATGGGATTTTGGGCGAGGCTCTGCATTTTTTCACGAGAGGCAATAAAGGCGCCTAAGGGCATTCCGCCACCTAGGGCTTTACCGAGGCATAGGATGTCCGGAGTGATTCCCACCCCTTGGTGCGCAAAGAGATGCCCCGACCGACCGAATCCTGTTTGAATTTCATCGACAATGAGCAGGGCGCCTACGGCGCGACAGCGGTCTTGGAGGGCGGATAGATAGGCGGGAGGAACCGGCTTGTATCCCGATTCGGCCTGAATGATTTCGACCACGACCGCGGCGGTACGTGAAGTAATGCGTTCTAAGGCGGAGGCATCTGCCCAGGGCAGGATACGGTGGTCGGGAAGCAAGGGTCGATAGGCCCGTTTAAAGGTTTCATCGCCCATGGCTGACAATGCGCCTTGGGTGGAACCGTGGTAGCTGCCTTGAAATGAACAGATTTCTGTGCGACCGGTCCAGCGCTTGGCCAATTTAAAGGCGCCCTCGATGGCCTCCGCCCCGGAATTTCCCCAATACACGCAGTCCAATGAAGGATGGAGGGTGGCGCAGAGGGCCTGAGCATAGCCGACTTGAGGCTGTTGAATGTATTCTCCGTAGACCATCAGGTGCATATAGTCCGCAGCTTGTTTTTGGACGGCAGCGATGACCTCGGGATGACCATGGCCAATGTTGGAAACGCCAATGCCCGAGATGAAATCCATGTATGCACGGCCTTCCGCGTCGTAGAGAAATACCCCTTCCGCCCGGCTAAAAGCCAAAGCCAAGGGGGATTCTGTCGTGGGGGCGATGTGACGCAAAAAAAGTTGCCGGAGATCCATGGCCCAAAGGTAGGAAAGCCCCGAGGGTTTGCACCGACGGGGCGATTGAAATGGTAACGCCTTGAAGCTAGAATCCGCGCTGCGGACCTGGCCCGCCGGGCCGTCGGCCACCTGATCTGGGAGGAGGGCCGACCGAACGATCGCCTTCGGGACGTCCCTCGCGAAGCCGCTCGTACAAGCGTCGCTGAAATTCGCGCTCCGCGCGGTAGTAGGCGAGCACCTTGTGGGCGGGGAGGATTTCCAAGAACTTCTTCTGGTATTTTTTACGAATGGCTTCCCGCTTTTCAGCAGTGGCTTCCATGGCTTTTAGCACCCTTAAGGCCTCCATGTCGTCGGTGATAACCTCCCGTGGTTTGCGGTCCATGGGGTCTTTTTCAACGCTGCGTAATTCAGTTTGGAATGCCTCGTAGACAGGCCAAAAAACTTTCGCCTCGTCTGGGCTCAGCTCGACTTCACGGGTGATGAAACCCACTTTGGCGGCTTCGACGCGTTCGCGGACATCGGTGGGAGGGCCTTGGGCGATGGCGGGCAGGACACTCCAAAGGGTTAGGAGGGAGAGGAGAATAATTCTGGTCATCATTTAGTAGGTTAGATCGGCTAAAAGTTGATTGAGTTCTGATTCATCGAGCAATGCGGCGGCTTCATCCACGCTGAGCTCCAGTTCCCCTGCTTGGAAGACTTCCCAAGCCAGGTCCTCGGTGACCCACACTTCGGATTCGGTCGGGGATCCATCGGAGAATAAAAAGAGTCCCACAGCCAAAAGTGCAGCCACCGAAGCAGCCCACAACGATATGGCCCGTATCCGACTACGTGAAGATGGAACGGCTCCATGTTGGGGCAGGTCCAACGCCGTCATCATGCGGGCTACCAGGTCCTGGTGCGCCTCGGGCGGGACATGTATACCGTCGTGCTTGTTCATCTTATTCATTGGATTCAAAGTCATAATCAGGGTTTAATTCGCGCATTTCCATTTTTATGCGCTCAACGGCATGGTGGTAATTGGCTTTGAGCCCGCCGACACTGGTGCCGAGGATTTCGGAGATTTCGGAATAGGGTTTGTCGTCAAAATAGCGCAACTGAAAGGTGAGCCGCTGACGTTCGGGCAGGTTGGCTAGGGCGCGGTACAAGTCTGCGAGAAGACGGTCCGCCTCGAAGTGTGGACTATCCGGAACCCCGATGTCCACGCCCTCTAGGCTGCGGCGGATATTTTTCGACTTGCGCAACGCTCCTAGGGCTTCATTCACTACGATGCGGTAGGCCCAAGTACTGAACTTGCTGTCCCCTTTGAATTTCGGAAGGGCGCGCCACATTTTAACCGAGGCGTCCTGGACGACATCTTGGGCGGTGGCATGGTCCAGGACGATGCGCAAGGCGGTCCGATAAAAGTCCGAGGCATAGTGCTGGGCCATCAACGAAAAAGCCCGGTCGTAGGCATGCGACGACCAAGCTTCGTGGATGGCGGCTTCCGCATGCGTGGACATGGAATTTAGATGCCGCGTCAGGCGGAAGGTTTAACGGGTAAGAACGCGCTTGGCGGCCGCCACAATGTTGGCGGCGTCCAGGCCATACTTCGTTAGCAATTGGGCCGGGGTGCCGCTTTCGCCGAAGGAGTCGTTTACGGCGACCATTTCCATGGGGGTAGGGCGGTGCATGGCCAAGGCCTGAGCGATGGAGTCACCCAGTCCGCCGTGGCGCTGGTGCTCTTCAGCCGTCACAACGCGGCCGGTTTTGCGGACAGAGGCCAGCAAGGTGTCCAAATCCAATGGCTTGATGGTCGCGAAATTGATGACTTCCGCGCGGATGCCTTCCGCTTCCAGGGCGTTCGCAGCTTCTAAAGCCTCCCAAACGAGGTGGCCGTTGGCGCAAATGGTGACGTCCGTGCCTTCAGTGAGGACATCGGCTTGGCCGATGACGAAGGGCTTGTCTGCGGGGGTAAAGTTGGCCACTTTGGGTCGACCAAAACGCAAGTATACCGGGCCATCGTGTTCGGCAATGGCGATGGTTGCCGCCTTGGTTTGGTTGTAGTCACATGGAGAGATCACGGTCATGCCCGGGAGCATTTTCATGAGGCCGATGTCCTCGAGAATTTGGTGGGTGGCCCCATCTTCTCCCAGAGTTAGTCCCGCATGGGAGGCGCAAATTTTGACGTTCTTCCCTGAATAGGCGACACTCTGACGAATCTGATCATACACCCGACCGGTCGAGAAGTTGGCAAAGGTCCCCGTGTAGGGAATCTTCCCTCCAATGGTCAATCCGGCAGCCATGCCAATCATATGGGCCTCTGCAATACCCGTCTGAAAGAAGCGCTCAGGGAATTCGGCCGCAAAGGCGTCCATTTTGAGGGATCCCGTCAGATCTGCACAGAGGGCGACCACGTGGGGGTTGGTGCGACCGAGTTCGAGAAGTCCTGCGCCAAATCCGGAGCGGGTGTCTTGACTACCTGAGTTTTTGTAAGGATGCATGGGTGAAAATTAAAGGATTCGAACCAGGGTGGAACTACCTGGTGAGACGGTGAATGTTTGTGTTTTGGAATAGGTTGTTTGCTGCGCGGTTCGCGGCCGATAGATGACTTTATAGGTGCCGGGCTGCAAGGAGAACTGCTGGCGGGTCTGAAGCTCATCCAAGGGGGCCACCCAGGTCCAATCGGAACCATCTACCACGAAAATGGCTCCATACCCGGAGGATTTGAGTTGAATGGTCACTTCTCCAGCCGGAGGAATGGTGATCTCCTGAGTCGTTCCAGGCTTCAGGGTCACGCGCTGGCGAATGCGCGGGAGGGTCAGGATGTCCAAGTCGTAGGAGCCTGCGATATAGGTCACCGTGGTATTGAACGGTTGGACGTGAAGAATGTCTGCGGGATTTTCGGGGGCGCGAACCACTGCCACGGGGGGCATTTGCGAGAGCTTGAGCCCGGGCATGGTCAGCTTGAGTCCGCCTTGGACTACATCGGCCGCCATGTGGTTGTGTTTGCCCGCATACATGGCTGTCTCGCGGATGGGGCGCGGGGGGATAGAGTATACGGTGCCTTCGTAACTGACAATGGGATCTACCAGCATGGTGTCAGGCTGGTTGTGGTAGTTCATGGTGTGAATGATGCTGCGATCTACGAGTTTACTCGCCGAATTGCGCAACAAGATGGGCAAATTGGTCCCTGAATTCTTCCCAAATTGATCCACCAAGTTGATTTGGCCCGTGGTATTGTCTAAGGCTTGCGTGACGATCACCCCCAAGGCCTTTTTGAAGGTTTTTTCATCGCTCGCATCGTAGTACGTGCCTACGCAATCAAAGGTCTTGATGAGGTCCTTGTCCAAGCCGACTCCAATGACAAATGGCTTGAGCACGCGCCCTTTTTTCTGAAGGATAGCCGAGGCTTCGCAGGGATCTTCGTCGCAGGCTTCGACGCCATCGGTAATCAAAAGGATGATATCGCGGCAGTGGCCTGTGGGGCAGTCTTTGGGGAAATCATTGTCTGCGCGAAGGATGGAGCGGGCAATAGGGGTCGTGCCCATCGGGCGAAGACTGCGTATCACCTGTTTGATTCGACCCAAATTGTTGTAGGCAAATCCGACCTCCAATTTGGTGTCGTTGCAATCTTGCGGGGGAACAGGTTTTTGGTGGCCATAGACCCGTAGGGCCAGCTGGAATTGGGGATTGGGCACCTGGGATAGGCTATCCAGCATGCTAGACATAAGGCGTTGGGCAATCTCCATTTTGGTTCCTTCGTCCCATCGTCCGTACATGGAATTGGAGGCATCCAAGACAAAAAGAATGCGGGTCGTGGAAACTTCAGACTCGTTCAAATCCACTTGGGCGGTGAGCCCCAGTGGACAGAGCAAGAGCCAGAGGGCAAGTTTCCTCCAGCGCATTAGGCGGGGTAGTCTCCGAGGGTTTCGGGCAATTGGGCGAGGGCGGAGGCGAGTTGCTCATCACTTGGGGCGATGCCATGCCATTTGTGGGTGCCTGCCATGAAGTCGACCCCATGGCCCATCGAGGTGTGCATCACGATACAGATGGGCTTGCCTTGGCCGGTCTTTGCGATGGCTTCGCGCAATCCTTGACGGACGGCGTCGAGGTCATTGCCTTGACGGATGTGCATGACATCCCAGCCAAATGCGGCAAACTTGCTGCCAATGTCTCCCATCGGCATGACTTCGTCGGTGGAGCCGTCAATCTGCTGACCGTTTGCGTCGATGGTGCTAATGAGGTTGTCGACCTTTTTGGCCCCAGCGTAGAGCGCGGCTTCCCAAATTTGGCCTTCCTGCAATTCTCCGTCGCCGTGCAACGTAAAAACGAGGCGGTCGTCCCCCGCCAATTTCTTGGCTTGGGCAGCCCCCACAGCGACACTAAGGCCTTGACCCAAGGAGCCTGAGGCAATGCGCACCCCGGGCAGTCCTTCGTGCGTAGTGGGGTGGCCTTGGAGGCGGGAGTCGAGTTTTCGGAATGTATTCAGTTCGTCCACGGAGAAATAGCCACTACGCGCCAAAACCGAGTAAAAAACGGGGCTTATGTGGCCATTGGATAAGAAAAAGAGGTCCTCACCTTGGCCATCCATGTTGAACGGAGAAGGTGTATGACGCAAAACGTCAAAGTAGAGGGCTACAAAAAACTCCGTACACCCCATCGATCCCCCTGGATGTCCAGATTGCACGGCATGCACCATGCGCAAAATGTCGCGGCGTACTTGGGAGGGAAGGTCGTGGATGGAAGGGGCCATGCGAAGAGGGTTAAGGATTTACCTTCCACAAAAGTAAGGTCTTTCAGGGACTACCTTTGCCCGAAATTCCAGGAATATGAAGTGCGGTATCGTCGGTCTTCCCAATGTGGGCAAATCCACGTTGTTCAATTGCTTGAGCAATGCCAAAGCCCAAGCGGCCAATTTCCCTTTTTGCACCATTGAGCCCAACATTGGGACGGTGAATGTCCCAGATCCACGCCTCCAAGCGCTGGAAGCCATTGTCGATCCGGAGCGCGTCGTGCCGGCCACGGTAGAAATTGTCGACATCGCCGGTTTGGTGAAGGGTGCGAGTCAAGGCGAGGGCTTGGGCAACATGTTCTTGGGCAACATTCGGGAGTGCCATGCGATTTTGCATGTGTTGCGCTGTTTTGACAACCCCAACATTGTTCACGTCGACGGCAGCATCAATCCATTGCGCGACAAGGAGACGATTGATTTTGAATTGCAGCTCAAGGACCTGGAGTCCCTGGAAAAGCGTATCGACAAGGTTCGAAAGGCCGCCAAGACGGGGGCCAAGGATGCCGTCCGAGAAGTCGAAATGGCGGATCGTCTCAAAAAGCATCTGGAACAAGGCAAATCGGTCCGTGCCTTTGAGCGAACGGACGAAGAGTCGGCGTGGATTTCCGATTACCAATTGTTGACAGACAAGCCGGTGCTCTACGTATGCAACGTAGATGAAACAGCGGCCAAAGAGGGCAACGATTACGTCCGTCAAGTGACGGCCATGGCGGCAGAAGAAGGGGCAGGTGTGATGCATTTGGCCGTAGCGACCGAATCCGACATCATCGAACTGGAGAGCTACGAGGAACGTCAAATGTTTTTGGACGATTTGGGCTTGGAAGAGCCAGGGGTCAATCGCGTGATTCGTGCCGCATACCGTTTGCTTCATTTACAGACCTACTTTACCGCAGGAGTGAAAGAGGTACGGGCTTGGACCATCCAAGAAGGATTTACCGCACCCCAAGCGGCTGGAGTCATTCACAGTGACTTTGAAAAGGGATTTATTCGTGCCGAGGTCATTGCCTACCAAGACTATGTGCATTATAAATCAGAAGCTGCGGTGAAAGAGGCAGGAAAGATGCGTGTCGAAGGCAAGGAGTACCGCGTAAAGGATGGGGACGTGATGCATTTCCGCTTTAACGTCTAAACCCGCGCCCTCAAAGGAAAAAATTGTTAAAAACTTCCCTCTAGAGTGGAATAAAACCGACGTTTTTGGCCATGAATTCAGAGAGGTAATGTGTAGATTCGCACATTCCCCATGGCTGAAACGACCCAATACACCGAAGACAATATTCGAAGCCTTGAATGGCAGGAGCACATCCGGCTCCGCCCAGGCATGTACATCGGAAAATTGGGGGATGGATCCTCGGCCGATGATGGCATTTACATCCTGGTTAAAGAGGTCGTCGACAACTCGATAGACGAGTTTGTCATGGGCGGTGGAAAGCACATCGAAATTGATGTGCGCGACGGGGTCGTCACCGTCCGGGACTATGGCCGCGGCATCCCGCTCGGTAAAGTCGTCGATGTCGTGTCCAAAATGAACACGGGCGCCAAGTATGATTCCAAGGCTTTTAAGAAATCCGTAGGATTGAACGGGGTGGGAACCAAGGCAGTCAATGCGTTATCCTCGGCATTTTCCGTTCAGGCCTTCCGCGATGGACAAACCAAATCAGCCCAATTTGAGCGGGGGATTTTGACCGAGGAAACGGGCATCGTCGAAAGCTCGGCCCGCAAAGGCACCAAGGTGGTCTTTGTCCCCGATCCCAGCATTTTCGTGAACTACCGCTTTCAGATGGAGTATGTGGAGCGGCTAGTTTGGAACTATGTGTACCTGAATCCCGGCTTGACCATCACCCTCAACGGAGAGAAGTTCTATTCCGAAAATGGCTTGAAAGACCTTCTCGCGAACAATCTGTCCGGCGAGGTCATGCACGAGATCATTCACCTTCGCGGGGAAGATATCGAGGTGGCGTTGACCCATGCGGAACGTTCCCAGAGTGAGCAATACTACAGTTTTGTCAATGGGCAGCACACGACCCAAGGCGGCACCCACCAAAGTGCGTTCCGTGAGGCCTTAGTCGCTACCGTGCGTCAGCACTTTGGGAAGCAGTACGAAGCGGCGGATATCCGGCAAAGTGTGATCGGGGCGATTTCGATCAAGGTTATCGAACCGGTCTTTGAGTCCCAAACCAAGACCAAATTGGGAAGCAACGACATGGGTCCAGAAGGTCCCACGGTGCGCACGTTCATCGCCAACTTCCTGCAGACGGAACTGGACAATTTCCTTCACCGCAACCCGGCTGTCGCCGAAGCGATCCAGCGCAAAATTCTTCGCGCCGAGCGCGAGCGAAAAGAGCTTTCTGGAATCCAAAAGCTGGCCCGCGAACGGGCTAAAAAAGCCAACTTGCACAACCGCAAATTGCGCGATTGCAAGGTGCATTACAACGACATCAAGCACGAACGGCGCTTGGAAACCACGCTCTTCATTACGGAGGGCGATTCGGCATCCGGTTCCATTACAGCTTCCCGCGACGTGCAGACTCAGGCGGTTTTCAGCCTAAAGGGCAAGCCCCTGAACTGTTACGGCCTGACCAAAAAAGTAGTCTACGAAAACGAAGAGTTCAACCTCTTGCAGGCGGCCCTGAACATTGAAGACGGCCTGGAAGAGCTGCGCTACAACAATGTGGTGGTAGCCACTGATGCTGACGTCGATGGCATGCACATTCGCTTGCTCTTGATCACCTTCTTTTTGCAGTTTTTCCCCGAGCTCGTCCGCGAAGGCCATTTGTACATTCTTCAAACACCGATCTTCCGCGTACGGAACAAACAGAAGACAATTTATTGCTACGACGAATCCGAGAAGCAGGCGGCCATGGCCGAATTGGGGGTTCGCCCCGAGATTACGCGCTTTAAGGGCTTGGGCGAGATCTCTCCGGGAGAATTCAAGATGTTCATCGGCGAGAACATTCGCTTGGAGCCCGTCATGCTCGGAAAAGAACAAATTGACGCCTTGCTGGAGTACTACATGGGCAAGAATACCCCAGAGCGCCAGGAATTCATTATTGACCACCTGAAGGTGGAAAAAGACCTCGTAGACCATGGATGATCGGATGCCGGAAGATCCCGAAATGGGATTGGTCGTGGGATCGGAAACGGGGGAGGAGATGCGCCCGGTGGAATCCCGCGTTCGGGGAATGTACCGAGAGTACTTCTTGGATTACGCCTCCTATGTCATTTTAGAGCGCGCCGTGCCCGCCCTGATGGATGGGCTGAAGCCCGTCCAGCGCCGCCTGATGCATGCACTGAAGGAAATGGACGATGGCCGCTTTCACAAAGTGGCCAATGTGATCGGGCAGACGATGAAGTACCACCCTCACGGGGATGCCTCCATCGGCGATGCCCTGGTACAGCTCGGGCAGAAAAATCTACTGATCGATACCCAAGGAAACTGGGGAAACATTTACACGGGGGACAGCGCCGCGGCACCGCGATACATCGAAGCGCGGTTGAGCAAATTTGCGCTGGAGGTCGGCTTTAACCCGAAAATCACCGAGTGGCAGGCGAGTTATGATGGCCGCGGTCGCGAACCCGTGGCATTGCCAGTCAAATTCCCGCTCTTACTGGCTCAAGGGGTCGAAGGCATTGCGGTGGGCTTGAGCACCAAAGTCCTTCCGCACAACTTCGTGGAGCTCATTGACGCTTCGGTGGCCCACCTGCGCGGGAAGAAAGTGGAGATTCTGCCGGATTTCCCCACCGGGGGCATCGCAGATTTTTCCCAGTACAACGACGGAGAGCGCGGAGGCCGAATTCGCGTCCGAGCCAAAATCACCGTGGACGACAAAAAGACCCTGGTGATCACGGAACTACCCTTCGGAACGACCACCACGAGCTTGATTGATTCCATCATCAAGGCCAACGACAAGGGTAAAATCAAAATCAAAAAGATCGAAGACAACACGGCGGAGCACGTCGAAATTGTCCTTCACCTGGTCCCAGGCGTTTCCCCAGATCAAACCGTAGACGCCTTGTATGCCTTTACGTCCTGCGAGACGGCCATCAGCCCATTGTGCTGCGTCATTGAGGACGATAAGCCGCTGTTCACCGGCGTTTCGGAACTGCTCAAGCGTTCCACGGAACACACGGTGGACCTACTCCGGGCGGACCTAAACATTCAACTCAACGAGCTTCAAGAGCAATGGCATTTTGCTAGCTTGGAAAAGATCTTCATCGAACAGCGGATTTACCGCGATATCGAAGAAGCGGAAACCTGGGAGCAAGTGTTGGAGAACATTTGGGAGGGCTTAAAGCCCCACATTGGTCATTTGCTTCGAGAAATCACAGAAGAAGACATCGCACGACTGACGGAGATCAAGATCAAACGGATTTCCAAGTTTGACTCCAACAAGGCGGACGACCATTTGGCCTCGTTGGAAGGGAAGATTGCTGAGGTGAAAAACCACCTCGAGAACCTGGTTGAATACACCATCGAGTACTTCAAGAACTTGAAGAAGAAATATGCCGCTGGACGTGAGCGCAAAACGGAGATTCGAAGCTTCGATACGGTCGTGGCAGCCAAAGTGGCCATGGCCAATGCCAAGTTGTACGTAAACCGCGAAGAGGGTTTTATGGGTACCGGCTTGAAGCGCGACGAGTTTGTGTGCGATTGTTCTGACCTGGATGACATTCTAGTCATTCGGAAGGATGGCACCTTGGTAGTGACGAAGGTGGATTCGAAGAAATTCGTCGGCAAGGACATTTTGTACCTCGGGGTCTACCAAAAAGGCGATGACCGGACCGTCTACAATCTGATCTACCGCGATGGATCCAAGGGTGCCAGCTTTGTCAAGCGCTTTGCCATGACAGGGGTGACCCGAGATAAGGAGTATGATTTAACACAGGGCTCTAAGGGTTCTCAAGTGCTCTATTTGTCCGTCAATCCCAATGGTGAAGCGGAAACGGTCACCGTACACTTGCGTACTATTCCCAATTTAAAGAAGCTCAAATGGGATTTGGATTTTGCCGAATTGTCGGTGCGTTCACGGAGCGCCCGCGGGAATACGGTGACCAAAAATTCGATCAAAAGAGTGGAGCTCAAATCCGAAGGAGTCAGCACCCTCGCTGCGCGCAAACTTTGGTTTGATGACGCCGTACTAAAAATCAACGATCAGGAGCGGGGTCGCCTTTTAGGCGCTTTCCGTGGAGAGGATCGCTTGCTCCAAGTAGAGAAAAGTGGACGCTACCGGATTTTTATCCCCGAGCTGACGACGCATTTTGATGAAGCCCCCTATTTCCTAGCCAAATGGGAATCAGAGGCCCCCTATGCCTTGGTCTACTATGATGGGGAACGGGAGAAGCACATGGTCAAACGCTGCATTTTGGAGCCCAAAAATGATCATTGGGATTATTTGATTTCAGACCACGCAAAGTCCGAAGTCTTGGTCCTCAGCGCGGCAGATCATGTTGAGGTCTCCGTTCATTTCCGGAAAGTAAAGGGAAAAGAAAAAGAGGCCGAAACAGTGCATCTCCAGGAGTTTATAGCCGTAAAAGGCTGGAAAGCAGCGGGAAATCAGCTGTCCGCGTGGCCCGTAAAAAATGTGCTCATCCATCGCGAAGCTTGGACCATGTCCGAAGAACCGACGGAATTGAGCCCAGAGCCGGCTGAAGGGCCAGGGGAAGAGTCGGATAAACCGATGGGAGCTTCCTCCCAGCCGCGTGTAGAAGCCGCTACGTCCCCCGCAGAGGAGCACTTCGAAAAAGCTCCTGATCCGCATCCCACCGTCTTGGAGTCCTCCATGGAGGATGCAAGGCCCACCGCCGTTACAGCGGAAGAAATTCCTGTGCCGCCCCCTGCGCCCAACATCACCTTGGAAGTGGTAGATTTGACCACTGAGCCCCGCAACCCCGAGCCCCCTGTTAGCCCGACGCCTGAAGTCGAGGACGACGTGGATCAAGAGGAGGACGGTCAGTTCACGTTAAAATTCTAAGGATGAAAAAGACCCTTTTGGTAACCGCGTTGCTGTGTGGATTCACAGCGCTCGCCCAGCCTAGCAATGACAGCTTGAATATGCGCGCCTTGCTGCATTACCCTGTTTCACAGTGGGGCATCTCAGGGGCAGATCCGGATTGCGCGGATATTTGGGGTTATGCAGACAGTGCATCCGGGACCGAATACGCCATCATTGGCAACCGCAAAGGGACCTTAGTGGTTGACGTAACCACCCCTTCTAGCCCCAGTAATGCTCTTTGGGTGCCCGGGACAAACAGCCTGTGGCGCGATATCAAAACGTGGGACCACTATGCATACGTGGTGCACGATGTGCCTTCCGGCGCCAATCCCCCTTACAACGGTTTGCTTATTATCGACATGGACAGTTTGGCCCAGAACCGCTGGAAATTCCTCAAGCTTCCGGTTCCCCGCGCCAATGGCCAAGTGGATACCCTAGCCCGTGCGCACAACCTTTTTGTGGACGAGAACGGTATTCTCTACGCGTTTGGAAGCAATGTCGGAGCGGGAGGTGCCATCCTGATTGATGTGGCCACAGATCCTTGGAATCCCGTCACCGTAGGTCTGTACGATGGGCACTACTTCCACGATGGGGTGGCCCGCCACGACACGTTATACGGGGCCGCCTTGTATTCTGGCGTAGTGGTCGTCAATGTCACACTCAAATCCAACCCCCAGGCGGTCACCAGTTGGGCGACTCCCAGCAATTTTGCCCACAATTGTTGGCTCAGCGATGATGGAAACACGATATACACGACCGACGAGGTGGCCAATGGCTACATCACGGGCTACGATATTTCGGACTTGAGCAATGTCGACGAACTCTGGCGCCACCAAGTGCAGCCTAATACGTCA
>Ga0181582_10000672_pt1 | contig 24784 bp, 20 predicted proteins | sample 071ome_32_FD_132438 | JGI IMG/M metagenome (GOLD analysis project Ga0181582, IMG submission 132438) | Coastal salt marsh microbial communities from the Groves Creek Marsh, Skidaway Island, Georgia - 071405AT metaG (megahit assembly) | ecosystem: Environmental > Aquatic > Marine > Intertidal...
CACGCAGCACGCAGCACGCAGCACGCGCCGCATCAAGAGATGGGCTCTCGGCGGATGCGCGAGTGCTGGTTCTCGTCCTTGCTGATGCGCCAGAGGAATTCGACGTTGTCCCTGGTGCCGAGTCGCATGGCAAACTCCTCGTCGTGGGTGATGACGATCAGTTGGAAGGACTCGTAGTCCTTGCGGGAGACCATCAGCGACTTGAGTGCCTCTGCCAGGGAGGCCGAGTTCTCGGCGTCGAGGTTGGTGGTCGGCTCGTCCAGAGCGAGGACGCCACAGTTGAGGCAGAAGTTCTCGGCGAGGGCGAGTCGGATGATGAGGCAGGAGAGGATCTTCTGTCCGGCGCTGCAGCGGCCGCGCATGTCGAGCTCGGCGCCCCCGACGAACATGACGACCCGGTAGTTGTAGGAGGACCGGGTGGAGGTGGTCTCAGTGTCGGCCTTGATCTGGATGTAGTCGATGTCGACGCCGCGGTACGTCTTCTGCCAGAGCTCCTTGATGGTCTTGTTGATGTCGGCCATCTTGGCGGCGTGGAAGGAGAGGAGGGTGCGCTCGAGGGCCTGGGGGAAGGAAGAGCGAAGAGCGAAGAGCGCCGAGTGAGAGAGGGTGGATGGGTGAGCGGGCGAGCGGATGATGAGAAAAAGACGTACCTTGTGGTACTTTTCCAGGTCGGAGCAGGCAATCTCGATCGACTGGGCCTCGGTCATCTGGGTCAGGTACCGGGCGTCAATGTCGTCAAACTCGGCAGATCGGAGCCTGTCCTGCGCCTTTTTCATGTTCTCCTCGATGGCCGCGAACGAGCCGGCCGAGACGTCGGCCTCGCTCTGCTTTGAGGATCGCTTGTTGGCCAGCTTCTTGAGCTCCTTGTCGATCACCGACTCTCGCTCCAACGCGGTGGCGTCCAGGCCGGCGTTCTCCATCTCGGCCTTGACCCCCTCGTACTCGGCCTCGAGCTTCTTGTAGTTGAGGAGTTCCGACACCTGGCGAGCGAGCACGTCGCGTGGCGAGCGTGAGAGATGGATAGAGGTTGATTGTTGGTGGTGTGTTGGGGGTGGGTGAACAGCGGGCGGGTGACGCCCACCCACCCGCTCCCCGTTGTCTCTCTCTCTCCCCACCCAGCGAGGTCAACAACAACACGAGGTCAACAACAATAGCAAAACCCACCTGGCTGGCAAACGCCTGGGTCTCGGCGTGGTCCTGGACCTTGCCGTCGAGCTCGGACTTGAGGGTGGCCACGCGGGACTCGAGCGAGGACTTCTTCTGCTCGATGCCGTTCAGCGACGCCTCCATCTCCTTGGCGTTCTCGACGGGGCTGGGGCCGCCGTCGGCGCCGATCTGCTTCATGACGTCCGCGACCTGGGAGACGCTCAGCTTGAGCGAGTTGAGGGCGCTCTGCCTGCCGTCGGCGCCCGTATCGAAAGACTTTTGGAGCTGGCGAACGAGCAAAAAAGGGCGTGACGCGAGTGAGAGAGAGGGAGAGAGAGGAGGAGAGATAGAAGGAGAGATAGAAGGAGAGAGCCAGCAGTGGTGGTAGTGGGTTGGGATCAGGTGGGACCGGGCTCGCTGCGCTCGCCCCACCCCAACACACACACACGCACCTTTTGCTTCTGCGTGGCGAGCTTCTTCTTCTCCTGGTCAAACTTCTTGAGCTCGGCCGACTTTTCGGCCGCGTCGGTGGCCGCCGACTCGCTGTCCTCCACCAGCGACGCGATCTTCGTTTCGAGGGCGATTTTCGTCTGCTGACCGTCTCCGATCTGCCGGATCTTCTCCTGGAGCACGTGAATGGTGTCTCGGCTCCTCGAAATCTTCTCCTGCAGGGCTGAAAGATCAGATGCCGCCTTGTCTCGCGCCGTCTGCGCCGCGACGCGGTCGGCCTCCGCCTGGTTGAGCTCGCCGTCGATCCCGTCGATCGTCTTTGCCGCTGCGGCAGACGTGTCGGTCTCTGTGCGGTCGCCGAGTGCCGCGGTCTGCTCCTCGATCTGCTTGAGCATCTGGGACCAGGGGGTGATGACCTCGTGCAGCAGGGCCTTGGACGAGTCGAGGGACTCTTGGGCCGACTTGAACTCCAGCTCGGCCGCCTCAAAGTCGATCTTGATCTTCATCAGCTGGTCGGACGCCTCCTGCGTCTCCTCGACCAGCTTGGGGATCAGCGTGGACGAAAGCTGGCCGTGCCTCCGCGCGTCGGGCTCGACCAGCTTGAGCGCCCTGGCGAGTGAAGCGCGTGGCTCGAGTGAGAGAGAGAGAGAGAGAGAGAGAGAGAGGGAGGGAGGGGTTCTCCACGGAGATGGGGTGAGGCGAGGTCGTGTGGGCTTGCTGCGCTCGCCCACCCCACCTCTCAGATAGATACGACTTACCCGAGCTTGGCGTCCAGATCCTGCAACTCGCGCTGCGCCCTGGACGCTTGATCCGGCATACCGTCAATCATGGCCTGCTTCTTGGCGATGAACGCCTCCCTGCCGTCCCCGTCAAAGTCGCGCTCGCAGCTCTTGCACGAGCCGTGGTGCGCCGCGTGGTCCTTCTCCTCGGTCCAGATCTCCACGTATGCATCGCAGAAGTTGATCTTCTTCATCTTGTCCTCCTTGAGGCCCTGGAGCGTCATGATCTGCTCCTCGACCGTGGCACCCTGGCGAACGAGCGAAGCGCGAGTCAGAATGGGGGGGCATGGAGCGGGGAGGATATCGATACCCTCGATACCCTCCGCAGAACACCCGTCACGCGCACTGCCGCACGTCGAACGTCGAACATCGAGATCAATACCCACCGCCTCGCCGGCGCCCGCGAGCGACTTTGACAGCGCTTCGAGCTCCCTCCGGGCCTCCTCCAGCGACTGCTGCCGCGATTTGAGCGTCACGTCGGTGTCCGCAAATTTCCCGCGGAGGGACGCGTGCGTCTGCCTCGCCTGCTTCTCCTCCTCCTCCTTCTCGGCGATCCACGCCCTGGTCTGCTCCACGATCGCCTCGCTGGACATGGTGATCGAGCTCGGCGCGATCCCCAGCGTGATGGCCACTTTGCTGCCGTTGCGGCTCCTGAACGATTTTTCCTTCTCCACGAGCTTGTCGAGCTCCTGCATCATGATCTTGCTCCGCATGAACGACTCCCCGTCGGCGGCGAGCTTGCTCCGCTCCGCCCGGAGGTCCTTGATGCGCGCGTCACACTCCCGAAGCGTCTTGTCCGCCTCCCCGATGGCCAACGCGTGCGTGTTGGAGAACATCTCCCGCTCGAGGCCCTTGGCCACCTTGTTGGCCTCGGCGAGCTCGGCCTCGAGCCTGCCCTGCTGCGAGTCGGCAGCCCCGGCCCCGGCCTTGTCGCCCTTGAGCGCGTCGAGCTCCTTGCCGAGCTTCTGGACCTGCACCTCGTTCTCCTTGACCTTATCCTGCCGGAGGCGCACCACCTCCTTGGTCGCACTAATCTTGGCGTTGAGCGTGTCGATCGTCGCCTGCAGCGCGTCCTCCTCCTCCTTCTGCTTGGCCTTGGCCTCGCCGATCTCTCCGGCCAGATCCCGCTCCCGCGCTTGCAGCGTCTTCATCAGCGCATCCAGCTCGTCGCGCTTCATCGACCCGTCTTCCACGCTCGGCGGCACGTCGATCTCAAGCTCGGCGCACACCTCCCGCCCGATGGTCTGCATCCTCTCGATCGCCTTTTTGTGCGCCTCGGCCTCCCCGATGACCTTCCCATACATCTTCATGATCCCCTCCTTCGACAGCGTCACCGTCTTCAGCTCCGCCTCCGCCTCCTTGACGAACTGCTTGATCTCCCGCATAGACTCCTCCATCTGGGCCAGCCGCGGCGTGAACTCCGTCCTGTACGACTCGAGCTCTTCCACGGGCGAGTCCAAATCCTCCTCCGAGTACTTCTCGATCATCTCCCGCTTCATCTCCTCCACCTTCTCGAACAGAATGTCGTACTTGGCCTTCACCGTCGACACCCGCTCCTTCTTCTGCAGGATGCCGTCCAGCTCCTCCTGGAGCACCCCGGTCTGCTCATCAATATCCTTGATCTCCTTCGTGAGCTCTCTGATGTTCTCCTCGTGTGCCTCGATCGACTGCTGGCTCTCGGCCACCGTCGCCGTCAGCCGATGCGCCTGGTCCCGGTAGCTCTTCAGCGTCTCGAGCTGCAGCCGCTTCTCCTTCGCCTCGGTCGTCTGCTTGTTCTTCAGCTTCTTTATCTCCTCCAACGCCTTGGTATACTTGGTCGCCGCGAAGATATCGTCGAACCGCTTCTTCACGTTGGACGGCTCCGACAGCGGCCAGTTCGAGTCCTCCTGGTGCACAAACACCACGTTCTCCAGGATGGCCTTGTTGACGCCCAGCAGGAACGGCACCTCCTGATTGACGTTGCTACACCGCTGCGTCAGGGCGGCAAAGCCGTTCGTGTTCGCGTTCCAGATCGATATTGTCTGGTCCAGGGCCTTGAACTGCATGTTCTTCTTCATCTGCTTGAGCGAAAAGTTGCGGATGATGCTCAACGACCGGCTCTGGCTGTCGGTGAACCGCAGCTTGATCTGCGCCTTCACCTCCACCTCCCCGGCCACCTTTGGATCGTGGATAAAGTTCTGCCCGGACCGGACGTTCGGCGGCAGGTCGCCCGTCGACGCCATCTTCAGACACTCGATGATCGTCGTCTTGCCCGCCCCGTTGTGGCCGACGATCAGGGTCAAGGGTTTGTAAAAGGTGATCTTCTCCTCGTTATCCGGACTGAACGCCCGGATGCCCTTGATGCACATCTGGATGGCAGAAGAAGCAGCAGAAGAAGAAGGTGAGAGGAGAGAGGAGAGAGGAGCGACGAGGTGGCAACTCGAAGCGGAACCGAGCGCAGAGACGGACCGGGACGGCAGACTCGTCGTCTCGTCGTCTCGTCGTCTCGTCGTCTCCCGGGCGGGAAGGATGGCACGAAGGCACGTACCACTTCTATCGTACTCATGGCGTGCAGGAGGCCCTCGCCAGCGACAACAAGACACGACAAAGGGTTCGAATTCGACGAGAGAATTCAAAACGATCAGTGGCTGCTACCTACGCGACGCCCGCTCCCAGCCCATGGGTCCCGTCGTGCACGGCCAGATGTCGAAGACGTCGCCGTGAACATGCGCTTCGTGAAGCTTACAAGGCTCTGTTTTTCACTTTTCCCTCATTGGCGAAACACACACTTAGATCCAGTCCTTGAGCGCGACGCCTTTGCTCGCCCCGACCTCCGCGGGCCTCGCCGGGAACGAACTCGGGTCCAGGCTGTCCGCGAACCTTCCCACCGTCTCGAGGCGTTTCCGCGTCGCCTCGTCGAGCATCTGCGTCTTGACCTGGTCGGCCTTGCTCTTGAGGCTGGCCGCCGGGACTCTGTCCCAGTCGGACACCCGCCCCATGACGATCTCCGCCAGCGACCGCAGGGACTCGTCGTCCTTCGCCGCCGCGCCAAACAGGCGCTCGAACAGCGCATTGCCCTCTTTCTCGTCGGAGCCGTCGCCGCCTCCACGACCACTGCCGTTGCCGGACAGCGGGGTCGACTCGAGCAAGTGCACGAGCCGTTCGCCAGACACCGTCTCGTCGGCGTTGGTGCACAGCTCGTCCGCCACGGCCTCGATCACCGTCCGCCTCTCGTTGACCAGCTTCCACGCCCTGTTGTAGGCGCTCTTCTGCATGGCCACGATGAGTTCATCGTGCTGAGTGTCCTGCCAGGAGGTGGTGGGGTCGGCCTTGTCGCCCATGTGCATATTGGTCATCATCGGGGATTTCCTGGTGGCCGGGTGCATCTTCGAGTCGACGACCAGCCACTTTGCCAGCGATCCGGCCTTGGCGACTTCCTTGCTGGTGAGCAGGGTCACGCCATCCTGCCCGTACAGGAGCTCCTCCATGCACCGCGGCACGTACAGCGGCGTCATGAGCTCGCAGCAGAGCTCGTACTGGCTCAGGGGCCTGTCGACGACGGCCGCGTTGGTCTTGGACCCCTCGGCGGCAAGCATGTGCCAGGTTCCACCGTCGGACCGCGGCTCCTGCGGCACGAACAGGATGCGCGCCTGCACGCCCCCGCGGGGCTTGATGGTGACGTACTGAATCTCGGGGAGGCCCGGCGTGAGCGCAAATGCCACCGCCCTGGCGGCTTCGACCACCGCGAAGCGCTTCTTAGCCGGCGAATCCGGAATGCTCGACTGCGGCAGTCCCACCCGGATCTTGGACATGGCATCCTTCATGATGTCCATGTCGATCTCCGTCGAGTCCTTCCGGACGGCCAAGATGGCCGCCTCGTTGAGCAGGTTGGCCAGCTCGGCGCCCGAATACCCGATCGTGAGATCGGCCACCTTACTCAGCAGCTTGTCGTCGTCGGACCGATCGATCGGCTTGCCCTTGGCGTGCACCTGGAGAATCTTCAGCCTGTTCTGGGGCGTCGGCCTTCCCATGTGGATCGTCCTGTCGAACCTCCCTGGCCGCAACAGCGCGTCGTCCAGCGCAGACGCGAGGTTGGTGGCACCAATAACCAACACCTGATCGTCCTGGAAGAACCCGTCCATCTCCGTCAGCAGCTGCAGCAGCCCCTGCTCCCGCTCCGCCGACCCGCTGTCCGCGATGAGATCGTCCCTCGCCTTGCCGATGGCGTCAATCTCGTCGATAAAGATAATCGCGGGCGCATTCTTCCTCGCCGCCGCAAACAGCGACCTGATCCTCGCCGCGGCCACCCCCTGGAACATCTCGACAAACTCGGCACCGTTCGCCGAGAAGAACGGAATGCCCGCCTCCCCGGCCATCGCCTTGGCCAGCAACGTCTTCCCCGTCCCTGGCGGCCCCTCCAACAGCACCCCCTTGATCGGATGCGCCCCCATCTCCTTGAACCGCTCCCCGCCCAGCAGGATGTCGAGCACAATCTTAATATCGTCCTTCACCGCGTCGATCCCCGCGACGTCCTCGTACCGCACGCCCGTATCCCGCTTACTCTTCACCTTCTTCTTCCTCGTCTTCCCATCCTCGTCCACCTCCTCGACCTCCTCCTCCACGTTGAACGCCGTCGCCCGGTGCCGCCCCAGCGCCTCTGCCACCTCCTCCTGTGCACTCTTCTTCTGCTTCCCCAGCTTTTTCAGCACCCAGTCCCCTCCGCCGACCACCAACCGGAGCGCCAGCAGCCCAATAATCGGCAGAAACTGCGTCGAGTACGAGTTGAGAAACACGAACGAGTCCCCTGGATCCACCACCTGGAGCTCTGGCCGCACCTCGTTCAGCTTCAACAGGTTATCGTACGGAATCCGCACCTGCCCGTTGATCTTCACCCGACGCTCTTGATTATCCTTTATCAGCCGCATCAGCGTCCCCTCCTCCCACATGTCCCCGGGCAGCTCGCAATAATACCTGTTCTTCTCCATCTTCCACTCTGGCACCTCCTCCGCGTACTGCACCGTCAGGTCCCGCCGGTCGTACATGACCGTACCGAAATCGCTCTCCGTATTCTCCACCGGCATCTCCACGATCGCAGACTTCCCGTCCGACAGCAGGATCAACCGCTTGACCTTCCGCCGATGCAGCAGCTCGAGCAGCCGCGCGTAGGACAGCTGGAACGAACCCGTCGGCGCAAACAGGTCCCCGTAGTACACCTTATCGTACAGACGCTTGCCAGACGACTTGATCGCGTTGAACACCTCCTCGACCGTTCTGTTGTCGTCCGCGTTGATGTTGTTCTTTCCGTCGGCAGCGGTCGGGGGCCTGCGCGCCGAGCCCGTTTTGGCAGCCGCATCGATCGTTTTCGAGCTCGAAGAGGCTGCCGCGCGTACAACAGGTAGACGACGATGACGTCTGTGTATCGTCTGTGTCGGTGTGCGGAAGCGCATTGGGGATACGGAGCGAGGGAGGCGCGACAGGGAGGACGAATCGAGCTGGCGGTGAGCCGAATGCAGCTTCATAATGCCCGTCGTGCGTTTTCTTTTTGCCGTTCTGCGCGTCTACGGCAGTGTCATTGAGGTAACAGAGATCCCGTCGAGCGTTTGTTTGCGTGAGTTGGACGACGAGAAATGAAACAGCGGAGGATGCTCGTCCTCCTCCTTTCAAGTCGACCATTGCCGCGGGGACTCGAATTGAAGTCAGTGGTTTCTCTCGAGTACGTGAAGGGGCGGACTGTATAGATAGATATAGACGTATGTGTCTGTGTGGTAGCTGCAACGCTCGCTGTTCACATTCCGAGAGACGAAACGCAGTTTCGGGTTTTTCGGGAACCCGATTTTGTCGTCGGGTGGTCAACGCGCTCTTCAGCCACAGCCACTCGACGTCTTCCCTTGACAAAGCCGCGGAGCACCCCGACGCAACCGACCCGATGCCAACGGACCACGGCGCGGATCTTCACGACGCCAGGACGTGGGTGAAGTCGAACGTGGTGATCGACCATTCCTACGCTCGTGTCGACCACGTGGGCGTTCTCGAGGTTCATGCTGCAAGCATCTTTCCTGGGAAAGAGGCAGACGTGTTTTCGGTTCTGGCGCATCCGCACGGCGAGCAGGTGTATCGCGGGATCTCGGCGTGCGTCAAGCGGAAGGTGCTGGAGCGTGATGATGCTGGGGACATGCTTCTCGAGGTGCATAATATGAGCGAGTGGAACGTGCTGGGGTTGGTGCGGGGCGCGGTGGTGTCAAAGATGTTCGTGGAGATGTCGCTGGAGCGGTCGCTGTTGCACTTCGGCCTCGTGCCCGGGTCGTCGCAGATGTTGCAGGATTTGTACGGAGTGTGGCGGTGCTACTCGTTGTGTGGTGAGGAGCTGAAGGATTTTCTAGAGCTGAAGGATGACGATGATGGGGGATGTCGGCTGCGGCTCGTGCAGGGAAGTCTGGTGACGTTGTACCAGCGGTTTGAGTTTGCCAAGGGAATACCGGTTATGCTCCACGGAGCGGTGGCTCGGGCGGCGTTGGGACAGATCAGGGCTTCGTTCGAAGACCTGATCGTGGCCATGTGGCGAATGCAGCGTGGGGATTCGGTGTTGCCGCCGCTGGCTGACGTGATTTTGGACGAGATCCTCGGCGAGGATGTGGATGGTGGCGACGACTCGGCCTCGTCGGTGGCGAAATCGGTCCTCGACGAGAAAGCCGACGCGTTTGTGCGCAAAAATGCGGCGGTGAACGACGAGGTGTCGAATCGGTTGAGGGACGAGCTCGAGGCGCAGTCGCCGCAGTCGCCGCAGTCGCCGCAGTCGCCGCGGTCGTATCCATTGACTCGGTTGGAGTCGTTGGAGATGATGACGCGGGTGGGCAGTCTGCGGAGCTTGCGGTCGGTGTCGAGCTTCCAGAACGTCGAGCTCGACGCGCATCGGATACGGTCGGTGACGTCGCTGACGAGCCTGGTGGAGCTCGAGGCGTCGGCGCTGGCGATGCAACGCGACCGCAGAGGGGGAGAACACATACCTGTCGAGCGTCGTGGGTTCTTCAAACGGTGGGTATTGATCATGGCAGACGCGCTTTGCGCTTCCCTCTTCGCACGTCCAGACGCAATGCTCACTCTCGCTCCGCGCTTCGCTCGTTCGCCAGGGTGAAATCGCTCGTCGACAACTATGTGCTGGGTGCCGAGGGCGGCGCGCTCTTTGACGAGGATGACGAGTTTGATCTGGGCGAAGATGGAAGCTGGCTCGTCGTCGCCTGATCAGGGAGGCCCAGAAGGGGCCTTCCTGATCCAGCCTCGAGAATACGTGGCTTCTGACCCCCGGGGGGGTCGTTCTCTCTTGGGGGGCAAATTTGCCAATGATCATCTTGTAAGATCATCCCTCTATATTTAATATACGTGGGTACAATATAAGTACCCACATGACGACCGTCACCACGCTCGTGGTGCTCTTGTTGAGCTTGCTGCTGGTTGGAACGGGTGCTTCACATTCCAAGTGCCCAAAGACATCTCGACCTTCCGGAAAATGGTCTCTGCTCTGGCGAGACGAGTTCTCAGGAAGAAAGATTGACAAATCCAAGTGGAGCTATCAACTCGGCGACGGTTCAGAGGTACGGATTGAGCTCGACCGACGTGCCCTCGCTCTTCGCACGCCCTGACGCTCTCACTCGCGCTACGCGCTTCGCTCGTTCGCCAGTATGGGATTCCAGGTTGGGGCAACGGCGAGAGCCAGCGTTACACCGACTCGCGGCGCAACGCGTACGTCTCCGGCGGAAGGCTCATCCTCAAGGCCGTGGCACGGGGCAACGACATTACCTCTGCACGGCTGCGGACGATCGGCAAGTTCGACGTCCGGCCGGGGTACAAGGGCTTCAACACGATACGCGTGTCTGTGAGGGTCAAGGTTCCGGGCGCCGGCCCGGGCATGTGGGGGGCCGCTTGGATGGTGGGTGCTGACCTCGACCGCCGTGCGTCCACGCGCCCCGACGCTCACTCCAACTCACTCTCACTCTCACTCGCAGCTTCCGTCGACGAAAAACTCGACGTGCTCGGGGTGCGGACGGTACGGTGTGTGGGCCGCGAGCGGGGAGATTGATATCTTCGAGGCGGTGAATGAGATGAAGGAGGTGCAGACGACGGTCCATTACGGGGGCGAATGGCCGGACAACCGGGCGTGGACGTCCTCGACGCAGGTGGACGCCTCGCAGTGGACCGTGGTGACGCTCGTGTGGGAGAAGGACAGACTCACGTGGTACATGAACGGCAAGAAGGTGCACGAGGCGTGGTCGGGGCAGGGTTCGCGGGACGGGTGGTACACGAGCTCGACGCGGTCCGGCAAAATGTCGACGGCACCGTTCGATCAGAACTTTCACATTATTCTGAATCTTGCGACCGGGGGTGGGCTCACAGGGAACGTGGACCGGCAGACGGTGCTGGATACGCTCCGCGCCAAGCCGCGCACCATGCACGTCGACTGGGTGAGAGTGCACGGGAGGCGCTAGCTAAATAATGAAACGAATACCCACGGGATCCCAAGACGACGCGCCAAATCATATCCAGATCATCATATAGTACTTGTTTCAAGACACAGAACGAGAGAACGCCCTCGTCTACTTGGCCAAATTCAAAAGACCACTTGCATGGCGAACATTGGAGAGCGGCACCCCTGGACGGCCGACCTGACGCCCGTCGCGACAACAGCTCCGAGGAATGCCACAGATGACGCCTCCAGACTCTGGACCGTCCAGCTGCCGTCCACCGTGGACGCGTCGGTGCTGGACAAGCTGAGCTGGATCCGGGAGGGCGACGCATGGACGGCGAGCGTTGACGGCACGGCGTACGTGATGGAGCCCGTGACGAGCGGTTCGCCGTGGTATGTGGTGGACGACGGGGCGATGCTGCCCGTCGAGCGCCAGATGGTGGTGCGGGTCGTGGTCGGCGAGTACGGGAGGGAAGACCGGGGAGTGGCCGACAAGAGGAAGAAGAAGAGAAAAAGCAAACACTCGAGTTGACGAGCTCGTCTTGGAATAACCAGGCAAGTAAGCACCGTACCGAGCGTATCACGTATCACGACGACGATGTCACCGTCACTGTCGCCGCGGGCAGTCGCCCGTTGAGTCGTCTTCGTCTTCGTCGTCGACACCAACGCCAAATCAGCAGCAGCAGTCAACATCATGTTCAGCTCGTCGTTGAAAATCACAGACACGAGCGACTTTATTGCCCCTGCCCTTGACTGTGTCGTCGTGGAGCAGGCCACCGCCGCCGTCTCTGCGTCTGCGGATGTTCCCGGGGAGGTGCGGATACAGCGCGCCCGGGGCGTGGGGGTGACTGCGCCGGCGCCCGGCAGTGAACAACTTGCGCCGGTCAAAATCTCCCTACACGACTGCCTGGCGTGCAGCGGTTGCGTCACGTCGGCAGAGACGGTGCTGTTAGAGCAGCAGAGCGTCGATCAGTTCCAGCAGATGCTGTCGGATCCCGGCAAAGAGGTCGTGGTGACGCTGTCGAACCAGTCGATTGCGTCGCTGGCACACAATGCCGGTCTGTCGCCGGGAGAACTCGCCCGGCGGGTAGCGGGGGCGCTCAAAGCTCGAGGGGCACGCGCCGTCTTTGATATTTCCGTGGCGGCGAAGATTGCCCTGACGGAGAACCTCGCAGAGTTTGTACGGCGGGTCGGCGCGGACAAAGGCGGGAACGTGGCGGGCGTTGACGAAGCAGAGCGAGAAGGGACGCTGCCGATGCTGACGTCGTCGTGTCCGGGGTGGGTGCTGTACGTGGAGAAGACGCATCCGCAGTTGATTCCGTACGTGAGCACGGTGAAGAGTCCGCAGGCAATCATGGGGACGCTGATCAAGCAGTTTTGGTGTGCCTCGGAGGCCGTGCGGCTCGCGCCCGGGGACGTGTTTCACGTGGCAGTGATGCCGTGCTATGATAAAAAGCTAGAGGCTGTGCGGGAGGAGCTGATGGTGGGGAGCGTGCCCGAGACGGATTGCGTCCTGACGACGGGCGAGTTGGAGGCGTGGATGGGGACGTACGGGAATGCGAAATCGAATGGGAATGGGCACGCGGACGGCGATGGCGCGGTTTTGGCCTACCTTGATACGCTGTTCGTCGGCGATGGACGTGGGGGTGTGGCAGCGGGAGACGCCACTGCCACTACCGCCGCCACCACCATCGTCGGTGGCGCCGACGCGGTCGAATCGGGCGGCTACATGAACTTCCTCTACCGGTCGATCTTCGAGCAGGATCGGGGGCATCCCATGACTGCGAATCAAGAGGTGCCCATGTCAACGGGGAGAAACCATGACGTGCTGGAGAGCGAGCTGCAGCTGCAGAGCGGACGCATGCTCCACTTTGCCATCCTGAACGGCTTTCGGAACATCCAAGGCCTAGTACGCAAGATGAAGCTCAACAAATGCGTCTATGACTACGTGGAGGTGATGGCCTGCCCGAGCGGATGCGTCAACGGCGCCGGCCAGGTCGGTGTTTCGCAGGGTCAGGGTCAGGCGGCCCGGGACGAGTCGCTGCGTGGGATCAGGGAGGCCATGCGGTCGCGCGTGCGATCCGACGCGGAAGACGCACACGTCGAGGCGCAATGTGTGTCGATCTACCGGCACTGGGCGACGGACGACGGGCGGCGACGAAGTCTCTTCGGGACGTCGCTCACGGCAACCCATGCAAAGGATCGGACCACGAACACGTTCGTGCCTGCCGCTTGGTAGTTTTTTTGTCGTACGAACTCGTGTGATTAATACTTCGACATACAGAGATAGACACAGACCGCATGGCGCATGCCGGGTTCATGTCGGCGACGGCACCGCGCGGCACGGCTTGTGCGGCATGCCCCCTTTTCGTTCAACGGGTTCGGGGTTTCGGTGGACGACGGCGCCTCGCTGACTCGAGTCGACCACGACCAGAGAGGGTGGCCGCTTCCGACGACGCTTCAACCTCCTCGACCTCGTCGATCTCGTCGACCGCCTCTGCAGCGTCTGCCGCGCCGGCGTTCGTCAGGCTGTTCAATGTCGCCGTCCCCGTCGACGACGACCCGGGCAAGGACGACTTCAACGTTCACGAGAGCCTGCTCGCCGCCGTCAAGAGAAAGCTCAGGACCGAAAAGATCAGACCCAACACCGAGAAGCTGAAACACGCGAGGGTGGTTCGGAAGGCGTTTGATGCCAGAAAGCGTACGCAGAAGCGGTGGGTGTACGTGGTCGACGTGCCGGCCGAGGCGCTTCCGAAGAACGTCAAGGAGACCCGAGGGCAGCTAGAACTCGTCTCGGGGTCTTCGGGTTACCATCCGAATCAACGAGCCCAGCACCTCGATGCGAGCAGAGAAAAGCTTCCGGTCGTCGTGGTCGGCTCGGGCCCAGCGGGGCTGTTTGCGGCCATGCAGCTAGCCTCGTCGGGCGTACCGGTCGTTCTGTGCGAGCGAGGCCGGAAGGTGGAAGATCGCGGAAAGGATATCGGCCGCCTGGTCGTGCGACGGGAGATCAACCCCGAGTCCAACTTTAACTTCGGAGAGGGCGGCGCGGGGACGTGGTCGGACGCCAAGCTGACGACGAGGATAGGAAGGAACGACGACCCCGTCCGGCAAGTGCTCGAAACTTTTGTCAAACACGGTGCGCCGGAGCACATCCTGTACACGGGCAAGCCGCATCTCGGGACGGACGGGATGGTGAGGATCCTAAAGAGCTTCCGGAAATCGCTGACGGCGCTGGGCGTCGACGTCCGCTTCAACACCAGAGTGGTGGGTTTTGAGGTCGACAGGGCGAATGCACCGGGTATAAAATCATCGGTATCCTCGCTGCGAGGCGTGCTCCTGGACGACGGGTCCTGCATCAAGGCGGAAGCGTGCGTGCTGGCGCCCGGGCACTCTGCCCGGGAGCTCTACCAGGTGCTCGTCGAGCTGGGCGCTGAGCTGCTCGCTAAGCCGTTCGCGGTGGGATTCCGACTCGAGCACCCGCAGCGGCTGATCGACGAATTGCAGTACGGCGCCGTCGACGCCGACAAGGTACAGCGCGGGAAGGGAACGCTGCCGGTCGCGGACTACAAACTCACGTGGAACGACCAGAATACCGGACGGGGAACTTACAGCTTCTGCATGTGTCCTGGAGGCAGCATCGAGCCGACGTCCATCACAGAGGACGAGCTGTGCATCAACGGCATGTCGTTCAGTCGGCGGAACAGCCTCTGGGCCAACTCGGCCATCGTGTGCACGATCGGCGAGGATGACTTTGCGCCCTTCTTGGATCGCGCCGCGCACCCCGCCCTCGCCGGGGTGGAGTTCCAGAAGCACATCGAGCGTCGCGCGGCCGAGATGGGCGGCGGCAACTTCACGTGCCCCGTCCAGACCGTCCCGGGCTTTCTGTCGGGGACCCTGAGCGACGCGTCGCGGCTTCCTTCTTCGAGTTATAGACTAGGCGTGAAGAGCGCGCGCCTCGACACGCTGTACCCCCCGCCGATCACGTCGAGCATCAAGGACGCGCTGCGCGAGTTTGGGCGCATGAAGGGGCCAAAGTTCGTCGGTGAGGATGCCTTGCTGCACGGCGCGGAGACTCGGACGAGTTCTCCCGTCGTCATCGTCCGGGATCGCGACTCGCTCGAGTCTACCGCGATCAAGGGGCTCTATCCCGCAGGAGAAGGTGCCGGATACGCCGGCGGCATTGTCAGCGTACGCGCTTGATCGAACGACGGCGGTGGTTCCTCACAACAACAGCTCTCTCTCACTCTCATTCTCACTCACTCACGCTCCCAGGCCGCCGTCGACGGCATTCGCATCGGAAACACCCTCGTCCAACGGCTCTGTCGCGCGTCTACCGAACGCGAATCTATTTAACACGATTACACAACCCCATTCAGTCTTCAATTTGGGCAGCTGCCACCAAGCCCCGGACCGTCACCGCGATCGTTTTGCCTGCACCCCCTCGCCGCCGCGCCGACAGCCGCCACTTGCACCCGCCGCCCTCAGCGTCGAGCTGCGCCCACCCGATGCTACAGTACTTGTTCGACAGCATACGCGGCTTGGGCGACGTCACAGCCCCGACCACGTTACCCGCCTCGTCGACCAGCTCCATCCCTGCCTCCAGCACGCCCTCGTTCCGCACCCACACCCGCACCGGCACGCTGGCGCCCTCTGCACCATCCGAACAGTAATCATCCGGGTAATACAGCTGTCCGTGCATCGTCCGGCACCAATGCCATTCCCGCTGCCCGCACAACATCGCCAATCCCGTCCCGCAGATGGCCTTGAACAGGCAGCCATACGCCTCCCGCAACGCCACAACCGTACATCCCGCGTCACCCACTCGCTCCACCGCATGCCAAGGACAGTCGGTATTTGAAGTACCTGATGACGCCAACGACGCCACGGCGGCCGCCAGGACCTCGTCCGATCTCGGGCCGCGGAGCTCGATCCGCCCCAGCCGTCCCACCCGCATTGCCGCCCCATCGACCCCTTCGAGCGCCTTCACCATCCCAACCGCCTCGTCCGCATACACATAATGCGCCCAAAACGTCGCCGCCCCTTCCTCGATGTCGCCGGCCCCCGCCCCGACCACCAGTGGCTTTCCGTCCCGCGCCGCCGCATCCACCACCCGCCTCACCGCCGCAGCACGACCTTCACCACCACGCCCACCGCGAAACACCACCTCGATCGAACACCAGTAGCTCGCGTCGTGCATCACACACCCCGTCTCGAGCTTGTGCGCAAAGCTCCTCGTCCCGTGCCCCTTCCCCGGCTGCCCTTCCGACAGCACAAACCCCGACCGCTCCTTCATCGTCATCCGCTTGGCATGAAACACGTGCGTCGGCAAATACCGCTGATGACCCGAAGGGGAAGAAGATACCCACGGGTTGCCCTGGTACGTCCGAAACATGGCTTTCCGACGCATCTTCCTGTTCATCACCGCCTCTGCCTTTCCTACCTCTGCCCCGCCCGCGTTCGCGCCCGTCACCTTGGGTCGCTTGGCGTGCTTGTAGCTGTTGTGACTCCTCGTCCGCCGGCGGAGGTGTCTCGGCAACCCGCCCACCCCGTACCGTGCACCCTGGCACAGGTCGTGCATCTGGAGCACCTCGGGCAGCCGAGACTCGGCCACCTTGTTGGCGTCCACCGCCCTCGCTATACTCGGTGCTTGCTGCATGGTCCCCTCAGTCAGTCAGGTCTCGGGGTCTCGGGAGACGCTGCTGAGAGGCTGAGAGGCTGCCGACCGGACCGGAAACGTCGAGCAAAGTTTGGCTCTGAGTACAGACAAAATTGAATTGTGTTCGACCTGCCGTCGCGTTGACGGTGTAGAGTATTGTCATGCCCGTGTCGACGAGGAGCAAGGCGAAGGCGGGCAAGCGGGGCGCGAAAACGACGCGCGATTCGGCGTCCGAGAAACAGGCGAAACGACTCGAGGACGGCTTCACGGCCGCTGAGCGATGCGCGAAGCGTCTGGCGAGGCAGAGTCGGGCGAGGAGAGATGCGCGGGACGACAGGGACCTGACGCTGGGCGAGCAGGTGCTCCGGAACCCGCTGATCCGGGACCTTTCGCTCCAGGGGCTGAACCCGTTCAAGCTGAGCGACCTGCAGCACGTACTCAACCTGCGTGGGTTTTACAAGCTGCTTCCGGACGTTGACCTGAAGGAGTGCTACTTCGAGGGCGCGTGGGGGTTCTGGAAGGACGAGTTTCTGCTGGCGAACTGGCGGGAGATGTCGGTTTGGGAGCTGAAGCGGAAGGTGGGGTTGGCGCATCCGTGGATCGATGGTCGTCAGGTCTATCCTCCCGACAAGGTCGACGTGAAGTCGCTGAAGACCAAGGAGGAGATCGCGCGCGCGTTCTGGGCGCTGACGTACGTGCCGGAGGGGGTGTACGAGACCGCTGTCGCCGGTGCGCACGTGCTGCGGTCGGTCAAGGCCGGGGACGTCGGGGAGGATCGAGAAATGGCTGGTTCATATCTGCGGTGGGCGTGTGGTGCTGGTCTGGACTTACCTGTGATTCGCGGGCTCGCTGAGAAGTGTGGGACGGCTGGCATTGACGGGGCGGCATGCCAGGCGGCCTGGCGCGGTCACGCCGACGTCCTCGATCTCTTGGTCAGCGAGTTCGGCGCTCGGATTGGAGTTCATTGTTTGACTGATGCAGCTTCGCGGGGTCATGACGCGATGATCGATCATTTGGTGGAGAAGTATGGGGTGGATCCGAACGGGTTGAATGAACATGGGTGGACTGCCCTCCACTGGGCGGTGTTCCATGGCTGCGTCCGCGCCGTCAAGCACCTGGTCGAGAAGCACAAGGTCGACATTCACAAGAGGAGTCGGAAAGGGATGACTGCTTTGGACTGGGCAGAGAGGCGTGGCAGGACGGAGTGCGCCGACTACCTCCGCGCGCTCATGTCCACCCGCCCTCCCCCTTCCTGATCCTCGTCCTGGTCCCGGGTACGGCCGATTAGATTTCCCGTGGACTCGGACGAGAGCAGCGATGTGACTGTCGACACGTTTTCCCTCCGGAGGGATCCGTCACAAATTTAATAATCCGCCTTCCAAACCGCGCCAGGACCGCTCTTGACACCATGAAAGAAACAGAGAAGGCGAAATATCGGCAACCGGCCTCCGTTTCCTCGGCCGAACTCTCGAAACGGTTGGTAACCGACGGATCCCGTGACGTCGTCCCGCTTCGCAAGCAAATAGGCGCGCTGCTGCTCGCCGACGCCAAGTCCTGGAGGAGAAGAAAGTACAGGTCGCTCATAAGGACGCTGGTGTCAACGCTGTTCATTTCGACGCTGTTGTGGTCCAGCCAACGCGTAGTGAGATTCCTGAACGATCAGCAGGCGTCCTCGTCGTCCCAGAGCCCCGTCGTGGACGTGACGTCGCTGGGCATCCCGAGTTGTACGAACGACGTGTTCATGGACCCAGAAACCTGCTACACGGTGATCTATGCGCCGAACACGACAGAGTTTGGGGAAGTGGTGGGCCGGCTCGGGGTGGCCGGGGAGGAGGTGCGGGGGTTCGCGTCTGGCGTGGATATGGACGCGTTCCTGTATGCGCATCCGAACACGGTGCTGGCGGCCGTGGAGTTTTTCAAGGAGAGTGCGACGAGGTATGCGTTCAGCGTGCAGACAAACGGGACGGCGCGGTGGTTCAAAGGCAGCTTCTACAGCAGGGACGACTATGTCCAGCTGCCCGTGATCGCGGGGGTGCAGCGGGCCATGTCGAGATTTTTGGACGATAAAAAGATGGAGATCGGGCTGCGGGTGGTCGGGACCGCGATGGACGGTGCAGACGACGGCGGCGTCGGCGGCACTGGCGGCAGCGGGTCTGTCGTCGGGGGGTCGGACGTCCTGCTTCCGCTCTTTTATATCTCGTCCTCGATACTGATCCTGATGATGCAGGTGCATGACACGGTGGAGAAGCATGGCGTCATCGACGTGCTCGTGGTGCACTCGTTGTCGAGGTCGGCGCACTACTGCGCGCTCGTGGCGACCTGGAGCGGGCTGTGCTTCTGGAACTCGGCGGTGTTTGTGGGCACGTATGCGTGCTTACACGCGAGGAATCCCGCTCGGCTGACGTGGTACGACGTGTCGCTGATGATGAGCGGCGGGCAGGCGATGATGGCGATGGGGCTGGTCGTGGGGGCGAGCGTGCGGCGAAAGGGGTCGGTGCTCGGCGTCGGGTTTCTGTTGTTCTTCTGGAGTTGGTTGAGTATGGTGGGTAGGATCGGCGGATTATTCACGGAGTACTGGACGCCGTGGGGTCTGCTGGTGGTAGGGCTGGGAGGGGCGTGGGGGAACGGCGGGTGGGCGGTCCAGGTGATGATGCTTCTGCTGGTGCGTGTTGACTGCGAGGGGGGAGCGCAGCGACCTCGGCCACCGTGTCGCTCGCCGCGTCTCTCACGTCTCGGCTCGCTTCGACTCTCTCACTCGCGCGACGCGCTTTGCTCGTTCGTCAGGGCTGGGGGTATATGCTGGCGGGGTGGGCGATCAGCGTTCGGGTGTGGAGGTGGTTTGGGGGGACTGACGTCGGCGACAAGATTGACGACGGAAAGGGAGGCAAGGCGAGCAAGGCGGTGGTGAAAGTGGAACATATACGCAGGCGGTTTGGACGGACCGTCGCACTGGAAGATGTGTCTTTGGAGCTGGCGGCCGGACAGGAGAAGGCGGTGCTCGGCACGTGCTCGGCGGGCAAGTCGACCCTGATCAAGAGCATCCTGGACGAGCGGTGCCCGTACGTGCGACGGACGCGGGGAACGACGGTCGGGTACTGCCCTCAAGAGCCGCAATTGCTGGCGCACCTCACGGTCGAGGAGTGGCTCGGGCTCGTCCGCGCCATCCGCGGGATCCCCGAGGATCCCGGTGACGACACTGCCGACAGCGCCGACGCTGACGACGGCGACGCCGCCGCCGACGACGGCGACGCAAACGCAAACGCAAACGCAGACACCGAACGGGACAACCGAGTCATTTGGGAGCTCAACGCCGGCGAGCGTCGGTGGGTCGCCCTCCTGACGGCCACGATCGGCAGTACGCTGGTGCTGCTCGACGAACCGACATCGGAGATGAGCCCAAAGCTGAGGCGCATGGCATGGAAGAAGATCCAAGAGCTCAAGCAGCGCGGGGTGAGCGTGCTGATCGCCACCCACGACGTCGACGAGGCCGAGCGCGCCGACGAGATCCTCGTGCTGTCTCGTGGCATCTCGGTGTTCACCGGCACCGAGCTCGAGCTCCGTCGACGCTTCGGCTGCGGCTACATGCTCAACATCCGGGTATCGGGCACGATGGCGGACAACGTGCGGAGCCTCGTGACAAAGACGCTCGGCACCAAGGAAGGGAAGGTGACGTCGGCGGACGGCTACTGCACCTTCGACGTACCCCACGAGATGGAGGACAGGCTTCCCCGCCTGCTGACGACGCTCGACATGAACAAGTCGCTGTTCGGCGTCGAAGACGTCCAGCTGCGTGCGGCGACTATTGCCAACTCCTTCATGACCCTGATCAAGCAGGTGGAACAGGAGGCAGCCGTGCGGGAAGGCAGATACGAGTTGTTGCTGGTGGCCGAGGAAGGCATCGCGCTCAAGATACCCATCGGGAGCGACCTGGTGGAGTCGCCGAGCGGCAGCCTCTACAGTGTCGCGTGGGGCACGGATCCGTCGACCGGCAGACTCACGATTACAAACTACGACCGCGCGCTCTACTACTAATACGAAGTAGAAGAAGCAGAAAAAGGCACCAAGTGACACCCCAGTAGCCCTCGGCCGGCCCAGACGGCTGGAACCAGCGTCACCTGCACGACAGCCGCGCCCCGCTTGACCACCACGACCACCTCCTCGTTCTCACATTCTCTCACCACCCGAGCTAACGCCTCGAGCGCATTCGGAGTCTCGTACGTCACGTGCCTGCACCGCACAACCTCGTCGCCCACCCGAATTCCCGCAAGGTTCGCAGGCGAGTTCTCAAAGACCTCGTCTACGAACCCAAACGGCCGCCGAGGGTCCGGTGCCGAAGCCACCGCATCCACCACCTGAACGGGCGCCTCCGCCTCCACGTGCACCGCCCTCGCCCGAACCGCGTTGTCATCCCAATCACCGTGCCGACGGTCCAGCGCGTGCAGCCGATGCAGCCCCTCCTCCATCTCCTTCATGATCGCTTTATGGTCGTTCTTCAGCTCCTTGAGCTGTTTTCTGTCGTGCACAACGGAGATGATATCGATGTCTGCCCGCGGAAAGCCTTCCGCGTCGACAAGAGGCTCGTCGTTCAGGCACCCGGCCGTCTGGAGCCTCGCCATCGTCTCGTCCAGCACCTCCTCCACCTGCCGCTTCTTCGTCTGAAGCGCGAGAAGCCGGTCCTTCAGGTTTTGACGCCCCGCGTCCGTGCTGTCGTCGTCGTTGGTGCCCATGCTGGGGTCTTTCTCGCAGCTTTAGTTTGTTTTTGAACTTGATCAAGTTTATGAACTTCCGCGCTTAGAAGCTTAAACGCTAATTAGCGAGAGAGAGAGAGAGAGAGGACATAGTTTAGAAACGGCCAAGAACGTCAAGCTGGAAGCGCGAGACATGACCACTCTGACGCGACTGGCAGGACGATCCGGCCGGCGGATCAGTTGGCCTGCCCGGCCATTCACAGCCGGCCCTCGACGGTGTTACACGCGACCCGGCGAGGACGAGACGCGGCTCGCCTCGTCGTGGTCGTCTTCTTCCTCGTCGTCTTCCTCGTCGTCTTCCTCGTCGTCATCTTCGTCGTCGTCATCGTCGTCACCACGATCATTGTCGTCGGCGCACCTGTCCCTGGCCCCCGAGGACGAAGAGTACTACAAGCGCTTTGGATATACGTGGCTGACGCACATCCGTCTCGCGGAGGAGGACAACATGTTACGACAGCAGATTGCTGAGATGCGGGGTCGGCACGGTCGGCGGTATGACGGTGGGATCGGCGGGGGGGGCTCTGGGAGTTCCGGGAGCTCGAGCAGCAGCGACGAGTCTGACGAAGAGCTCGTCTTTGGGGACGACATCGAGGCAAAGATCGGCGCGCCGTCGCCCTTGTCGCCCTTGTCGCCCTTGTCGCCCTTGTCTCCATCTTCTCCTCCCTCGTCTCTATCGTCTGAAGACCCGTCGGGCGAGTTGGAGTGGCTGTCGTCTCAGAACGAAGTCATCTCGACCAGGCAGACGACGCGGGCGTCGTCGATCGTCCCGCTGTGGATCTCCGTGCACGTTGACGAGGAGAGCAAGACGGCGTCATTGTACGAATCTGTCGTTCCGGTGGAGTCGGACGTGGTGGAGAAGCTCGAAATGAAAGACTCGTGGCGGCCGTTTTACGTCGTGCGGCTCGAGGAGGAGGAGGCCGATCGGAATCGGTACCGGGCCTATGGTCTCGAGCCGGACGAGCGGGTTCCTCGGTTGACCTTTGACGAGTACCCGGAGCTCACGGCGGGGTCGTGGCGGAACTACTTTGTGGGTATCTGGGGCGACGTGGCCGCGCTGGACGAGGGGACGCTTTGGCCGAATCGGGTGCTCCACAAGGACCGGTGTGTTTTCAATGTGCGGAATGGGCTGGATCTGGTGCGGTTCTTGGCTGATCCGCGGAAGAAGGATATCGAGGACCACGCGCGGAACCTGGAGCGGCTCGCGAACGGCGGGGTCGAGGTGGTGGAGCCGGCGCCCGTCGGGGAGGAGACGATGTCGTCGTGGGAGTGGGGGCTGCTGAAGTCCCGCTGGGGGAGCCACGGGCTCAAAAAGCACGGATTCATGTAGTTAACATTGGATATTACTTGAACGAATTGTTGCAGTACTCGATGCTGTGCACTCGGCAGCGGTCGTCGGTGCGGGCGAGGCAGGCGGCCATGACGCGGTCCTCGAATCCGGATTCAAAGCCGCCGTCGGCAACGCCAGCGCGCTCCTCAGGAGTTTCGACGCCCCCGAAGGCGAAGTTCAAGCCCCAACCCGAGAAGAACGCCTTGACGTCTGCCACGAGCGCCCGTCGTCTGACCGCGCGCCGCGCCGCCAGCGAGCAGGCCCGCCTGGCCCCCGCGCGGCAGTTGTCGTACACGGTCGCCTCGCACGCGCGATGGAGCCGTATTTTATCGGCCGGGGTCCGATAGCAGAGGTCCATCGAGCCGTCTGGCTGCGCGCAGGGGACTCGAGGCGGCCGACTCCTGGCATCGGTGCCCCCGCCGAACCATTCGACGAGGCGGTCGGTCTTCTCGCGAGTGCCGTCCGTCTTCTTCCAACGGCTGCCCGCCATCGTCCACGTGGCGTGTTATCGATATCGTGCTTGCATCTGCTCTCCTCGCAAAATCGGAAACTTGGACGGAAAGAGTTATTACAGCGCAGCCTGCGCGGCCTTCTCCGCGGCGTCGTCGAGATCGCTCGCGTTGATGACGTCGATGCCGCTCTCGGCCAGCAGCTTCTTGGCCTCGTTCACCTTGGTCCCCTCAAGCCTGACCACGATGGGAACCTTGACGTTGACGCGCTTGGCGGCCGCGATGATCCCCGACGCGACCACGTCGCAGCGCATGATCCCGCCAAAGATGTTCACCAGGATTGCCTTCACCTTGGGGTCCTTCTCGAGGATGGAGAACGCCGCGACAATCTGCTCCTCGGAAGCATTACCGCCGACGTCGCAAAAGTTGGCCGGCGACGCGCCTTTGGCCTGGATAATGTCCATCGTGGCCATCGCCAGGCCGGCACCGTTGACCAGACACCCGATCGACCCGTCGAGCGCAATAAAGTTCAGGTCGGCTTTTGCCGCCTCTCGCTCTCTCGGATCCTGCTGCGACTCGTCGGCCATCGCGAAGAGCTCCTTCTGGCGGTACGATGCCGAGTCGTCAAAGCCGAGCTTGGCGTCCGCGGCGAGCAGCCCCTCGCTGGTCTCGGCGAGCGGGTTGACCTCGAGCATCGTGCTGTCAGTCGACGCGAACAGATTATACAGTCTCTTTATCTGCTCGGCCGCCGCCTCCTTATCGGTCGTCACGCCCAGCCCCTCGACCGCCTTCATGGCATCGGCGTCGCTGATCCCCGCACGAATGTCGATCGGAATGCGGATGATCTTTTCCGGCGACTTGGCAGCCAGGTCCTCGATACTCGTCCCACCCTCCGCGCATGCAATCATCACCGGCCCCGCCGTCTTCCTGTCGAGCACGATCGAAAAGTACATCTCCCGGAGCAGGTTCATCTTCTCCGCAATAAGCAGCGTGTTGACGGGCCGCCCGCCCGGCCCCGTCTGCTTGGTGACCAGCGTACCACCCAGCATCTTGGAAGCCACGTCCAACGCCTTATCCTTCTGCACCAGGTGCACGCCACCCTGGAATCCCGACGTAAACGTGCCCAAGCCGCGGCCGCCCGCCAGGATCTGCGACTTGACGACGACCTCGTCCCCGGCCAGGCTGTCTGCCGCGGCGGCCACCTGGTCCAGGCTTGTCACCGGGATCCCGCGCGGCACGTTGATGCCAAACGACGCCATCAGCTCGGCGCCCTGGGCGGGGTGTCGACGAACGAATCAGAGTGAGCGGCGAACCGAGTTTTTCCGAGCCAACAAACCGGGAATACGACGACGCGTACGCACCTGATACTCATGGATGTTGAGAAACCTCCGCTGATCCGTCTGCCACGCCTTCTGGGAGCGCCGCAGGGCCGTGATAAGGCCGCGCATCGTCTGGTGAACGTAAATTCGAACGAAAATGTTCTCAGTTCACCTCGAGGTCACCGCATGAAGGTGGCCGACCTCCTCGAGGTCCCGGGCCGACCTCCTCGCGGGCTCGCTCAGGCAGCACCTTCAAGCGGCCGACACCAACGGCTTCATCCGCGCCATCACCGCCAGCGAGTCGATCGACGTCCAGCGGGAGCGCCGCCACGCGACAGGAAGATACGCAGTCTCGGCTGAGAGGAGGGGACCCGACGAGCGACCGTGTCAGTTACATGAATCAAAAGTACGTCCTGTTGTCAGCCGCGTCAACCGCGTCAACCGCGTCAACCGCGTCGACAGCGAACACCTCG
>Ga0181582_10000675_pt1 | contig 24732 bp, 44 predicted proteins | sample 071ome_32_FD_132438 | JGI IMG/M metagenome (GOLD analysis project Ga0181582, IMG submission 132438) | Coastal salt marsh microbial communities from the Groves Creek Marsh, Skidaway Island, Georgia - 071405AT metaG (megahit assembly) | ecosystem: Environmental > Aquatic > Marine > Intertidal...
TAGAAGATAAGACTTCAATATACGATCAACTTAGAATTCAGATTGTAGAATTGAAAAAAGATAACGATGCTTTAAGATCAGATAATGAAGTCTTAAAAAGAGCGCTATCTGAAGAAGTTGCTGAAAAATATAGAGCCTACGAAAGGTTGGCTCGAATAAGTTAATTCCCTGTTAGCTCAGTTGGTAGAGCAAATGACTGTTAATCATTGGGTCCGTGGTTCGAGCCCACGACAGGGAGCCAATTAGGAGTTCAACTATGTGGAACTATAGGGTTGTTAAAAAAAGTATTGTAGACGATTTCGATGATGAGATTTATGCAGTGCATGAAGTCTTTTACGATGATGACGGCAATCCTGTTGGCTGTACAGAAAAATCTGTTCGCATAGGTGAATATAGTTTAAAGTCTTTGTCTGAGACAATTGACTTAATGAAGCAGGCTTTAGATAAACCTGTGTTAGATTACAAAGACTTTGAACGACTCGAGGAGTGATCTCCGCTGACTCTGAGAGCGGGGTGAGGAAGGGCTGGCAGGCCCCAACTAATACACAACAACGCGTTCGGGTAGCTCCCGCTAAACGAAGTCTGCCATTTAATATAATATTGGAAGGGTGGGTGAGTGGTTAAAACCATCAGACTGTAAATCTGACGCGAGAGCTACGTTGGTTCGAATCCAACCCCTTCCACCAAATTAATAAAGGTTTAAAATGAAAGTTGAAATTGATCTTGATATGAGTGTCGATATAGAACCTCGCGGTCTTAGTCAGACTCTATATGTCAGCGATTCTTGTGAGCCGGCCTTTGAAGTTAATGAATCCTGGGAAGACCTTGTCAAACGTACTATGGAATATTATATCCTTCCCGGTAACGAACTTATGCGTTCAGATGATTTGGAATCATTAAAAGACATGGTTATTGGATTGGAATACGGCGTCAGTTTGTTTAAAGAAAAGATTCGGTATTACGAAGAAAAAAATAAGTTAAGGTCTGGTAGTTCAGTTGGTTAGAATAACGGCCTGTCACGCCGTAGGTCACGGGTTCGAGTCCCGTCCAGATCGCCAAGCGGGTGTAGCTCAGCTGGTAGAGCGCAACCTTGCCAAGGTTGAGGTCACGAGTTCGAACCTCGTTACCCGCTCCATTTTCAAGAAGAGGAATAGCTATGAAAGATTGGGTTCAGCTAATTATTTTAATCATCGCAACTTTGATTGCGTTTGGATTAGCAGGTTGGTATGTCTTTTATATTTGGAGCGACTGCCTTGCTGAAAATTCATTTTTAACTTGTATGAAGATGTTAAGATAATTAACGGGCTGTAGCGCAGTCTGGTAGCGCTCCTGGTTTGGGACCAGGCGGTCGGGGGTTCAAATCCCTCCAGCCCGACCAATTTGAGAAATTAAAATGAATGAAACAGAACAAGTTGTAAACCAATTATTGAGAAGAGAACTTTCAGTGTTTCAATTGAGCGATGATAGGTTACGTAAGTCAATGATTTTTTTACTTCAAAAAGTTAGAGAAGGTCAACGAAGATGATTATGAAAGCTAACACTTCCATTAAACTCGAATGTGATTGGAATGGTAACTTTAAACTCATTGATGCTAACGGGATTGTATGGCATTACAAACGTGATCAATGGGATAAGTGTTCAAAACATATGTGGAATTTGGTTAAACCCGCGACCGGGGATCCAAAATGACTATCGATGTTTTCTTAGAAGGTTTGGGGATTGCTTGGTTTATGCTGGTTGGTATTTGTGGATGTCTATACCCATTCTTAATAGAAAAAGAAAAGCATCAACCTTTTCGCAAATCCGACGATATGTTTTGTGATGGCGATAATACATAATGGAAATATTTCCTATAAATAACATTGTGCAATTTCCAAAACCTAACAATGATTATACGGTAACAAAAATTAGAGAGTACTCTGAAATCCGTATAACATATACGTATGAATTGTACAGCGCAAACGGAAACATTGAAAGATACACCGTCAATAATGTTAATGCGATTGATTACATGATTTAAATTGTCCGTTTAGTTTAGGTGGCCTAGAACGTCACGTTCTCAGCGTGGAAACAGGGGTTCGAATCCCTTAACGGACACCAATTTTTATAAATAGTTTTTTTAAACATTTATCTGGAGAACAAACATGTCGGTGGAATCCATCGTTAAAGCTGCGGTCGAAGGCAATCCTTTAGAAGTTAAAGCCGCCTTTGAAGAAGAAATCGCTCAAAGAATTACAAAAGCAATTGAAGAAAAAGTTTCTCGTCAAGAAGGCAAGGAAGACGGCGAAGAATCGTGCCCTGATTGTCACGGCAAAGGCTGCGATGAAGATGGCGCAGAATGTGGTACTTGTGCCGGCGAAGGAAAGGTTGTAAAAGCAGACGGAAGCTCGAGCAGTAAAAAGGATAAGGATTCTGCCTCTCCTTCAAAAGAAGAACCGTCAAATGATATGAGTGCTGCAGCGCAATAAAAAGGTTATAACCTTTAATTTTTTATTATGTTGAAACGTGAAGATCTTATAAAAATTGGCGACCCTTTACACTCTTTGACTGGAATAGAATTAGGAGTCGCCGAAGGCACTTTCAGTTATCGTGTTTTATCGACTTGTAATATAAAACATTGGTACGGTGTCGATATGTGGGCCGGTGACCGAGGCCATGACGTCATTCAATATAAATCTGCAATAAAACGACTGCAACCCTTTAGAGAAAACTCTTCATTATTAAAAATGAAATTTTCTGAAGCTGTCGATCTTTTCCCAAACGAATATTTTGATGTTGTGTATATAGATGGTTATGCACATACTGGTCAGGATAGCGGACAAACACTAGATGATTGGTGGCCTAAAGTAAAGAAAGGCGGTTTATTTTCTGGTGACGATTATTCAATGAAGTGGCCGTTAAACGTTGCGGTAGTAAACGGTTTTTTTGAAAAACACAATTTAGAATTAAACATATTTGAATTTGATAACAGCGAAAGAGATCCTTGGTCGTTATCTCCTTCTTGGTATACTATTAAATGATTGCTCTTTTAACACCAACAAGACAAAGACATTTAAAAAGAAAACGTTTTCATGATTCCGTTATTGATTTGGCAGATCGCAAAGAAAACATTTTTTGTTATTATTATATAGATAACGACGATCCCGAAATCTCAAATTATTCATCTCAAGAATTGTATAACGCCATAGACATAGTTGGCGAACCGATTTCAGTATCAAAAAGTTGGAATGTTTTAGCTGAAAAAGCAATCGCTGACGGCGCAGAAATATTAATAATGGGTAACGATGATTTGATATATCTTTCAAGCGGATGGGATACTGAACTTCAAGAAAGCATATCGATTTTTAAAGATAAAATTTACTGTGCATGGTTCGAAGATAAAATTAATGGTAGTAAACATTGCGCCTTTCCAATTGTTTCAAAAGAATGGTACAATTGCTTAGGATACTTTACGCCTGGTGTTTTTAATTTTGGGTATAATGATACTTGGGTTTTTGACATTGCGAAAAAAATTAATCGATGTCATTTCATTCCTACGGTACAAACAGAACATAAACATTTTGTTGTAAATAAATCTGATTACGACCAAACCTATGCAAGGAATAGAACACAAGAAAGAGGCAATCTATATCATAAAGATCAGATTATATTTAATGATACTGAAAATGTTAGATTAAAAGATGCAAAAAAATTGAAGGAACTGATATGGGAGGATTAGCTCATAGCGCTATAAATCAATATAAAGAATACATAGGAAAAGGAGTTGCGGTTGAAGTTGGTTGTAGCGTGCCAAGCAGCATCTCTAGCAGTCAATGGTTTGGCGAATATTTCAATAAAGAAAAAATTGAATATCATGGATACGATATTGAAGAAAACGTAATTTCTCAACTTCAAAAATATTTTTCTAATCACGACTATGTAAACTTTCATACCAAAAATTGGAAGGATGGGTTTTTAGAATTAACATCCCCAATTGCGTTTGCCCATTTAGACGCATTTGATTATATACCTCCAGGTATGGAAGATAGCGCGATGATTCAACGACAGACTCCTCAATATAAAGCTAGAGGAATGGAACTTACAAATGAAAACTCAGAAAATTTTCATTTGGAATTGGCGCAGTGGGTACATGAAAGGTCTTCTGAAAAATGCTTATTGTTGTTTGATGATACATATAAAATAGAAGAAACTAAAACTTTTGCTAGATTGATTCAAAAAGGTAAAGCAAAAGGACATACATATAATAATGGGTGGTTTGGGAAAGGAAGAACTGCAGTTCCTTGGTTGGAAAGTCAAGGATGGAAATTGTTACCTAAGATCGATTGGCCTAGAGATGATTGGGCTATAATGGCTAGATCATAATAGAAAACGGTGAAAGAATGAAAGTAGGATTTATAGGATTAGGTAACTTAGGAAAAGACGCGGCTGAAGTAATTTCGCAGCATTACGACCTAGAAGGTTTTGATATTAAAGAAATTGACACGACTGTTATTCAAAAAGATTTGGATACAGTATGTAAAGACAAAGAAATTATTTTTATAGCAGTTCCAACACCTCACGATCCTTTGTATGATGGGAAAGAACCTACAAGCCACTTACCTCCTAAAGATTTTAATTATGAAATTGCAAAAGAAGTAATACAGCAGGTTGATTCCAAAGTTAATTCAAACACTTTAATAGTATTAATTTCAACTGTTTTACCTGGGACGGTTAGAAAAGAAATAGTACCGCTAGTAAAAAATGGAAGATTCATATATAATCCATATCTTATTTCCCAGGGCTCTGTTAAATGGGATATGGTCAATCCTGAAATGATTATAATTGGAACCGACGATGGAGACACGACGTCTGACGCAAAAATATTGTCTGATTTTTATAAAAAATTTATTAAGAAAGATACAAGGTATGTTATAGGTACTTGGGAAGAAGCTGAAAGTATAAAGATTTTTTACAATACGTTTATTTCTGCTAAACTTGCATTAGTAAATATGATTCAAGACGTTGCACAAAATGTCGGTAATATAAATGTTGATATTGTTACTGATGCGTTAAAGAATTCGACGAAAAGAATTATGGGTCCTTCTTATATGTCGGCAGGATTAGGAGATGGCGGTGGCTGTCATCCTAGAGATAATATAGCTCTTAGTAGTATAGTAGAAAAATATAATTTAGGTTATGATTTGTTTCAAAGCATTATGTATGCTAGAGAAATACAATCAAAAAACTTGGCAAATTTTTTAACAAGTTTTGGCAATCCTATTGTTATTGTCGGTAAAGCTTTTAAACCTGGCATAGACCAAACACACGGATCGCCTGCATTGTTGGTCGCTTATTATTGTGAAGAAGCTGGTTTTAAAGTTTTTTATGATGAATATCCTGAAGACTTAGGACCGTTAACTTTTATGCTCCATGATTATGAAATGTTTATGGGTATGAAACCTCCTAAGGACAGTATAATCGTAGATGTTTTTCGATCCTTAAAACATTCTGTCCCGGGATCAAAAATAATAAGATATGGAAATACACGAAGCAAATAAATAATTTTTTTGAGGAGATTTGTTATGGTACAGACTGAATTGAATATCCCTGTTAAATTGGATCCTCCATACAATGGGCAATTCTTTTGTTTTATTCGTCAAGGTTTTTATGCTTGGCCAGAATATATTAATTTTTATAAGAGTAAAAGACTATGAGCATAGTGAAAGATTTTAAATGGAACGGTCAAAAAGTAAAAGGTACCGTTGAGGCTGAATACAAAAGTTCAAAGGGTAAAAGATATTTTATCAAATTAGCAAAAGTACCAGCCGATCTTAAAGGTCAATCAACAAGAGAAGGACATCCTTGGCCAACCGTAGGATCGGTTGTATTAGCAGACACAGAATAGGAATTCCTTTATGGAAATGGAACGTATCTACAAGGTTATATATCGTCATTGGAAAGACACCGATAGACAATTAGAAATCTTTGGTGATATGCCTGAAGAATTTAATAATGATGCCAGTGATTTTGTATTTGTAAAAAGACACGATGGTCTTATTATGGATATTAGAAGAGAATCTCTTGTTTCAATAGAGCAAGTCAAGCCTGCACTATGAAGAATTCAAATGTAATAAGTTTTTGCGATTACAAACAACGCAAAATTGAAGAAGCAATTGAAAGAGAAATGGAAGCAGAGTCGGAATACATTGCGCAAATGCAAGTATTTGATGAATGGTTCAAAGGAGCTTTACGAGCGCAAGAATTTTTAGATCGACTTGAAAAAGAATTGCGTGCAATGGAAGCCGCTGAAACAGATACTATAACAATTACTATTACATCTACTGAAGAAGACGAATAACATTCCTAATGTGGGGGTGGTGTAAGTCGGTGAACACGTCGGAGTCCAACCCCGAAACTTGCGGTTCGAACCCGTATCCCCGCGCCTATATAAATAATTAATGTCTATAATTAGGAATTAATTAAAATGGTAGCATTAACAGCATCCGGTGCAATATCATTTGAAAACGCTGCAAACGATGCAGTTGGCGATTCTGAAGAAAGAGGAATTATTAATGTTTTTGGTGGTTCTCGTCCGCATTCGTTATCAGAATATTATGGAGAAGAAGAAACATTACCAACAGGCGGGGCTGGAGATAAAGCAATCTCGATGACTGACTTTTATGGTTTAGAAGCAGTTGGATATGGTAGCTTTACTTTATCGCCGACATCAATCGATGAAGATGGGACTGTAGCAAAGTTTACTTTATACGGCAACGGTCTTGCTGCTGGAACAACTGTAGGATGGACTGCAAATGCAACTGGCGGTGTTGAATATGTTGGCGTAGGAGCGGATCTTGAAATTTCTTATACAAGTGCAACCGCTGGGTTTTCAACGTTAACTACTAATACTGGAACATTGACTATAAATGGCGATAAGTTTGAAATGTGGGTTCGAGCTAAAGCTGATAATTTAGACGATGATCAAAATCCTGAAACATTTACAGTAACTATAGATGCAACAGATAGCAATAACATTTCAACCAACTCGCCATCAAAAACTTTAAGCGTTAATGATACTAGCACTACTCCTCCAAGTATGCCATTGAGTGGCGATACTTTGTATACGTTAACAAAAGGTACAGACGGGAACGGCGATCCAATTTTATGTTATGTGTGTACTGAAGGTTCAGTAACTCCTCCAGGAACTTCTGAAAATTCAACGGCGTCAGGGCAATTTAAAGTAATAAGAACTGCAACTGGATATGAATTGCAAGGCCGTGCTTTGTATGCAGACGGTATTGTCCATTATGATGCCGTAGGAAATACAATTGTAGAATCAATGTTTGATGTTAATACCGGGTTTGGATCAGCTTCAGATTGGAGAGTACTATATAAAGGTGTTGGAGGTATACCAACTGCGGTTTCTTTGAACGGTGGACAAACTTGGACTGCTACTCCGTCAGAGGGGAATGCACTAACAATAACATTTGACGCTGTTGCTCAATACCCAGCGCCTTCGGCCGAAGGAAGCACAAACACAGTAGAAGTATTAAAGGATATTGATTTATGGATTCGCACGAGTCAATACCTAGATACTCAAGTCGCAGAATTTACTGCGGCGGCTAGTGCAAATGCTACTTATTGGCCACTTAATATTAACATTAATGTTGGATAAATATGAATATACTTAATGCTACGAAAGAAGGTAAGATTTTAAATTTTTTCCAGTGGGAAATTGACGAAGAGGCATTGCCTCATATACAAAATGGTGATTTGGACGATCATTATTACATTGAAGGAATGGATATTTCAAACGTCGATTCGTCAACTCATTATTTTGATATTGAAGTTTTTGAATTTAAAACAAAGAAAAATTTTGAACTTGAATTCAGTCATGACTTATCTCAAGAAATATCTCCAAAACAAACTGTAAAAATTTCAAACATACCAATTGACGCGCCAGGTTTAACAGTATCAGCAAATGAAACTGATTATATGCAAGGCATTGGAAGTTATACTCTTAAACGCTCGGAACAAACATTGTATGTTTCTTGTATAGAGCCAGAAACCGGCGAAACGGCGTCAATCAAATTTGAGTCTCCACAATATAATGATTTAATTGTTACTGTTAACTTTGGACATTTTGAGCCTAAAATGGATCAGGAGGATCTCCAAGAAATTCCTCCGTATGAATAGGCTGTCCGTTTGCTACTGCTTCTCCAGTAGCCCAAGATAACCTATCAGGATCGTCTTCGGGTTCATCTTCAGATTCTGTATTTCTTACTTCTGAAAAATTAAACTTGTAAAAAGTATTACCTAAATTAGATTGAGCTTTATGTTCAGCTTCATCTTCGTCAAATACTAATTCTCCTGGAGCTTCAGGAACACCAGAAACTTTGTCTAAACCTCTGTGGTTCATTGCATCTATTGCCCACTGTGGATTAGTTGCAGCTAGTTCATAGGCCTTTGAAACGTGATCAAAATATTCAGAACCTTTGGTGCTAATTTCAAATTCAATGCCGGTAAAATTTTGAGCAATCCAAAATTCTTCTCTTTTAATTTGATATTCTTCTGCGTACAAATATGATTTGCTACCTGCTGCATTGCGGCCAATTAAAGTTAGCAAACCAAGAAAAACGTTATTTTCTTTTAAATAACCAGTAAAAATTTGAACTAACAATTCGTTATCGTAAACGCCAACGGTAATCATATTTTCATCTTCAAGATATATTGAATACACATTAAAAAGAAACACTCTTTTATCTTCATTTGTTGCTTCTTCCGGCAATCCAGTTTCTTCCCATGGATATGCCCCAGTATTTAGGTTATCAATACAGTCATTAAATATCCTAGTAAAATCTTCTTCTGCAATTTCAGTGATTCTTTCAAATCTTATACTCATAATAATGTTCCTTTTTTAAAGAAAAAACAATGGAGAGATTTGTCTCCCCTCAACCCATTGCCCTTGGAAATTTGGATACCATCGCCAACATGTATATCCGCTAGTCGTGAAATATTCTCGTGAATTCGAGGTATACAAATTTCCAAAGCTAGGATCATAATATCTAGTAAAAAAATTTCTTGGTCTAGATCCTTGAAGATAAAACGATAATCTCCATGAATTTGTTTTCCTTGGGCGATATTCATTTGTAAAACCCCAAACTTCAACTCCTCTAAAATGCGTAGGACTCAAAAGCCCAAAACCTGTTCGTATTGCGTTTGTCCTTCTTGGGCTATAGCCATAATATATCCAATTGGACGCCCTATAATACCTAGAAACACGCCCAACATCCCATCCTTTATGCGCGCTATAAAAATCGGCCAACTCAATTGTCCCGCTGGTTGGAACATTAGGGTTATGTCTTGTATCATACGCCGGCACGTGGGAGTTAATTCCACCTTTATAAAAGTTACTTATTTGATCTGCGGTTTGCCCTTGTATTGTTGGGTTATACGTCGTGGTTGGCAATGGATCCGCGGTGGCCGAGCTATCGTATATATAATGCCCAGGGCTATTCGTATCACCAAATTCATTTCTTAAATCATTAATTGAAATTTGGCCAGACGATCGTAAACGTGTCATAAAAAATCCTCCTATTAGGATTATTTATTTGTTGACATTTACAAAAAAATGTTATATAATAACAAGATAAATTAATAGAGGACTCATTGTGAAAAGATTACTTATTATTTTTATTTTTATGCTGACTGGAGTTTCCGTCGATGCTGCAGAACCTATTATCAAGGATCATTATAAAACAGTTGTGGTTCGAACACCATATACCGTTGAAGAATGCGAAGAAAGATTGATAGGTGGAGATAAAACAGGAGCTACATTAGGAGGCGCCGTCATAGGAGGAGCAATAGGAAACGCTATTGGGAAGGACACCGAAGCAACAGTTGCAGGCGCAGTTATTGGTGGATTAATTGGGCATAATAATTCAAATGCGCAACCTCGTTATAGGTTGCATTGCGAAATTATTACAAAGTACGAGCGAGAAGAACGCGAAGTATATAGCCATAGTACAATTAGGTTTTTACATAACGGTAGAACTTACGAACAGAGGTTTCAAAAATGAATAGACGTGCAAAACATATTGATAATAGAAATTATATGAAAGAAGCTCAGGATCTTGTTAAAGGATTGAGCCAAGCTGATCTACATCGTCTTTATGAAATTGTAATTAATGAATTGCAAAAGTCAGCATCAGAAGAAAGACTAAAGGAATTATATGCCGTACAAACAGTAATTAAAAATCATCCTAGAGTCGAAGGTGGCGTGATTAAACGGTTGGATACTGGATATGGAGAAATGGCATCAACCGCGCGAGCAAAAGATGGTAATACAATCAAATATGGGAAAAAGGCATAATGACTGAATTACTTTTTTTAATAATTGGATTTGTTATTGGTTATTTGGTCGCCAGTGAAGATAAACCTGCGGACATTATTGCAGATATTATTGATGAAGGCAAGCGTTTAGTAAATAAGGCGAGGGGACGTTAATCCCCTTTACCTTTAATCGCGATAAGCAACTGCTGTACAAAGCAAAGTTCCAGACGCGCAAGAAATGACTGCCGCCGGCTCCTTTTCAACTAAAGTAACTTCGCCTGCGCCCATAGTAAAACTAGTAGCGACCGCGCCAGCAATATCTACTTTTGTTTGCGCTGCAGCAAAAATTCTCACTAACTTTGCATCACCTATACTGTTAGGTGTTGTTGTAACTGAAACTTCAAGACCAAGTGGTTTAATAATTCTCATTTAGGTTCTCCCGTTGTATCTCATTATTTATTATTCGCTACCTTTACCTACAATTTGACTATTCCAAAGATCAAAAAGTGTTTGTATCTTTTCACCTTGCGTCTCGTTAGTAGCATTTTGTGAATTCATCTGAATTCTCATATCATTTAACTCACGCTCAAGATCTTTGATTTGAGTCATCTTTTCTTTCATTGCCCCAATCTCAGCGTTCTGAATTAGGTCATCGGGCAATGCACCCAACTCTCCAAGAGGCCACTTCTCACGAAAATGTGAATTCTGGTCAATGTATCTTTCAGCAAGCATTAAATCTCTTTCCAAAAATGTAATTCTTTCAGTCAATTGAAAATATCCCATTACCACGACACCAGTTGCAAATATCATACTAAGTAAATTGCGAAGAGGTATTGTGATAGCAGAATCTTCATTTACGCTGATTCCGTTATCTTTCATTTTTTAATCCTTTTTCTTACCACCTACTGCATCGGCTGCAAAGAATGCAGAAACCAAAACAGCAATAGAGGCAAAATATGTTGGCGCGATATCAGCAATCAAACCCGCCGCCGTGTCAAGACCAAAGGCAGAAGTTAAAAAGATACCAAATGGATATAACAATAATCCAATTAATGAGAACCAAGCCATCTTACGAATAGCGTCTCTTTGAGCATCTTGATCTTCTAATGCTTTTCTTTTAAATTCTAAATGCATATCCCATTCTTCTTTTGAAATATGCCCATCGCCATTAGCATCAATCTGTTTTGCGATTTCAGAATCTAATGTATGGTTGTCTTCTGACATGTTCTTTCTCCTGTTGAAAAGGGGGCTCACGCCCCCGCATATTAATGTTCTTTCTTCAACATGGTCCAGATACCCCAAGCCAGACCGGCCCAGGCCAATAATTTAGCAATACCACCAAATAAAATAACTGAACCGCATACTGCGATTAACATACCACCATCCCAAGAGGTTCTCTCACCTAAACGAGCTTTTACCCAGTGCATCATGGTTCTTCTCCTATGTTGTGTATGTTGTTATAATATACGGTCATCAGAGACATTTTAATTTTTTAATTCAAGAAGCTTGTGCTCTATCATTTCCTTCTTAAATTTTTTACGTTCGAGTTCGTCTTGGACATATTCGTATCGAAGCTTCTCTGCTCCAATAAGAGCAAGAGACGGTTCTTGTTCTGAATCTATTTCGCGTTGTCGATAATAGTTTATGACCAAGGCATCTTGATCCATATCCATATCAATCATTTCCGCCTTCAGTTCAAGTTCCATCATCATCACCTTTTCCTGATGCGCGTGTCTGGCGTCAAGGTAAATGTAAGCTCCTAGACCTGTCCCCACTATCGTCAGCAGGGCAACTATCTGGTTTAGATCTTTCCAATTCATTTTTTAATTCCTCTTGCACCACACAGTAATGAACTATCGGCGCCTTTTCAACCATTTTTCTTTTAGGGAGAACATCTACTATTACGTTACCAAAGTATGCCCCTAATGCTATGAGTACGCCTATGGTTAGATATTCCATAATTATACCTTATTTTTTATTTTCGCCCTCAAGCTTTTCGATGCGGGCATTTAATTCAGGCCATACCTCGAATTCATGAAGTTCTTTACAAGGATGACTATTCTTTTCTAATTCAGCCAACCGAGCTTCAATGAGATCGATCTTACCAGTGATTCTTGGATATTTTTTTCTCCAAGCTTCTGGGTCATTTTGCAACCAAGTCCAACCCCATCGAATTGCTAAGTGTTCAAGGAAGCCATCGAATTTAGCGACTCCCCATGTAGCCATTTTTGTATCTTTAAACCAAAATAAAAATGCAGCGCCAAGTAGTGATCCTGCGATAGCTGTGTAGATCCACAGCGTATCATCAAACATTTCTGCTAACATCTGCCTCTTCTCCTGTATACTGCGAATAATAAGCAGAGCTGTGATCAAAGAAATTGTCAAATGGTTGGCCTTTCTTTAATGCAGCCCAACGACCTTTCATCTTATCTCTGAAACGTGCCCACCAAGATAGATTGGCATGAATATGACCATTAAAGTCAATATACATTGGATTAGAGTGATGACGATACCCCATGAACGCAAAAGGTACTGTAGGAACGATATCATTGTTGTTCACAAAACGATAGTGTTTCACGTGTTTAAAGGCGTTTACAAAAGCTTTTGTACCTGTCCTTGGTGAACCATAAGTAAATAAACAATGAACATCTATATCCATTGAAAAGCGGCTAGCAGCAATAGTTGCCATTGCGCCTCCAAGAGAATGCCCACAAATTGTTAATTTTTTACCTAGATGCGGCGTCACTTCTTTGGTGACATCCGCCCACAATTTTTCTAATTCGTTTTGAAAACCATTATGGACTTTGCCATGGCCAATCATAGGTTCATCAGGCCAAGCATTGAGATCTGCAATAACATCTGTGAATTCTGTTGGTTCTGTTCCTCTAAATGCAACAGCAACTTCTTTTTCATTCCATACTACGTGGCATTGTGCCCCGTCAATATCAATAAATGTATGTCCAGTCCATCCGAGTTTGTGGAGCTCAGGTGTTGCTTCTGCCCCGTCTAAGTAGGCAATTTGAGCCATTAATGCGTGTCGATGACACTCAAGTATCTCTTCATGACAAAATTGCGAATTATTCATTTTTTTCTCCCGCAATGATGTATGTTGTTAAATTCTATTTATAAATAAGTTTCAGAAAATGGTTGACATTTGTATCATAACCATTTATAATTGGTCTATCCACATAAGGATTAATATGTATCTATGTATATGTAACGCTATCACAGAATCTGATCTCGCTGAGAACAGTTTTCTGTTATCTTTAATTGGATCTAAATGTGGCAAGTGTATAGAAGAACAATCTATACAAGATGGCGAACGAGTTACATATTTAACAAATTCTGAGAAGCAAGACTAAAAGCTGTACGGACGCGGGTTCGACTCCCGCCGCCTCCACCATAAGCACATTAGGCAGCAACTTTATATAGTTTCAAATAAGACCAAGTGTGCTTTTGATGGGGGCGTATTGGGATTCGACGGATAGTAAGTAAGAATTGTGGAGAATCGTCAAGTACCGACGTTAAAAGGAACAAATTAAATATAAACGCAAATGATGACGTTTACGACTACGCCTTAGCGGCATAGCGGGGTTTGCCGGAGCCTTGTTACCCAACTCCGGCCACTTTTTAGAGGATACTGTATGGCGAACAATTTGAAAGAATTGACTTGGGACCATCATCAACATGCAGAAAGAACAGAATTTGCAAACTTGTTGATTAGTGGTGAGATACATCCAAAACTTTATCAAAAATATTTGCATGCGCAAATGATTGTTTATAACGTTTTAGAAACAGCGGTTAAACTTCCAACAGAATTGGAAGGAATATTTAGATCTTCTGCAATTATGGAAGATCTTGAAGAATTGGAAGATGAGTTCGGTTTAGAAGAAATAAATGAAGTATATCCATCTATTCATGATTATATTTCTCATATCATCGAACTTGATCAAAAAGGGGATAACGATTCGTTGCTTGCCCATGTATATGTCCGTCATTTCGGGGATTTGCATGGCGGGCAAATTATTAAGAAAAAGGTACCAGGTTCTGGACTTATGTATGAGTTCGAGGACCGCGCTACATTGATCTCTGGTGTACGCGCATTATTGAATGATAAAATGGTCGATGAAGCAAGAAAATGTTTTGGTTTTGCCGAACGATTATTTTATGAATTGATAGATGATTGGCACGGAGAAGGGTTTAATGAAATCACAAGTTTCATGGATCCTGAATACGAAGACGAGTCCGATTACAATGAGGACTATTAAATATAACACTTACAGAGTGGAGGAAAAGAAACACAATCTATGGAGAAATTTCTCAAGAAGGTTAACAAGCAGGTTAACAAAACAGAGTTTTATCAAGCAGGAGAATTATTCTTAGTAGGATGTGTGTTAGTTGGAATGATGATTCCGATTAGTACATTAATCTAAGAAAAAAATTATATTATGGATTCAGTGATTTGGGATGAATGTAGAAAACTATCGTCTGGCATAAAAAGTCTTTTTGATAGAGACCTTACATCGTTTACTAATAAAAAATTAACACGCGAATTTGAAGGATGGACGGATCTATTCTGGTCGTCCGACACGGTAAGAAAAGCACATCTTAAAATAATCGAACCAACACCAAATAACCCCAAGCTTTGGTTAATGCACGTTAATGTTTTTCCCCATGAAAACGTGAACATACCAATTCTTGGGTTTGATGTTGTTGCTGGCCCTAATAAAATAAGCGGATCTTTTTTTGATTTTTCGCCGGTGTCCACTACCTCTCATCCATACAACTTGTTCTTCGAAGGACTTACTTCAAATTTGTCCTGGAAAAAGGAAAGAGAATTGCCAGAATGGGCCAAGGAAATATTTTCGCCTCACATTGTTGCAGCCGGAAATATTCAAGAAGAAGCAGAGCTTAAACAATTTGTTCATATAGGTTTAGCTGGCGTTGAATTTTATTTAAGAGGTATTAACGAGCTCTTTTATAAAACAGATGAATCGCATCTTGATATGCATAATAAGTATTGCAAAAATCAAAAGATGAATGTACAATTGCACAAGTCAATATTATCTATGGGTATATCTGAAGAAGATAAAGACGATTATATAAACAACGTTCTATTTGAAGAATTGTGAACCAAAATAGAACAGAACGATCTATAACTATTAATTATTGAACCAAAACTTTCCATTCATAAAAGGAATACAATAGTTTACCAATTTTTTTGTTAATATTTTGCAAATAATCTTAATTTTTTAATTTTTTCTTGTATATATAGTCGCGTGATTTATTGAATCACAATCCGTTTAAATTACTGAATTATATTAAGGAGTTTTCTAATGAAGAAAATTATTGCATTCGTATGTTTAATGATTGCTCTCCCAGCATTCGCAAACGAACCAGCTGTACAAGAAACAGCAAAGCTTAACGAAGAAGGCGAGTATTGTGCACGTATTGAAACACGTGGTCCTGCTGGTCTTACAGTTAAGAAAATGAAGTGTCGTACCATCGAAGAGTGGAAAAAAGCAGGTTATGAAGTATCTGCAAAGGCGGTCGACTAATCAATGCTAATTAAACTAAGAAATTATGCACTAGCAGTTGTTGTGCTTGGTGCTTGTATTATGGGACTAGCCGGTCCAATCATGTATCCCGAGTATATGGTAGAAGCTCAGATGAATTCTGGCTACTACATCCCAATGATCTAAGGGAATAACATGAAAACACAAAGAAACATATTGGTGTCTTTGGTTATGTTAATGGCGTTTTTACTTGTTGGTACAATAGGCGTTGGTGTCAATGCCTATGGTCAACATTCTATTGATATAGGATTTGATTGCCCCGTTCAAAAAGTGAAAGACAACAAATCTTGTGGTAGACGTCGAGAAAGAGTCTGAATAATTAATTCAGGTTTCCGTGGGGTTCCTGGCCGTCGGTAAGGCACCAAAAATCCCACGCCATATTAAAATAAATATCTGTTTAATATTGACATTTGTAACATAGTAGATTATAATAGACTATCAATAAGGTTACACATGGACAAAGAAACAGAGGAAAACTATAATATGGTTGTAACAATGACCCCAGAAAAAATTCATCATGAGATATCTGCGATGATATCCAGTGGTGTTCCATATATTGACGCTCTCGTAGAATACGCGGAACGCAACAATCTTGAAATTGAATCAATCGCTGATGTTGTTAAAAAATCTTCGATCTTAAAAGAAAAGATTAGGTCTGAGGCAATTGATTTGCGATTAGTTAAAAAGGATCAGTCGACATTATCTGATGTTATCGACATCTAAATATGCTAGCAAGGACGGTTTCAATGTCTATGTGAATTACCTTGCTTTGAAAAAACATTTTACAACAGATTCTTTTGATTATCATAAATATAATGGAAAAATTCGATCTTCGTTTGAAAAATTTGCAGTAAGAAATGATGTTTATTTTTTTACTAAAATATCAAAAGAAGATGATTATGAAAACCTTTTATTATCAAACGTTTTGAAAAATCCTAACGTATGGATTCGAGAAATTGCTGATGCAGAAGGTCAAAGAATTTTTATGGAATGGAAGAAAAAAATTGAATCTTTGGGATATATATTTAGATCGGATTTAAGTCATCTTAATGACGATTACAAATCTAATTTTATATCAGTGAATGGGCAACATCCTTATATTATGACGCAATATTTGCAAGGATCGGTTTCCTTAGAAACATTTACAATCCTTACTCACATTGCAAATATTTTTTCTTATTGGGAGAAAATAATGGTTGACAAAATTGTTGCACCTGATATAATTAGACTGGCAAAAAAGTACAAACCTTTTTTGTCCTATGATGCAAATAGGTTTAAGACGTATGTCAAAGACCGTTTTTCGTAATGAAAATAAAACGCAATACACTGTAATATAACGCAATATAAAGGAGAAACAAAATATGGCACCAACAGATTTTGCTGCACTAAAGAAAAATCGTGCTAAGTCCCTCGACAAGTTGAATTCACAACTTGATAAAATGACAACTAAAAGCTACTCGGATCCGAATGAAGGTAAGTTTTGGAAACCTACGCGTGACAAGTCAGGCAACGGTTTTGCAATTCTTCGATTCTTGCCCGCACCTAGCGGTGAAGAAATGCCATTCGTTCGTATTTGGGATCATGGATTCCAAGGTCCTACAGGTCAATGGTATATTGAAAACTCTTTGACTACAATCAACCAAGACGATCCTGTATCAGAGTTCAATTCAAAATTGTGGAACTCAGGTATTGAGGCTGACAAAGATCAAGCGCGTAAGCAACGCCGCCGACTGAAGTATACTGCTAACGTATACATTGTTAAGGATTCTGCTAATCCTGCCAACGAAGGTAAAGTATTCCTTTATCAGTTCGGTAAAAAAATCTTTGATAAACTCAATGATTTGATGAATCCTCAATTTGAAGATGAAGCACCAGTCAATCCTTTTGATCTTTGGGATGGAGCAAACTTCCGCCTTAAGATTCGACAGTTTGAAGGATACCCAAATTATGACAAGTCTGAGTTTGATTCGCAAGAACCTTTGTTCGACGATGATGATGAACTTGAATCAACTTGGAAAAAGTGTCACTCTCTTCAAGAACTTGTTGATCCAAAAAACTTCAAGTCTTACGCTGAGCTAAAAGCTAAGCTACATCGAGTACTCGGCGTATCCGCCGATTACGAAAGTGTATCAACGCAAGACAGCTATGGCGAATCTTCTGATGAATTTGATCTTAGTTCAATGTCAAAATCCGCAGATGCTCCAAAAATTGAAGAGGCGTCTTATTCAGCCACAACTGATGACGACGACGATGATCTTTCAATTTTTAAGGAACTTGCTAAAGGTTAATAAAACGAGGGGGCAGCAACAGTTGTCCCCATTTTATTAGGAGAACAATATGGCAACTATTACATCGCCATTGGAGTTTGATTTTGGTTTCACTGCGGTTGATGAAGATGAACTTGAAACAGTACGTCTTGCTCAGACAAAAACAGCGGAACTTGAAACTCAACTCCAAACATTTGACAATCGTGCAAAAATGTTGTATGATACGGTAATGCCTTTAATTAATAATCTTAAATCCAACCCGGAAAAAGATTATATCTATTGGCCAAACCGATATGAAAAACTCGACGCTTTTGCTGATCGGTTATATCAAATTATGAACGGAGAACTTGAGTGAGCTTATTAGATAAAATGTTAAAAGCTGGATCAATTAAAGGATCGACTATATTATCAAAGTCTGATTTCTTTAATGATAAAGATCCTATTAAAACAGATCTGCCAATCTTGAATATTGCATTCAGCGGATCATTAGATGGTGGTCTTATTCCAGGTCTTACAGTACTTGCAGGACAATCAAAAAGTTTTAAAACTTTACTTGGTTTGTATTGCATGCGAGCCTATCTTGACAAATACAAAGATGGTATTGCAATGCTGTATGATTCGGAATATGGTATTACACCAGAATACTTAGAAAGCTATGAGATAGACACTGATAGAGTCATCCATGTGCCCATTGAAGACGTTGAACAACTTAAATTTGATTTGACAAAGCGTCTTGATGAAATTGAACGTGGTGATCGAGTCTTTATCATGATTGACTCAATTGGCAACCTTGCATCCAAGAAAGAAGTCGAAGACGCAATGAACGAAAAGTCGGTTGCTGATATGTCACGAGCAAAACAGCTCAAATCGTTGTTTCGTATTATAACACCAAAGTTAACAACAAAAGAATTGCCTTGTGTTGCAATCAATCACATCTATCAAGAGATCGGATTGTTCCCAAAGAATATCGTTTCTGGCGGTACAGGCATTTATTACTCTGCAAACCAAATCTTTATCATTTCAAAGTCTCAAGAAAAAGATGGTACTGATCTTGCAGGATTTAAATTTACAATCAATATTGAAAAGTCTAGGTTTGTTAAAGAAAAATCAAAACTTCCATTCTCAGTTTTGTTTGAAACCGGAATTCAAAAGTGGTCTTCCTTGTTTGACCTTGCTCTTGAATCTGGCCATTTGACAAAAGCTAATCAAGGATGGTATAATATAGTAGATCAAAATACTGGCGAAATTATTGAGCCGAAGCGTCGGGCAAAAGACATCGAACAAGATGATGAATTTTTCGAAGGTCTTTGCAAAGATGCAAAATTTAATCGTTTCGTAGAAGATAAATTTAAATTAACTATGGTGGACAGAAAAGCTTATGCTGGAGACGACGATCTTATCGAATCTGATATTGAATGATGAATACTTCCGTAAAGTATTTCCTTATATAAAATCAGATTATTTCGAAGACAACTCTTTAAGTAAAATCTTTTTAACGTTTTCTGATTATGTTGAACAGTACAAGGAGCCTCCGTCAAAAGAGGCTCTTAAACTGTCAATTGATAAACGTAAAGATTTGAACGAAGATACCTATAAACAAATCCACGAATATGTGGATAGTTTTGTTGTGGATGAAACTACAAATCATGAATTTTTGATTAATGAAACTGAAAAGTTTTGTCAAGATCGTGATTTGTATAATTCAATCCGCAAAGCAATCTTGATTCTTGATGGTCAAGATTCTCAATTTGACAAAGGTGAAATTCCAAAAATACTTTCAGATTCCTTAGGTATTAGTTTTGATTCAAGCATCGGTCATGACTTCCTTGAAGCTTTTGAAGATCGTTACGATTATTATCATAAGAAAGAAGAGCGTATACCTTTCGATATCGAAATCCTAAACAAAATCACAAAAGGCGGTTTACCTCGTAAATCAATGACTGTCTTACTTGCAACAACTGGTGGCGGTAAGTCATTGGTAAAATGCCACATGGCAGCCAATCATTTGATGTACGGTAAGAATGTATTATACATTACTATGGAATTGGCTGAAGAAGAGGTAGGTCGAAGGATCGACGCAAATGTCATGGATATACCACTTGATGAAGTTAGCATCGTTCCTCGTGAAATATTCGGCAAACGAATGGACCGATACAAAACAAAAACGACCGGTAAACTAATCGTTAAAGAATATCCAACCGGGTCTGCTCACGTTGGTCATTTCAGACATTTGTTAAACGAACTCAGACTTAAAAAGAATTTCCAGCCTGATGTTATTTACCTTGATTATTTGAACATTTGTGCTTCCGCCAGAGTTAAAGGCGCAGCGGCCGCAAACAGTTATACTCTCGTCAAATCTATCGCCGAGGAAGTCAGGGGATTGGCGATGGAATTTAATTGCGCGATTGTAACGTCATCGCAATTCAACCGAGACGGATACGGTAATTCTGATGTTGATCTTACTAATACATCTGAATCGATGGGTATTACTCATACGGCTGATGCTATCTTTGCATTGATTACCTCTGAACAATTAGACGAACTTGGTCAATTAATGTTTAAACAATTGAAAAACAGATGGGGCGATCTTGGGTATTATCGACGATTCCTTGTTGGTATTGAAAGAGCAAAAATGAAAATCTTTGATCTTGAAGAATCGGCTCAAGAAGGTCTTACATCTGACAACGTTCCTAAAAAGAAACAAGATGAAGATGATAGTCCAATGTTTGACAAGACAGAATTTGGTTTTCAGGATAGAAACAGAAAGAAAAAATATTTTGGATCAAAAGAACTTAATTTTGATTTCCAATGATGTATAAATATTTCGTTAACTGTATTTTTAGGATAAACAATGCAACGCTTCAAGAATTATTTTACAGAAGCCTCAATTTTAAAACCTGATTATGTTGTTGGCCATAAATTTGTATATAATGGCAAAGGCATAAAGGAATTTGCAAACGCTGGTTATAAAGAAGGCGATGTTTTTGAAATTGTTTCCGCTACAAAAGGTGCAATACAAATAGGAAAAGATGATGGCACGGCTGAAAAATATTTAAAAGGCCCTGATAATAAAGTCTATTTGTTCAGAGGTGGGTTTGGTTTTAAGGCAAGCTCTTTTACTCATTTAAAAACTGAAGGAGACGCACCTTCTGGCGCTGAATGGGAAGACTTGATTGTTTACGGTTATAATAATATTAATGAAAGACCTACAGATCCAGAAACAATTAAGGTTGCTCAAAAATATTGGGGAATGTATGAAGATAAGGCAATGGCTATAGCCAATAATTTTAACAAATCCCTAAAGTCTAATCAACTTGTTCAAACTGGCCGTGGTATGGGTAAAATTTCATTAGGCAAACATTGGGTTGAGGCCGGTGCTAAAAATAAAACGCCAAAGACTGACATTGCTTCTTCGGATTTCAAAGAAAAGATTTCCTTGAAAAAAGAAGGGGGATCTCAGTTAGCATCTGCCGAGAAAAAAGAAGCAATCGCAATTGTAAATGCCGCATTAGAAACAATGGGAGCAGACTCAAAATTTTCTGCAAATTTGATTAAAACGATTGAAGAAAAAATGACTAAATTGGTTTCAACCGAAGCAGTTACATCTTTAAACAGAAGATCAAAAGCAGGAGATACTGATTCTGCTGTTATTGATTTTCAAAAGAAAGATCGATCTAACAAAGAACTAACAGATATGTTAGCATCTTATTTAAATCAAAATACAGAAGCAAATTCTACATTTTCTAGACATATTGTATGGGAAGCGGCGACAGGAAATTCTAAATTTGGTACGCCTGCATCAAAGGCCGCTGCAAATTTATTAGGTAAGTTTAGCGTTGAAGGCGAAGTTGAACTCAAGGATATTTCTAGACCTGATTCACCTCTAATCGTTGAATATTCAAAAAAGGTTAGGCCTTATGTTGCCTTCAAAAAAGGAAGTGGCAATTCTCCTGCATATTCTGCATTGCGTTTAGGATTGAAGGAAGAGACTGAAACGTTTGCGGATATTGTATTTTCAGAAGCGGCTGAAATTCCAGGAGTATTTTTAACCGAAGAGTTATTACAAGAAGGTCCTATGGATGTACTTAGAAAGTTGCGACGTCTTGGCGGTGCAATTGCTTCTAAAGTTAAATCTGCAATTAAGAATATTATAACAAGAGTATCAAAAACGCTAAGAAAGATTGCATCGCTTGGGAGACAAATGTTTGCAAGTTTAATGAAATTTTTAGGTGTTGAAATTCAATCGGCTAACGGCATTGTTTCGGAGATCAGTCTATAATGCAATCGTTTACTCAATTCCTTACTGAAGGTAAAAACCTTCACATGACTCATTTGGAAGATGCGGTCATAGATGGCGGCGTTATAGGTACACGCAATGTAATCAATTACTTGCAGGCACTTCGTGATATGCTTTCAGGGAATTCATCAGCCCCTATTAGCGTTACAACCAAATGGGATGGCGCGCCTGCTATTTTTGCGGGAATCGATCCTTCTGATGGCAAATTTTTCGTAGCAAAGAAAGGTGTCTTTAATAAGAACCCCAAAATTTATAAAACAGTTCAAGAAATTGATAATGACTTAAGTGGTGACCTAAATGCAAAATTTAAAGTGGCTCTTGCCGAATTGTCAAAACTTGGCATTAAGGAAGGAGTAATACAAGGTGATTTCCTCTATTCGTCGGAAGATCTCGAAACGGTGGATATCGATGGAGAACCGCATATTACTTTCCATCCTAATACCATTGTTTACGCGATACCAGCAAACAGCAGACTTGCTGAAACAATATCAAGATCCAAGATCGGTGTGGTCTGGCACACAACATATCGAGGAAAATCATTTGAAGACATGTCAGCGAGTTTTGGAAAACCGATTACGCCAAGTCTCCAAAAAGTAAATACAGTGTGGGCGGTTGATGCTGTCTTTAAAGATGAATCAGGTACTGCAACATTTACAAAAGATGAAACACAAGAAATAACAAACATCTTATCTCAGGTTGGCCGTATATTCAGGACAGTCAAACGTCCTACTATTGAAGGCTTATCATCTCCAGAATTAAATATTCGTGTTAATACATTTATCAATTCAAAAGTTCGAGAAGGACAGCGAATTGGAAATACAACAAAATTTGTTAATGATCTTCAAAGATATATTACTGACTATTATAAAAAAGAAATGAATAAGAGATCGACTCCTAAAGGTAAAAAAGCTCAACAAGAAAAAATGGATTCTGTTTTGTCGTATTTCAAAACAAATCGTTCTTCTGAAATTGTCAAAATTTTCAATATGTACAACCTATTAGTTGACGCAAAATTAATATTCGTAAATAAACTAAATCAAGTTGAAGGTTTAAAAACTCTGTTAAAAACAAGCAAAGGGTATGAAGTAACAGGCCAAGAAGGTTTTGTTGCTATTGACCATCTTGGAAAGAATTCTTTGAAACTTGTTGATAGATTACAGTTTAGTAAAGCAAACTTTTCGCCTGAATACATTAAAGGTTGGCAAAAATAAAAAATTAATACTATATTATGTTTCCTGATTTAAAAGATTATGTACTAGGTAAATCCGTTGCTATTGTTGGCAATGCGCAGTCTTTACTAGAAACAAATCACGGCGAAGAAATTGATTCGCACGCTGTAGTGATTAGGATTAATCAATCGGCAAATTGGTTTAAAGACGACCATCGGTATTCTAAATACGATTTAGATAAAGCTGTTGGTAAAAAAATTAATATATGGGCAATATGGGATCATACTAAATTTACTGAATACCTCGATAATATCCCAATAGTTGCAAAAGAAATGTTTTTGAAACCAACTATACATATGTTAAACTTAGCCTTACATTATAGAAGAATGGGATTTGTTTACAAACCAACAGATGGCCCAATGTGTGAAATTGGTAAAAAATATAAAAATGAATTATTTGATAAGTTCGGCAATCCTTCCTCTGGTCTAACCGTAATTCATATTTTAAATGAATGCACTCCAAGTAACGTTAATCTTTATGGGTTTGATTTTAAATCTACCCCAACATTTAGCACGCCTCAAGAACCAATCACACAAAAAGGAAATGAGATTGAGTGCCAATTCGGTCATAAGTGGATTAACGAAGGCGACTTTGTAAAAAACTTATGTAAAAAAAATTATAATTGGGTATTAAAATGATTGAAAAAAAGATAGGGCAGATTTGGATTGGCCCAAAAGCCCCTCCATTAAAATGGATGAAGTCTTGGCAAATAAAAATGCCAGATTGGAAGTATGAAATATTTACAGACGAAATGCTTCGTAATAGAGTATGGTATAATCAAGAATTGATTGAAGAATACTATCGTAGAGGTATTTGGGCTGGAGTTGCAGACTTAATTAGATATGAATTAATTTATGAGCGAGGTGGTTTTTGGCCTGGCGCAGATTGCGAATGTTTGCATCCAGTTGATGAATTATTTTTTGCACCAGACAATCACGCATATACTGTCTATGAAAGCGAAAAGTTTCGTCCAGGTTTTGTGTCTCCAATATTAGCTGCAAACCCTGGTAATACCATATTAAAAAATATATTAGACAGACTCCATAAATTGA
>Ga0181582_10000677_pt1 | contig 24716 bp, 18 predicted proteins | sample 071ome_32_FD_132438 | JGI IMG/M metagenome (GOLD analysis project Ga0181582, IMG submission 132438) | Coastal salt marsh microbial communities from the Groves Creek Marsh, Skidaway Island, Georgia - 071405AT metaG (megahit assembly) | ecosystem: Environmental > Aquatic > Marine > Intertidal...
CTTTTGCGCGGCCGGGGGGGCCAGCCCTGGGGCCTTGGGCACGAGGCCCGTGACCACGGACGAGGGTGTGACGGCCATGACCCGTCGCCCCCCCCCCTCCCCCGCGGCGCACCGGAGGTCCTCCCACGCCTCCTCCACCCGGGGCCAGAACTCGACCATCGACTCCATGTCCTCCGGAAGTGCCTCGCCGTCCATGGACGCCTGCGACACCTGCGCCCACCCCTGGCCCTCCCAGCACCCGAGGGCGCGCCCACGGAGGGAGTCGGCCGAGGCCACGGCGGCCCCCGAGCCCCCGACCACGCCCCTGGCCGTGCCCGCGCACTGCGGGGTGGGGCAGTGGAGGGCGGCGGCGATGCCCCGGCCCTCGAGCATGCCCCGGTTGCGCTCGATCTGCGCCTCCCCCGTCGCGGAGCAGGCGGAGGGGAGCTGCCCCATCACCAACCCCCGCTCGTTCCCCTCCGTCGACGCGTGGCGCAGGAGGACCAGGCTCGCGCGGGAGGGGCGCGAGCCGGGCTCGACGGCCTCCGCCTTGAGGGGCGGCTCGGGGGACTGGTTGAGCTTGAGCAGGGTGGCCGTGGTTGACCCGTCCGCCCGCGGCTCGAACTCGATCACTGCGGCGGGCGGGGGGCGGGGCCTCGGCGCGTGCGTGTGGAGGGCGGCGGGGGGGGGCAGGAGCGGGCGCAGGCCCGTCGGGAGGGGGCGGGGGCCGTCCCTCACCGGAGGCGGCGGCGTTGCTCTGGACGAGCCGCCGGAACATGTCGGGGCCCATGCCCAGCGCGGAGCAGATGAGGGCCTGGTTCACGGCGTTGTGCGCCACCACGAGCACCTCTTGCTCCGCGTCGCCCCCCCCCAGGATGCGCTGCCAGCACAGGCTGGCGCGGTGCCAGAGCTCGCGGACGGGGGCGCGGCCGGAGATCTCGAAACGGGCGGGGTCCCGCTGCCAGGTGAGGTACTCGTCCCCGTACCGCTCCTTCCCCTGCGCCTTGACCAGGCCCTGGAAGTCGTACAGGTCGATCTCCCGCAGCCCCGGGAGGGTCTCGGCGGCATAGGTGCCCCGGGCGGCGCCGTGGTGGGAGCGGATCGCCTCGGCCGTCTGCGTGGCCCGCGTGAGCGGGGACACGTACAGCTTGTCGAAGGTCTCCCCGGCCAGGAACTCCCCCGACACGTCCGCCTGCGCCCTCCCCTTGGCGGTCAGCTCGCTGACGTCGGAGCTGCCCTGGATGATCCCGGCCGCGTTCCACGTCGACTGCCCGTGGCGCACGAGGGTCACGCGCTTCCTCCCGGACAGGCCTGCGGGGCGGCGCGGGTCGCGCGCTTCCTCCTGGGCAGGCCCGTGCGGGCGGCGCGGGGCGCGGGGCGCGGGCGGCGGCGGGGGCGCGGGGCCCGGCACTCACGTGGGAGCGGCAGGGGGGGACGGTCCGCTCGGTCCCCGAGCTCCTCGTACTCGTCCGCGCCGGGCCACTGGTACCCCTTGGACACCTCGTCGACGCCCGCGTCGTCCGCAACGCTCGCCATGGGGCGCCCCGTCGCGGTGCGGTACCCCCGGGGGCGCGGGGGGGCGCACGGAGCGCGGGCAGCGGGGGGAGCCCCGAGGAGGGGGCCGAGCCGCACGGACCGCGGCACCGTCACGGTAGCGCGGGCGGTTCGCGCCCTCATGTTGGGGACGGTTGACCCGATCGGACACGACAGAGTCTGCCGAGGCGGGGGAGTACGCCACGCGACAAGCAGGAGGGTGGGGCGCGAGTGCCGCGACCGGCAGTTTCCAACGAAATTCCGGCGAGGGTCACCGGCTACCGAGGACAGCAGCAGGGCCAACTATCGGCGCGATGTGGCACTGGCGGCGGTAGTATCCGTCCCGATCCCCGATAATTCGCGACAGCCGGCCACCCCGTGCGCACGCCGAGGGGCTCGGACCGCCGACCAACGACACGACACACGGCCCCTCCCCCCGCCGCGGGCCATGCGACCAGCTCGCGCGTGCCTGCCAGGGGGGGCGCGACATGTGCCCCGGGTCCTCGGCACGGCCGCGGCCTGCGCCGCCACGGGTTATATGTCGAGGGTAGCGAGCGCGTCCCCGTCAAGGCTCGCCGGGAAGGGGAGGTGCCGGGGGAGCACCGCGGCCCTCGCCGCCGCCTCCGCGCTCGTGGCGACCGGGGAGGCCCCGCGCGCCCCCGTGGCGCTCGGTGTCGCGGTGCTCGCCGCCGCGGCGGCCCTGCTGGGCACACTCGGGCGCCTGGAGCGCACCGCCCGGGGCGACCTCGCCGCCCTGGTGGCGGCCGCGTCCCGGTCGTCCGCCACCGTCCTGGGCCCCGCGGGGCGGTCCCTGAGCGTCGTGGTGCCCTCGTACAACGAGGAGGCGCGGCTCCCCGCGGCGCTCGACGCCATCCTCGCCTACCTCGAGCGCCGGGCCCGCGCCGGCGGCTTCACCTGGGAGGTGCTCGTGGTGGACGACGGCTCGACGGACGGGACGTTTGGCGTGGCCGCCGGGTACGCGGCGCGGCACGGGTGGGGGCAGGTGCGGGTCCTCCGGCAGCCGCGGAACGGGGGCAAGGGGCGGGCCGTGAAGGCGGGCGTGCTCGCGTCCCGGGGCCGGCGGGTGCTGATGGCCGACGCCGACGGGGCCACGCGCTTCGCCGACCTCGAGCGGCTCGAGCGGGCCATGGCGGCGGCCGAGGGGCAGGCGGCCGCGGAGGGGGACGCGGGGGCGCCCGTGGCCGTGTTCGGGTCCCGCCGCGGGGCGGAGCGGGCGGCGGCCCGCGGCGCGCTCGCCTGGGGCTTCCGCGCCCTCGCGCGGGCGGCGGCGGGCGGGGGCGGGGGCGGCGTCTGGGACACGCAGTGCGGCTTCAAGCTGTTCAACCGGCGGGCGGCGCAGGTGCTCTTCGGCAACCTCCGGCTCCAGGGCTGGGCCGCCGACGTGGAGCTCCTGCTCCTCGCCGCCCGGACGGGGGCGCGGGTGTCCGAGGTGGCGGTCGAGTGGCGCGAGGTCCCCGGCTCCAAGGTGCACCCCGTCGCGACGCCCGTGGCCATGGCCGGGGAGCTCGGGCTGCTGTGGGCGGGGTACCGCGCGACCGGGGTCTTCCGGCCCCTGGGCGTGCCGCGCGCCGTCCCCGCGGCGGGCGGCGCCGGCGAGGCGCGCCGCGCGGGGGAGCGGCACGGGCGGGGCCGGGGGGGGCGGGGCGGGGGGGGGGGGGGGGGGGGGGGGGGGGGGGGGGGGGCCGGGGGGGGGGGGGGGGCGGGGGCCGGCGGGGCCGGCGCTCAGGGCTTGACGGGGGCGATGCGGACCGCCGGGGTCCGGGGGTCCCCCTTGACCGAGTCGCGCCCCGGGTCCCCCTCCTCGTCGTCGCGGTCGTCGCGGCCCTTGCGGGCGGCCGGGGCTCTCCGCTTGGGGCGGAACTCGAACACGGTGCTGGCCGGGTGGCGCACCGCGGCGCGGAGCCGCTCCTCCCCCGTCATGTCGAGGAGGTGGCGGTTGGCGGACCGCCCGCCCCCCGCCCGGGACCCCGCCTCGGGCCCGTCGCCCTCCCGCGCCGCCGGCCCCTCGCGCATCCGCTCCACGGCCGCCCGCAGCCGCAGCGCCTCGACCCGCGCCTGCTTGGACGACTGGCGCGACTGCCGGAGCTCCACGCGGGAGCGCCGCAGCTCCTCCTGGAGCTGGTCCTGCTTCCGGGCCATGGACGACTGCCACGCCTGCTGCTGCGTCCCCACGTTGCCGATCTCCTCCTGCAGGTTGTGGCACTCGATGGTCGCGGCCACGGCGGCCTGCTCCGCGCGAACCACCTGCTCCTGGAACTCCTCCTTCTCGGCCAGGAGCTGGACCACCTGCTGCTTGGCGGCGGCGAGCTCCCCGACCGCCGCCTCCCGCTCCCCCTGCGCGTTCCGCATGTCGGCCCGGAGCTGCTTGCACGTCTCATTCGACTCGGTGAGCAGGCGCTCCGTGTTGTCCAGGCGCGTGGTGAGGTCCTTGGCGTACTCGCTCCAGAGGTCGTCGATGTTCTGGATCATCTGCATCAGCATCGCGTTGCGCATCACCAGGGTGCGGATGTCCGGGGGCGCGCAGAGGCCCGCCAGCCGCGAGCAGCGGTCCCGGCCTGCAGGGGGGCGGGGGGGCCGGGGACGCCTCGCCGCTTCGACCGCGCCGGGCGCGCACCGGGGGGGGCGCGGGGCGGCGCGGGCGGGGCCGGCGCCGCGCCAGTCCCACGACGGCGCGCTGGAGGGGGCGGCGCCGGCGCGCCGGGCAGAGGGGCGGGGCTCCGCCGCGAGGTTGAATTCGAACTCGGCGCGGGGGGCGAGGCGACTTCGCCCCCACCCCGGGCGAGCCGCTCACCTTTACTGGCCATCAGCGCCTTCATCTGCGCCACCGCGTCCTTGTGGAAGGCCGCCTTGTCCCCCTTGTTCTCCATCAGGTTCGAGCTGTCCCCACGGCGCCCCATTTCGGGAGGGTTCGTTCGGAAGCGTTGGGGTGGCCCAAGGACGTCGACGAGCTGGCGTCAGTGCGTGACGACTCCCCCGGTGCTCGAGGGCTGTGGCTCCCGGCCCGGGGAGGGGACCATCGCTCATGGGTCCGGGCCGTGGGTCGCCGCGGGCCGGTCCCGGCGCGTCCATCCCATGCCAGAGGGAGCCGTTTCACCTCGTCGGGAACAAAGGCAGTGCGCCTCGACGACTCGTCACGAGCCGTGTAGAAAGCCGGCGGGGTGGGGCTGGACCGAGTGCACATATCGCACCCGGGGGCGTTCGCTCCAAAGTGGTGGGCATTCCCTTTTTCCCGGCGTTGCCAAGCGAGGCGGGGGATGTTCGAAGAGGCCCTGGGGGCCTGCTTCGAATCAGGTGCGTCCCGGGCGCCGCGCAGCCCCCCCACGCCAGGCCCCCGCGCAGGAACCTCACACAGCAGCCCCGAGCGCCACGCCGCAGGGGTCCTGTGCCAGGTGTGCCACGGCCACGAGGTGCTCTCGTCCCTGTGCGGGGGCGCGGAGGCGTGCTGCAGCGGCTGTGGCGGGGCCGACCTGTGGCTCTGGTGCTACGTGTGCGACCCCCAGGCGCTCGGGTGGGTCGGTTCGGCTATCGTCTCGGGCTTCCGGGCCACTGGGCGGTTCCTCTACGGCCGGGTGCAGGCCTGCGCGTCGCTGCTCGGGGGCGCCGGGGGAGCGCCTGACGGCCCGGGCGACCTCGAAGCCCAGCCCCTCGTGCCCGGCGGCGGCCGCCCCGCGTGACATGGGGGCCACCCGCTGCCTCGTATTCCAGCTCCCGACCCGGACCCCGCGGCGCGCCTTCCGCTGGCGCGGGCCGCCGTCGGGCGAGGAGCTGCGGCCCCCGCCCCCCGGCGTCCCGCCGCGCGGCTGGACGCGGCGGCTGCAGCGCCTCTGCGACGCGGCGGCCGCGGGAGGGGGCGGGGGCGCCGTGGCCGACGTCGGGTGCGGGCACGGCAGGCTCGCGCTGGCGCTGGCGTCCGGCGGCGGCGCCTCGCGGGTCTTCGGGGTCGACCGGTCCCCCCACGCGCTCGCAGTGGCGCAGGAAAACCTGGCCAGGCTGGGCCCCGCGCGGGCGGCCGTGGAGGGGAGGCTCACGTACGTGCTGGGGGACGGGCTGGCGGCGCTGCGCGGGGAGGACCCCGTGGGCTGCGCCGTGGTGGCCGGGATGGGCGTCCCCGCCCTCTGGGCTGCCCTGCGGGGCGCCCCGGGGTGGCGGCCGCTGGCCGGCGGGGGGCCGGGCGACGGGGAGCCCGGGTCGAGTAACCGAACCCTAGGGTGCGCGGAGGGGCTGTCGCGGCTCGTGCTCAGCCCGCAGGGGGGCGCCGGGTGGCCCACCCTGCGGGCGGCGCTGTGGCTGGCCGGGTGGGACGTCTGCCGGGAGCACCTGGTGGCGGAGGGGCGGCCGGGTTTCCTGCACCTCGTGCTCGAGGCGCGGCGGGGGCCGGGGCCGCGGTGGGGGGCGGGGCCGCGGGGGGCCCCGGGGACGGTCGGGGACGCCGTGAGCGCGGCGCGGGGCGCGGGGGCGGACCCGGCGCGCCTGCTCGTGGGCGCCCTCGCGGAGGGCGCCGGGGGGGAGGGGGACGACGCGGTGCTGGCCGAGTTCCTGAGGGCCTCGGCCGAGCGGCACCGCGCCGTCGCGGGCCGGTGTCGGGGGGCGGGCCGGACGGGGCGGGCGGCGCGGGCGGGGGCGGAGGCGCGCGAGGCCGCGGTGGTCTTCGAGGAGGTGCTGCGGCGAGTGCTTTCGAGGGTCCAAGGCTGAAGGTCGGGGCCGCCGCCTCGGCGAGTGCTTTCGAGGGTCGAAGGTTGAAGGTCGGGGCCGCCGCCTCGGCGAGTGCCGAGCGCCGCGGGGCCTGGGTCGAGTCGCTGTCCCCCCTGTCCCGCCCATCCCCCCGGCCCCGCCCGCGCAGCGCCCGCCCCGGGAGGGAGGGGCCCGCGCGGCTGCACGCCCCGCCGGCGGCCTCTGGGTCTAGTCGCCCGCCCCGCCGCCGGTCTGGGCCTGGATGACGGAGGAGATGCGCCGGCGGAGCCGTGGGGGCATGCCGGCGGTGGTGAGGACCTTGCCGTTCTGGATCATGGCGAGGATGAGCTGCGCGCGGCGTCGGGCGAAGCGGAGGTGCGTGGCGCGGGGGACGAGCCGGGGGCCGCTGGGCGCGCGCGGGACCGCATCTTCCGGGCAGGGCCCGGGGGGGGGGGGCGGTCCTCACCTCGTCGTACTCGACCTTGCCGCTGCCGTCTGTGTCGGCGAGGTCCAGGAAGCGCCCGGCGAATTCCTCGCTGATGGGCATGTGGAGCTTCTTCAGCCACGCGGACAGCTCCTCCGCGTCGATGGTCCCGTCCCCGTCCTCGTCCAGGATGGCGGACGTCTGCCCGACCAGGTCCTCGGGCGCCGTCTCGCACTCCTTGTGCGTGTACTCCGAGTAGAAGAGCACCACGTCCGCCAGCACGAACCGCGTGTCCATCTCGGAAGCGTACGCGTCCGACTGCTCCAGGATGTCCACCTCCACCTCCAGCGGCACCCGCAGCCCCGCGGCCCGGAAGATGTCTGGGATGGGGTCCTTGCAGATCGTGCCGTCCAGGTCAGCGTGCTCCTGGAACTTGGCGTCCATAGCTGCCACGGCCGCCGGGGGGACCCGGTCCATCCCGGTGATACGTTCCTTGGTGCTGAAGAGCTCCATGGGGGGGGGGAGCTTCTCGGAGGGGAGGAGGAAGTCCCGCGAGTCTGCCTTTCCCGGGCGCCGCCCCGATAGCGACTCGCGCCCCCCGGTTTGCCTCGTCCCCCCGACCCCGCTCAGGGAGGTCCTCCTCCCAGCCCTATCCGGCGTCTCGGGCGGCCGCGACCCCGTTGACTGGCGGCCCGTGTTGGCGGCCCTCGCGGCCGCGCGCGCCATGGTCGGGGTCAGCGGCCCAGCCCCACTGGTCGAGGTTCGCTGCCCTCCATCTGCGCTGGAGCGACCCATCGGTTCCTCCTGCGGGGCGGTAATTCGCGGCGTCGCGCCTTTTCCTGGCAGAACGCGAGGCGGACTCGGCCCCGTATGCCCGTGCCGCCCGCCCTCGGGTTCGCGATGCCGGGTCGACCTGGGTCAACCTGGCCGCGGGATCTCGCCAGTACTGCCCTTCGGGCCAGGTTGGGGACAGGGCGCGATTCGAGAGCAAGCTGCTTCTGTTCCACGGGAATGCCCTCTCCTCGCGCAGCCAGGAGCCTTTGGGGGCAGTTTTCTCTCGTCGTGTCAGGGCGCGACATGCAGCCCCCAGTCTGGCCCGGCCCTGCCCCTGCCGCCGGTAGACTGGCGAGTGGCGGGCAGGTCGAGCGGCCCCCCTGCCCCCCCGGGGGTGGCAGACCCCCCCTGCCCCCCCAGCAACGCCTGGCGCGCGCGTGCGACCGCGCACCCAGCCAAGGACAGCTGTCGGCAACGGCGGGCTAGGGAAACGGGTCCGAGATGCGTCTCCGGGTCGCTGTAGCCGAGCTGCCGTCTAGATACGTCACCAGTCCCCCGCAACGTACAATGAAGCGCCCCGCGCCGCCACGTTTCGCGGGGCCCGCCCAATATCGGCGCGTCACGGTGGCGAGCTCCAACAAGTACTTCAGCGAGCAGAGGGGGGAAGTCGCCGGGTTCACGCGGGCCCGGGACTCTCCCGCGGCCAGCACGGACGATGATCTGGAGCTGTACTTCAGGGAGGCCCGCGAGGAGGACCTCCCACGGATCAACGCGCTGGAGGACGCCGGGTACCCTGACGACGAGATGGCCACCCCGGAGGTGGGTCCTGCCCCGCCCCAGGACGCGCCCCCCGGGCACGCCGACGACGAGACGCGCCCCCGGCCAGCCCCCGCGAGCGCCCCGCCCCCGTCCGGCCCGCGCCTCGCGGCCCCACCCACGCCCCGCCCCGCCGCCCCCCGCAGAAGATGGCCTACCGGGTGCGGAGCGCCCCCGGGCTCTTCATGGCGACGGTGGCCCGCCTGGAGGACGGGGAGGACGTCGTGGTCGGGTACGTCTGCGGTACCCTGACCACGAGCCCGGTGCTGACGGAGGAGTGCATGTCGGCGCACGAGCCCGAGGGGACGGTCCTGTGCGTGCACTCGGTCTGTACGGACGAGGGGTGGCGCCGCCGGGGTGTGGCGCTGCGGTCCCTGTACGCCTACTACGACTACGTCCGGGAGACCACCCCGGCGGTGCGGGAGGTCCGGCTCATCTGCAAGGCGCCGCTGGTGCAGCTGTACGGCAAGGCCGGGTTCCGGGTCGAGGGGCCCAGCCCCGTGGTGCACGGGGAGGACCCGTGGATCGAGATGCGCATGCCCCTGCGGACTCGGGAGGAGGAGGAGCGCCTCGTCAGGAAGCGGAGAAGCTGGTACTTCTGACCCCGGCCCGTGGGCGGCCGCGCCCGGCGCCCGCGCCCGCGCCGCGGGGCCCTGGCGAGCTCGACGCCAGGCCGGTGGGTCCGACCAGGCGCCCGAGCCTGACGCCTTGAAGCGCCCGGGGCAGCGGGGGGGCAGGGGGGACGGGGGCGCCAGTCCCGCGCCAGAATCGTGACGCGATTGACCCCCGCTGGCCCCCTCCCGCGACTCCCCTCCCCAGTGGTGCGACGGGGCGCGTGCTGGCTGGCCGCTGTCCGATGGCGCTCGCCGCGCCGCTTTGCATGACCACCCGCCTGGGCTTCGCCGCGCTCGCCAGGAGGGCCAGGTGGGTCCGGGCGACTCGCCGGGAGGGCCCGCGCGGCCGCGCTCCCCCGCGCGCACTGGTGGCGGGGGGCGCTTACGCCGCGTCTCCGCCCGCGCGGGACCCGACGGGGCGCAGTTGGGCCATATCGCGGCTAACATGTGATCGAACGGCGCCTGCCGTCGCCCCCCGCAGCTGCACGACGCCCGGCGCGTCGGCCGGTAGCATTCAAGGGCGGGGGATGGCCGCGGGGGGGGCCCCCGGGCCCCCCGCGGTGCTGGCGTGCAACGTGTACGTCAGCGAGGGCACCGACGCGTCCGTGATCCGGCGCATCCTCGACGCGGCGTCGGGCACCCCGGGGGTCGCCAACCCGTACCACTTTGTGGACGCGCCGTACGGCCGCAGCAGCTTCACGCTCGTGAGCCGGGAGGAGGGCCCTCTGGCGGAGTGCGCGACCCGCGTGGCCGCCGCGGCGGCGTCGCTGCTCGACCTGCGCGCCCACACGGCGACGCACCCGAGGCTCGGGGTGGTCGACCACATCTCGTGCCACCCGCTCGGCGCGGCGGCCGTGGGCAGCGCGGCGCGCGTGGCCCGCCGGGTCGGCGAGCGGCTGGGCGCGGAGGCCGGGGTGTCGGTCCTCTTCTACGGCGCCGCCGACGTGGCGGCGCAGCGGAGGCTCCGCGACGTCCGCCGCTCCCTCCGCTACTTCCAGGGCTCCGGCGCCGGGCAGCCCCGGTGGGCCGGCGCCGTGGCTCCCGGCGGGGGCCCCCCGCCCGACGCGGGTCCGCGGGAGCCCGACCCGCGCCTGGGCTACTGCCTGGTCGGCGCGGTGCCGTGGCTGGTGAACTACAACGTGGCGGTGCGCGGGTGCGACATGGGCGCGGCGAGGGAGATCGCGCGGCGCGTGTCCGAGCGGGGCGGGGGGCTCCCCGCGGTGGAGGCCATGGCCCTGACCCACGGGGGGGAGACGGAGATCGCTTGCAACCTCCTCGACGCGTCGGCGAGCCCCCCCGGGGCGGTGCTGGCGGCGGTCCGCGCGCTGGCGGAGGAGCGGGGGGCGACCGTGGCGGGGGACTACCGGATAGGGCTGACGCCCGAGGAGCTCGTGGCGGCCGCCGGGTGACGCCCCCGGCGGGGCGGGGGGCCGCGGGGCGCCCGAAGGGCCGCGTTCAAACGGGGCGGGCGCCGCGCCGCGCCGGGGTCAGTTGCTCCGCCCTCCCGCCCGCGCCTCCTCCTCCAGCTCCCGCGCGGCCCGGGCCACGCGCGCGAGGTCCCGGCCCCGCATCTTCCACTTCAGGGCGCCTCCCTGGAAGACGAGGAAGGCCGGGGCGTGCCGGACGCCGTAGAGGCGCGCGACGTCCGAGAGGTCGTCGCGGTCGTCGCGGATGTTGTGCTTGAGGAACACGGGCCCGTCGTCCTCCAGCCCGGAGACCCTGCAGCTCGCGGCGAAGTGCTTCTCGACCTCCTTGCAAGCCCCGCAGGCCCTGTTGTACAGGTCCACGATGCACACCCGGTCCCCCGCGACGCGCAGCCGGTGCTCGAGGTGGGCCAGGTTCTCCACGTCCCCGATGCACTCGACGCTGCAGGACCTGCGGGGCGACTGGGAGGGCGCGGGGACGTCGCGGGGCCGGCGCGGGGAGGGTCTCGGAGCCGGGGCGACGCGGCCGCGGAGCAAGGCCTGGCAGTCGTTGGGCCAGAGGTCCCCCCCTGCCCTCGCTCGCCGACGGAGAGCGCTCGACGCCGGGAGCCGGGCGATCTTCGCTGGTATCGATCGATCTAAACTTCCGCCCGGAGTCGTCCGGACACATTTGCGATCGGTGCATCCCGCTGGGCGGACGCGGGGGCGGGAGAAGCGCGGCTCGCCTTTTCTCGATTTCCCGGAGCCTGCCCTGCTGCACCTGCCGCGCCAACGCCCTCTCGAACGCCGCCGCGTGGTCGATACGCAGAGCCCGGCACGTGTTCACCACTCGCCGCCGGCGCGATGGGACCGTCGCCGGCGACAGGCCGGGGCCATGGCCCACCGCCAGGGCGAGCCTCATCGGGGCGGGGAGCCTCTCTCTGCAGGGAAGCCCGCACGTGCCGCACTTCTCGCTGGCGGCGGCGGGGGGAGCGCAGGCGGTAGGGACACCGTTCTTCCTGCCCTGGGCGCGCGCTAACGCACAAGGGAGCGCCCACCACCGCACCCCCGCCCCCGCACTCCCGTGGTGTGACGGGGCGCACCCTGAGCCGGCGTGGACGAGAGTACGACTTCGGCGCGGGTTGACAGACGGCGCTGGTCGTCGGTGAGGGGAGGTCCTCCCCGGCGGGATTCGGCGCCTTGTTATTCACACCTCGCGCCAGCGGTGTGGCAAACTCGGCGCGCCCCGCAACCGTGGTGCTCCCGGACAGGCCCCCCGTTCTTTCGCCGCCGACGGACTCGTGAGGATCTGGGATGCAACAGAGCACCTTTCACTCGTTTTCTCGCCCAAATACATTCACTAATCACATTGGCACGGGCACTCGGACGCGCGGGGTCCCAAGGATGGGCGGATCGAACTCTGAGCCGCCCATGAAGCGGACCAGGACGATGGCGGCCCCCCCTGGCTCCTTCGCCGGGGTGGACATCCCTATGCTGCTCCTCGCTGACTCGTATAAGGCTACGCACCCGTACATGGTAAGCCTCTCCCCCTGCCGGCCCCACCATGCCACGAAGCCAATGACATCATCGTGTCTCGAGGTGCACAGTGCAGTGGAATGAGATCGCCCCCGATTTTTCCCACTTGTGGGACCATTTCGGCCCGTCTATGGATGCACGCGCGTGTCACGGCATCGATTACTTCCTGGTCGCAAATTGCTTGTCATCACGAGACACTTTCGGCGTAATCGTAAACGCAGTACCCGGAGGCCAAGAGGATGGTAGCTTATGGGGAATTCCGGAGCGGATTCAACAAGGACCAGGAGGACACGCGGTTTGTCTTCTACGGAATGAGGTAAGGTGCCGCGGCATCAGCACTGGGAGGGCCCCTGCCGACGCCCCGTGACGACGCCGCTTCCCCCACTTGTACGTTGTCGAGCGCGACTATCCCCCCCACGCCGCCGCCCCCATGTGCGCGCAGGTTCCTCGTTGAGCGCTACTTACACCGGCAGTGGACTCTGGAGGAGCTGGACCGGGCGGAGCACTTCATGAGCACGCACCTCGCGGGGTACCAGCCCTTCCCCTTCCCCAAGGACCTCTTCGCCAAGTTCATCAAGGAGAACGACGGCTACTTCCCCATCCGCCTCCAAGCGCTGCCCGAGGGCACCGTGGCCAACGCGCACACGCCAGTGTACCAGATCACCGCGGAGGGGGAGTACTCGCGCCTGGTGACCTTCTTCGAGACGTTGCTGACCCAGGTGTGGTACCCCACCACGGTGGCCACGCTCAGCCGCCGGGCGCGGGAGCGCATCGAGGGCGGGTTCGAGCGCTCCTCTGCGGCGGGGCGGGCAGATCCCGGGGTGGACTTTGGGCTGCACGACTTCGGGTTCCGCGGGTGCTGCACCGTGGAGCAGGCGATGCTCGGGGGCTCGGCGCACCTGCTCAACTTCCGCGGCACCGACACGATGGCGGCGGCATACTACGTCCAGATGGAGCTGAACGGTGGCAAGCCCGTGGGGACGAGCGTGCCGGCGTCGGAGCACAGCGTGATGACGGCGTGGCCGACGGAGCTGGAGGCGATCGAGCGCATGGTGGACGAGTTCGGGGCGGGAACGTACAGCGTGGTGATGGACTCCTACGACTACTCGCGCGCCCTCCACGAGCTGCTCCCGGTGGTGAAGGAGAAGAAGCTGGGCAAGGGGGGGGTCCTGGTGATCCGGCCCGACTCGGGGGACCCCGTTTGGTGCGTCGTCGAGGGGCTCAAGGCGCTCGAGAAGACGTTCGGGGCGGAGGAGAACGCCCGGGGGTACAAGGTGGTGAACAAGGCGCGCGTCATCCAGGGGGACGGGATCAACATCACGACGCTCGGGGAGATCTTGGACGCGGTGCTGGCGGCGGGGTTCAGCGCAGAGAACGTCGTGTTCGGGATGGGCGCCGGCCTGCTCCAGAAGGTCAACCGGGACACGATGTCCTTCGCCACCAAGCTCTGCTACATTGTCAACGCCGACGGGCGCGAGATGAACGTCATGAAGCGCCCGACGACTGACTCTGGCAAGACGTCCCTCCCGGGGGTGCTCGAGGTCAAGCGGGTCGGCGGGGTGCCGACGGTGTTCCCGGAGGGCGCGGGGCCCGCGGGCGAGGAGGACTTGCTGCGGACGGTCTACGACAAGGGGCCCGTGCCGGGCGCCTGGGAGGGCACCTTCGATGCCCTGCGCGACAAGGTGCAGCGCGAGTGGGAGGCGTGCCCCCCCAAGTACGACCCCCTGTCGGACGAGCTCAAGCTCAAGGTCGCGCAGGTCCTAGGCAAGTGATGTGGCGTCGCGGTGGCCGCAGGCCCACCCGTGCCGTAGCGTAAATTGAATTGCAAAGCGTCAGTTGGACGGCGACTGCCCGATCATTGATGACCCCAGGGACACCATCGAGCTCCATATCCCGCTGCCGGAAATCCTCGAGCGCCCTCCCCGCGCGCTGCTGCCCTCCGACCCCGTCTTCGGCTCCGCGCCCCGGCCCGCCCCGTCGCTTGGCGGCGTCCGGAGGTCAGCCTCGAGCCGCCGGACCGGCACGCTGGGGCTGGCTCTCCCCGAGGGGGGCCTCCCGGACGAGCCCTGCGGCGCCCTCTCCCGGGACAGGGAGGCCTGTCTGGGCGGCGCACCGGTGACATGACTCGGCGTCTTCATGGCAGCCGACCCGGACGACGGGCCCGGCCTCCCGCCCGAGCCGGCCGACTTGAGCCCCCCTCGGGCCATGTGGAGCATCTCCCCTCTCTCCCACGACTCCCCCTCTGCTGCGCTGGCCCTGGAGAGCCTCGTCCGTGGCCGCGAGGCCAACGGGCTCCCGCCCGGCCCGGCCTGGAGGCTCAGCCTACTCTGGGCGCTAGTGCCAGGGGGCGTCAGGCCGAGGCCCCCTCTCATGACTCCCGACCCTCCCCACCCTGCCCCGTCCCTCTCCCCAGCCTCTTTCCCCCCGGGGTCCCCTTCGCCGGACGAAGACTCGCCGAGGCCGTCTTCGAGGCCGTCTCCGAGGCCGTCGCCGGCGTCGCTCCGCGGGCGCCGCGGGCGCCGCCGGTCCATGGCTGCACCGCCGGTGGCGGTGGCGAACGGTGGGAGTGCCGTCCAGACGGGGGGGGTCATCGGGGGGCCGTCCGACATGTCCGAGTCGTCGTCCTCCGAGTCACTCGTGCCCCTGGACCTCCCCCCGCCCCTCTCGCGCGCGGCCCCCGCCGCCGGGCGCGGGGGCGTGCGCGGGGCCGCCGGCGCGGCGGTCCGGAGGTCATCCGAGGGGTCCGGGATGAGCCCGGGAAGATCGACGCCCTCGCAGTTGGGGAGGACGAAGTTGGCGAAGATGAGGTGGGTGAGTCGCTTGCGGAAGAAGGCGGCGATGCGACGGGAGACGAGCCTGTTCTTGAGCGGGAGGCCGTCCACGAGGGGCACGCATCCGAGCTCGAGCTGCGCGCTGGGCTCGAAGCCGTACCAGAGGCGTCGGGTGGGGGGCGGGGGGATCCAGACGACGAGGTCGCCCTCGAGGCGGTCGAGGGTGGCCGACAGGGACAGGGGGAGCTTGCCAATATTGGTGGTGAGCATGTTGCCGATGCGCCTGGCCTGGTTGGCGGCGATGCGGCGGATCGGCCGGCCCTGCAGGACCGAGGTGACCTTGCCCAGCAGCCGCGCCACGGCGTGATGCGAGGGCGCGGCCGCGGGTTCGGGCTCGGGCTCGGGCCCGTGGGACATCTCCTCCCCCTCTGCGACGGGGCCCATGGCCAGGTCCAGCTGCCCGTCCGGTCCCACGCGCTGCCCGTGCAGCACCCGGAGCACCCGGTCAAAGGTGCTCCAGGCCCCCGTCTCCCGGAGGTCCAGCTTCGTCTCGATGGCCAGCTGCATGTCCCCCTTGTACCGCACCCGCGTGCGCAGCTTGAGCCCCCCGCTGGGGAGCACCTCGCAGTTGCTGAACACGGGGCACACGGTCCCGACCTTGAGGTGCACGAGCTGGAGCGTCCCGACGTACGGCGGCAGCGGGACCCGGAGCAGCTGCCGCTGGAAGAAGCGGATCAGCCCCGTCTCGATGCGCTCCGAGCGCATGATGTCGAACCACATGCGCGCGGCCCACAGGTTGAGGGCCTCGGCCCCGCTGGTGGACGGGCCGCGGGGGACGGGGCCCGGGGGGGGCTCCCGCCCCTGCTCCTGCCGTACGCGCTCGAGGCGCTCGTGGAGCTGGGCGGGGGGCACGGGCGCGGGCGGGGGCGGCGGGGCGCGCCTCTCCGGGGGGTGCTGCACGTGCAGCGTGTTTGCGCTCGACGCGCGGGGCAGGGGCCCCGTGGAGTAGCTCACGCGGCTCGCGCGGAGGCTCGTCCGCTGCGAGTGCCGCGCCCGCCCGTCCCCCTGGCCCTCCATCGCGCTCTCCGGGGCGTCCCCGCCGAACCAGAGGTTGTCGAGCTCGCGGTCGAGCATCCTGAGGTGCTCCTCGCTCAGCGCTTCGCCCGAGCCCGCCTCGCTCGGCGCCGCTGCCATCCCGTAGCGGGACCCCCGGCGCGACGCCGCCGGGGAGCCCCCCAGCGACTCCCACGCCTCCGAGTGCCTCTCCCGACTCTGGGCGCTCCGGGCGCCCGAGCTGCTGGCGCCCGAGCTGCTCCCCCGTCCCCGCCAGCGCGCGCCCCCCACGCTGCCCCGCGGCGTGTCGCGCCGCTCCGGCTGCCCGCTCGACATCCCCAGCGCGCCCCACAGCACCCTCTCCGCTGCCGCGTACTGGCGCTCGACGCTCGCCACTGCCCCGACCAGCCGGCCGATCAGCCCCTTCTGCTTCGGGGAAGCCGTCCACGCCGCCTGGCGGCCCTCGGCGAGGAGCGCGTCCAGGCGGACCGCGTCGAGCCCCCGCGACCGGGCCGGGAAGCGCGGCAGCGCCTCCCCCGTGCTCGTGTCCAGGCCCAGCAGGGAGGCCGTCCGCGGGAGCCCGCCCCCCGGCTCGTCGTCGCGGTGGCCGCCCCGGAGCGGCGCCTCCTCAGCGCTGCGCTCCTGCCCGCTCAGCGGGGGCGACTGGGCCGACTCGCGCAGGCTCGAGAGCTCTGGCATGCTGACGTCCCTCTGGAAGCGGCCGCTGCCCGCGGGGGTACGGGGCGCGCCGCCGCCGCGGGCGGGCGCCGGGAGGCCGCTGGCCCCCTCGGCCCCCGGGAGAGAGTTCAGGCGCGGCGTCACGGCGGCGCTCGGCGGCGGGCCCGTCCCCGGGTGGGCCGCGGGCGGGGCCGGCATGTCGGGGCTCCTGGCCGCGCGGGCGAGGGCGGCCCCGTCCGTGTGCGCGTGGCCGAGGGGCGGCGCCGGGGCGGCGCCGTCGACGGAGCCCCCCGCGGCGAACCACCTGCGCACGCCCGGGATGCGGCCGAGCCCGAACGTGAAGCGCTCGTGCGACCGCCGCGGCAGAGCCCTCCCGCCGGCCACGGACCCCCTCGGCCCCACGGGGGCCGGCTGCGGGGTGCCCGGGTGGGCGGCCGGCGTCTCGAAGTGCACCGACGCGCTCCTCCCGTGGTGGCGCGGCGCCGCCGCCGGCGCGGCCGGCGGGTCCCGGGCCGCCCCCCCCCCCCCCTCGGGCCCGTCCTGGGGGAAGTGCCCCGGGTGCAGGTCGGTCAGGTGGGAGAGGTACTTGAGGAACCAGGAGGAGAGGTCGCTCTCGAGGGTGTCGAGGTCCGGGGGGGCGCCGTTCGGCTGCGTCCACGCCCCCGGGGACCCCCCCGGGGCGGCGGGGTCGGGCGGGGCGACCCCGAGGGACGCGAGGCGGTGGCGGTCGAGGAGGAGCTGGAGGGCCCGGAACCACTGCTCCTTGAGCGCGGGGTTGTACGCGAAGAGGCAGAGGCGCTTCTCGGAGCCCAGGATGGCGCGGTCCGGGTGGGACACGACCAGCGGGCCGCGCTTGCCGAACAGGTAGGCGTCGCGGAAGGCGCCGTCGCGGTAGATGCCGGCGCGGCAGCCCGACAGGTCGACCACGACGTCGGAGGGGGGCTCCTGGCCCCGGTCGCGCGCCGCCGCGGCCTCCCCCGGGGGGTGCTCGGACAGGAGCAGGAGGGGGCGGCGCCCCGCCGGGGCGTCCCCGGAGGCGCGCGGGCCCCGCCGCCCGCGCCGGGCGGCCGGCCCGGGGCTGGGGGCCTCCCCCATCCGCAGGGTCACGAACCAGCGCCGGGCGGGGGCGTCGGGGCCCTGGCTCGGCGGGGGGTACGTCTTGAAGTAGTTCCCGTCGAAGTCGGACCCGAGGACCACCCACAGCCACCCCCGCATCTCCCCGTCCCGCAGGTGCGAGTCGTACTCGATGACGAAGGGGGACGCCTGGTTGGGGAGCGCCGGGAGGGGCGGGAAGGCCTCCGTGCCCTCCGCACGCAGCCTGGCGCGGAGCTCGTCCTGCTGCCGGCGGAGCCACCTCTTGGGCTGGAGCGGGGCGGCGTTCCGGTCGGGCCGCAGGGCCCCCCGCAGGAAGGCGAACAGCGCCAGGGCGCACGCCGTCCACCCGCCCCCCACGCCGAGGGCGGCCACCACGGCCCACTGGTTGCGGGGCGACAGGGTCGCGAAGTGGGCCAGGAAGGCCTGGACGGGCACGTCCACGAGCCCCGCCACCGGCAATACCAGCGGGTCCACCAGCAGGTAGCGGGCCCAAGCCCAGGCCACGCGGACCGAGGCCAGTGCCGGCGGGAGGGCGGGACCCAGGGCGCGGGCCAGCAGCTCCATCACTGCGGGGCGGGGGCGGGGGTTCGGGGTCGGGGCGGGCGCAGCGTCCGCGGCGGTGCGATGACGTCCCGTGCAAGCGCTTGACCGCGGCGCGCGGCCCCTCGGTCGGGGTTGGACGACCGGGGCGCCGGCCACGGCCTCCCCCCGGGGGGGTCCCGGGCTCTCCGGCTGTCGCGGCGTGCCATGTGGGGGCCTCGGGGGTGCGCGAGGGCCGTAAAAGGAGCATTCATTGCCCAAAACTCGTATGAGCGCCAGGAATCGAGCGTATCGTGCACTGCACGCGGGGAACGACGGCCCGGCCTTGTTCGCGGCAACTGCTCACCGACGGAGGCGCCGGACACCACGCTCCCCAGGCCCAGTGCCGGCAGGGCCTCGTTCAGAAAAGAGCCCGGAACTGACGACCTCCATAAGAACCCTAGCAGCACAATCGAGACGACCGTCCGCCTGCGCGAGGGGCGGGAAGGGGGGGCGGGGTTCAGGAGGGGGCGGACGCGCGGTGGACTTCCCGCACTGTTCACTACCCTCTCGCGTGGCTCACCTCGGATTCCAGACCTCCACCATTGGGATGGGGCGCCGACTGATCAATACCAAGCAGGCGGGGTGCTACCTAGGCCCGGAGTGAGCCCAGTCTCTCCTTGGGCCCTAGCGCCACATCTGGGGGCCAGGCATGCAGGTCAGCTCTTTGTGCGGGATCCAGCGAGGCGCGTGGAGTCCGAGGCACCCATGAGGCCAGCGCCTCCGGGCGCCCGGGGACAGGTGCCCCCATCCCCAGTCGGACCCGTCGCCAGGGACCCGCGGGGGCGGGCGGTTCCTGCAGTGCCGGGCAGGCTGCCAAGGGCGACCCTGGCAGCCCGCCTTGAGGGGGGCGGGAGCCCATCGGCCGTCGCCACTCTCTAGGGCACCGAAGATGAGCAGCCTCATCGCCCACGTGCACTCCTCTCAGCCGGCTCGCCGCGCCGGCGGCCCGGCCCGGGCGGTCGCTGCCCGGGCCCAGGAGGGCCGGGGCGACACGGTCTCGTCGACGAGCCGGAGGGCCCTCGTGGCGGTAGCCTCTGTCCTGACCTCGGCGACGATCGCGGGAGTTCCGTCCGCGGAGGCTAAGAAGGCCACGAAGAAGGCCGCGGACGCAGGTACCGGGGGGGTCCATCGCGGAGGCCCCTGTCCCCCTCGCCCCCTCTGGGCCGCGCTCCCGGCGCGGGACGCCCCTCGTGCGGCCCGATGCGTCCCGGTTACCGGTTCATCAAGGCTCGTTGAGTCGAAATCGGGTCCCCACGCGCCCGCGACCCGCCCCGCCCCCGCCCCGCAGGCGACTGGAGCTCCCCCGGCCTCGCCGCGCCCGTCCCCGAGGATCAGCCCAGGTTTCTGAAGGGGAGCCTGGGCACCCGGATCCAGGTGCTGGCGGAGGGGGAGGGACCCGAGGCAGCGGTGGGGGACCTGGTGCTCGTGGACTACGTGATCCGGAGGTCCAACGGGTACTTCATCTACTCCACCGTGGAAGGCGTCTCGTTCCAGCCACGTGACGTCCCCGTGGGGCCCGTGGCGTTCCGGCTCGGGGACGGCCGGCTCGTGCCGGGCCTGGAGGGCTCGATCGTCGGGATGCGCAGGGGCGCTAAGCGGAGAGTCCTCGTCCCCGCCGAGGCGGCGTACGCCCCCAACCCAGCCGCCGAGCCGCAGCCCCCCACCACGTCGGGCCGCCGCCAAGTCCTGGCGCACCAGGCCGAGCCCTTCCTGTTCGAGGTGCAGGTGCTGCGCATCACCCCGGGGAAGGCGTAGGGCGGGCGGCTTGAACGGGCCGAGGGGCGCCCAAGGTGTCCCGGTGGGGGGATCCCAGGGCCCGGTCGTGGCTGCTGCCAGGCCGAGGCGTCGCGCGACGGGGTCAGGGGTCCCCCTCGAGGAGCAGCTCCCGGGCCGCCTCCTCCTCCTCCCGTATGCTCTCGATGGTCGACTGGAGCCCCCGGATCAGCTCCGCGATCGCACCCCGGAACTCAGCCTCCGTGGGCTCGGCGGGCGCGGGCCCCGCGTGGCCGGCGGGGCCCGCCCCCGCGCCCCCGCACCGGTGCCCCCCGGGGGCGTAGAGCTGGTTGGGGTGCGGGTCCAGGGGGTCGAAGCCCCCCCCTCCTTGGTCCGCGCCCGCGCCCTGCCAGTGGAACACGTTGGACGCCTCGGCGCGGCGCAGCGACTGGAGCGTCACGGTCATCTCGAGCTTCGACCGCTCGTGGCCCTGGAGCCGTTCGAGGGCCCCCGCCAGGGACGTGCTGGCCGGGGAGCCCTCCTCCCGGAGGCTGGCCTCCAGGGCGCGCACGCGCCTCGAGCAGTCGTTGAATGCCGCCCCCGCGGCGCCCACGGCCTCCCTGCGGGCGGGGCGGGGGCGGCGGGGCCGTCCGGCCGGGTCCCGCCCCTCGGGGCTGCAGGCCACGGTCGGGCCGCGGTGGGGGCTGGGGGCGGCACCTGAAGGGGCCCTCGGCGGAGGCCGCCACCGCTGCCCTCAGGGCGCGGTCGAGATCCGCGTACAGCTTCGCGCGCTCCTCCTGGATGCCCAGGACCTCCCTCGCGGAGGCCCTGCAAACCTCAGGGATGGCCTCGGGGGCCATCTCTGCCGCGAGTGTGTGTGGGGGCGTTCTGCACGTCACTCAATGCAGAGAGGGGGGAATGCGCGAGATCCGCCTCCCCGGCGCCTTGTTGCACCCCTCGGCGCCTCTCGCGTGGTGCTTGCCGCACCGCCGTGCACCACGCACGTCTTCCGCGGGCGCCCGAATTGGTGTTCCAGGCACCGAATCATTCGATGTCGCCGTCGAACACCCCCCGGGGGACTTGTCCCGTCGTATTGCTCATTTGCCCTATAATTATTCCGCAGGGCGGTGTCTCAGGGTTGCGGGTGCTCTTTGCAATCGACGAGGGGCACCAGTTGATGAGGCACTCTCAGCCTTGGGCATCTCGTGTCGAGAATACCGGCGGGACCGAGCTTTCCCTCCCCTCTTGCAGGAATATCTAGAAACTGAGTACAATGATGAACCGCACGGGCGTTGCCTTGTCGCTCCTGGTAGCGCTGCTCAGCGGTGGCGTGGGGGCCGAGTCCCCAGAACAACCCCCCAGGGTGACCTCGGTTCGCGCGGGGTTCTACCACACGTGCGCCCTCGTCGACACGGGAAAGGTCAAGTGCTGGTGCGTGATAAGTGGTAGGGGCTGGCGGCGAAGCACTATGCAAGCCCCTGAGCCCGTGTCTCCCCCGCGCTCCCGCCCTCCCCCCCAACTAACCCGATCCCCCGCAGGGCGCCCCCACCCCCCGCGACGCTTACCAAAGGTGTCCTCAGCCCCCCCCCCTCGCAGGGGCCACAATGCCAACGGCGAGCTGGGACTGGGAGACACGACCCACCGCGGGAACGTTCCCGGGCAGATGGGCGACGCGCTGCCGTACGTGGACCTCGGCTCGGACGTGACGGTCAAGGCCATCGTCCCGGGGGGCTACCACACGTGCGCGATCCTCTCGGACGACCGCCTCAAGTGTTGGGGGCTTAACAAGGACGGGGAGCTCGGACTCGGGGACGTTGCGTCGAGGGGCGTCCTCCCCGGGCAGATGGGCGACACCCTCCCCTACGTCGAACTGGGGACGGGGCGGACGGTGAGACACGTCTCGGCCGGGGGGTGGCACACATGCGCCGTCCTTGACACGGGCGACCTCAAGTGCTGGGGGTACAACACGTGGGGCCAGCTGGGGTACGGCGACAAGCTCCCCAGGGGCGACGCGGCGGCCAGCATGGGCGACAGCCTGCCCCCCGTGGACCTGGGCCCGGACGAAACGGACCCCAAGGGGGAGGCGAAGCTCAAGGCGGCCAGCGTGTCGGGCTCCGGGTGGCACACGTGCGCCCTGCTCACGGACGGGGGCGTCAAGTGCTGGGGTATCGGCCAGGGGGGCCGGCTCGGCTACGGTGACGACGTCAGCCGCGGCATGCTCCCGACCGACATGGGTTCCAAGCTCCCGCGGATCGACCTCGGGGCGGGACTGAAGGCCGTCGAGGTGCACGGCGCCCTCGGCGGGTGGAGCACGTGCGCCGCCCTCAGCGACAAGTCGGTCAAGTGCTGGGGGGACAACACGGCAGGCCAGCTCGGCCTGCAGGACCAAAAAAGCCGCGGGGACCAGGCTGACGAGATGGGCGACAGCCTCCCTGCCGTCGACTTGGGCGCCGGCGCTCTGGTGGCCCGCCTCTCCGTCAGCGATACCGAGGCCTGCGCCCTCCTAGAGACCAAGCAGGTCAAGTGCTGGGGGATCAACGAGACGGGACAGCTTGGGCAGGGTGACCTTCTCAACCGGGGCGGTGCCCCCAACTCGATGGGGGACAAGCTCCCACCCGTCGATCTGGGCGACAGGCTCGTTGAGGACGTGGCGGCCTCGGACTGGCACACGTGCGTCCTTACCACCGGCGGCGAGGTCGTCTGCTGGGGCCTCGGGAACTTCGGCCAGGTGGGCATGGGCGATGCCCTCGTCCACGGCACCTTCTTGGACGCCGCGGGCAAGGTGTCGAGCCAGATGGGCGGCGATTACCCCTCGATCAACATCGTTGGCGACACGGGCAAGGTGGACGTGACCCCGGGCTCCGAGCCCAACATCGAACCGACAGAGGTGACGGAGGAGACGGGCATCGAGAAAAGCAATGCCATCCCCCAAAGCGAGCGCGTTGCTATCGGCGTTGCTGTGCCCCTGGTCTGCATCGCTGCCGCCATCGGCTTGGCGTTGGTCGTGCGGAGACGTCGCATCGCGAAGCGCAAGCGGGAGATGGCCAAGGAGGCGCCCGTCATGGAGCTCCCCGTCTCAACCTGGGCCAACAGTAGCGGTGGAGACCCCGTCGGCTCCCCGTCTGCTCCGCCTGCCGAGTACGCCGCCCCCTACGTCGCTAGCGACCCGCGGAACCCGTCGGCGCCCCCCACCCCGTTCGCGGCTGTTCCTCCCGGCCAGGGGACTGCGCCGTTCGTCGGGCAAGCCCTGCCCGTCAGGGCCCCATCGGCCAGAGTGAACATGATCGGCGAGGAAGAGCGAGCGAATCTGGACTTCGACCTCGACGACATCATCGTCGGCGGCATGGCATCGGTACCAGAAGACGGGGCATACCAGGACCCGGACGGCGTCGAGGGACCCCCATCGGCGGCGCCAGCCACAGAGACGACTGCCGGGCAGTCGGGGAAGCTCCACATGCGCGCACAAGCAGTCGTCAAGGTACGGGAGCACCTGGACCGGAACCTGGACGCAGTGGGGAGGGCGGATGCGTGCGATCCCGGGTGGGACGCCCAGGGCCCCAGCGCTGCTCACGGCGGTGGCGGGGCGAGCGACTGCCTCCCGTCGCGTGCCAGCTCCGACACCACTCGCAACCAAGGAGGTCGCGCTCCGGCCGACTTCGACGCCTGAGCTCTGATCGTGTGCCTTGTATTGAATCCAGTCTACACGGTCCCCGTCGCCCTCCACCGCAGCCAGTCGAACCACTCAAATGCATTCCTCGGAGACCCGTCCACTTTCGTGATTGAGACCCCATCTCGAACAGACGTTTCCCCTGAACTGAGCTCGACGGACCCCGCTACCCCGCTCTGCCGAGCCAGCCAGCCAGTCAGCGCCGCGTTCACCGCTGCCGGGGCCTCGTGGTGCGGGCAGTGGCCCGCGGGGCTCAGCTCGAGGTACTCGACGTCCGCGTTGGTCTGGCTCAGGACGCGGTGTGCCCGCTGCCCCCACAGTGGCACGACCCAGGGGTCCTCCTTCCCGTACAACAGCAGGACAGGACAGCGGAGTGCGCCGAGGGCGTCGTTGAAGGAGGCCCTGGGCACCGGTGAGAAGGCAATTGACGCGAAGGCATCTACGGCGTGCGGGTGCCCTGTTGGGCGGAGGATCCCCTGGACCATGACCGGGCACTCGGCTTTCTCGGGTCTGGCGTATACCAATCGCAAGAGGCTCTTCACCGTGGCTTCCTTGCGCAGATTGTCCCACCACAGTTTCTCTATGGGGCCGCGGATTGCAGCCGGGGCCGGCACGTAGCCGTCCCAGAGAAGGTTCGACTCACCGCGGACAAAGCCCCAGAAGGGCGTCGCGTTCAGGAGCACCACCCCGGCCACCATGTCGGGGTGCTGGCTCGCCGCGTGGGCGCACAGGTACCCGCCGAGACTGTTCCCGACGAGGACGGCCGGCCCCCCGACCACACCCGCCAGGAAGTCCCTAATCATGCCGACCCACACGTCGCACGAGTACCGCAGCCTCTCGCCCGTGGCCGCGCACTTCACGCCCTCGTCCCCGTACGGCGCCGGCCACGATCGCCCTTGGCCGAGGATATCAAGCGCATACACGTCGCGGCCGGTCGCACGCGCCACCTCCTCCATATTGTTGGAGAAGTGCCAAGACCCCACGCCGAAACCGGGCACCATCAGGAGAGGAGGGCCCTTCTCTCCCCCGGGGTTCTCTCCCCCGGGGTTCTCTCCCCCGGGGTTCTCTCCAGTGACGAAGGTATAGTGAATGGTCCCAAAGCGCCACTCGAAGTACTCGCCCTCACGGTCTACGGTGCGCGCGGCCGTCATCGCCGGCCACGGCGCTTGACCGGAGGCGGCTCGACGAGCGCTCCTCGAAACACACCGGTGTGCGCCAACGGTGGTCCTTGTCGAACGGGTCCATGTCGAACGACACCGGCCAGAGGCAACCGTTTCCCTCAACGGCGTCATGATTGGCTGGGCGGACATGCCGAAGAAAGGGGATTCGGCTCAGGGAAAGCGCGCTGGCGCGCCTGTAGGTCCCACCAGGAGCCGGGGACAGGTA
>Ga0181582_10000678_pt1 | contig 24690 bp, 24 predicted proteins | sample 071ome_32_FD_132438 | JGI IMG/M metagenome (GOLD analysis project Ga0181582, IMG submission 132438) | Coastal salt marsh microbial communities from the Groves Creek Marsh, Skidaway Island, Georgia - 071405AT metaG (megahit assembly) | ecosystem: Environmental > Aquatic > Marine > Intertidal...
CATCCTGGGGCTGAAGCAGGTCCCAAGGGTTGGGCTGTTCGCCCATTAAAGCGGTACGCGAGCTGGGTTTAGAACGTCGTGAGACAGTTCGGTCCCTATCCTCTGCAGCCGGAAGAGATTTGAGGAAAGCTGTCCCTAGTACGAGAGGACCGGGATGGACGTAGCTCTCGTGTGCCAGTTGTCCTGCCAAGGGCATGGCTGGTTGGCGACCTACGGTCGGGATAACCGCTGAAAGCATCTAAGCGGGAAGCCCTTTCCAAGATGAGATCTCTCACCGGGTTAACCGGGTAAGGCCCGTGGAAGAACACCACGTTGATAGGCCGGAAGTGTACGCACAGCAATGTGTTCAGCTGACCGGTACTAATCGGCCGAGGGCTTGGTTTCTACTTGAAATCGACCCTTGATCTGGATGTTCGTGCTCGCTATGGAGTTCTCGAGAAGCTTTGATTCTCGAGTCCGACCAGGACGTTCGGTCGGACGCAACAAGTTCGTCTGTCGACTCGGGTCCGCCCGAGTGCCTGCAGAGTGCAGGCCACCACGGCAGCATATTTTCGGTGGCGATAGCGGAAGGGTCACACCCGTTCCCATTCCGAACACGGAAGTTAAGCCTTCAAGCGCCGATGGTACTTGGGCCGAGTGGCCCTGGGAGAGTAGGACGCCGCCGGATTTCTCACACGAGCCCCGCCACTGTGCGGGGCTCGTCTCTTTTTGGCCGCGACCTGAGGTGCGCCCGAGGCCCTGGGCGGTAACGTGCCCTCTCCGGTGCGTGTCCGAGCGGAGGCGAACCGAGGAGTTTTCTGCCATGCCGAACGACCGTCCCCGCAACAGCCGGAGTGCATCTGGATCCGGCTCGAGCCGCAGGGAAAGCTCTCGTGGCCGGCCGGCAAAACCGGGTGGCAAACGTCCGGCCACCAAGGGAGGTGGCCGGGGTCGCGGCGAGTCGAGTGGCCGTGCAGCTGGGAAGAGCGGCTCTGGTGCGCGTCGCGATGATCGGCGGGAGGGTGCGCGTCGCAACGAAGGCGGCGACCGTGATCTTGCTGGCCCGAAACAGTGGGGCCGTATTGCGCGTCGTGGCGCCGGCAACATGGACTACGAGGATCCTGCAGAGGTCGAGAAGCGGGCCCAACGCAAGGCCGAGTACCTCGAGCGCCAGCGAGCACGAGAGGCGCGAGCAGCGGAGCGAGCCCAGACGGAACGCTCGCTGCCGTCGCCCCCGGCGCGAACGCTCCCCGGTGCTGCCGATCTCGAGCGCACGGCCACCCGTGCGGTCAAGCGGTCGCGTGCGGCGAAGACGACCGAGCGTCGTCCGTTGCCGGCTCGTCCACACCCCGTGGTCGACCCGGCCCAGACACTCAAGCGGCTGGTGGGCGAGCCACGGGCCAACACCCTCAACCGGAAGTTGAACGAGGGAGCCAAGGCGTTCGGTGCCGAGCGCTTCAAGGATGCCCGTTCGGCTCTCATCCCCGTCGCAAAGGAAGCACCGGAGCTTCCGGAGGGACGGGAGTTGCTGGGCTTGACCCTGTACCGACTCGGACAGTGGAAAGAGGCGGCCGATCACCTCGAGAGCTTCCGAGCGTTGAGCGGCTCGACCGAACAGCATCCGGTGCTTGCAGACTGCTACCGGGCGCTCGGACGCTGGAACGATGTCGACGCGCTGTGGGAGGAGCTCGGAGAGGCTTCCCCCTCAGCCGAGCTGGTGACCGAGGGTCGGATCGTCGTGGCGGGGGCGAAGGCCGACCAAGGCGATCTCACGAGCGCCATCCGCATCCTCGAACAGAACTGGCGCACACCGAAGCGTCCCCAGGGACATCACCTGCGCCGGGCGTACGCGCTTGCCGATCTCTACGACCAAGCTGGCCGTATTCCGAGGGCCCGAGAGCTGTTCCGATGGGTGGAGGGACATGCTCCCGACCTCGCCGACGTGCGTGATCGGGTCAAGGCGCTGGGCTAGAGCCCGACGAACTGTCGAACAACCTCGACGATCTCGGGAATCCGGGCTTTCGGCGAGTGGTTGCCGGCCACCCACTCGAGCCGGGTTGGTCCGCCGATCGCCACGAGGTTGTCGGCGAATTCGTGGGGCGTCCCGAACGGGTCCCTGTCCCCTGAGACGAAGAGTGTCGGGACAGCGATGGCAGCGAAGTGATCGACACGAAGGTTGGTCGGTCTGCCGGGCGGATGAAGTGGGTAGGAGAGCAGGACGAGTCCGGCTGCCGGGAGACCTTCGGCGACGGCGACCGAACACGAGCGGCCACCGAAGCTGCGGCCGCCGAAGGCGATCTCGGCGGGATCGCAGCCGATCCGGCCGGCAAGTTCGTCAGCCGCAGTCGCGACCTTCTTCACGGCGCTCGCCACACTCGTGGTCGCCAGTGTGAGTCGTTCGACGGTGATCTCGGGGAGTCCTCGTTCGAGTGCCACGAGCGTGGCGTCGTCGCGATCGGCACTGGCTCCGGGAGCGAGCAGCAGTGCAGCGGGCGGGGTGGTGAGCACGAGGTCGGGCATGTGGTGGAGTATCGCCGAGATGAGCCTGCCCGGCCCGTCGGCCTAGAGTCCGATCCACACCACTGGTCGGAAAGAGTCTGAGCCCATGAAAGCTGTCGTTTGCAACGCCTTCGGTCCCCCGGAGAATCTCACTGTCGAGGAATGTCCTGATCCCGAACCCGGGGAGGGGCAATTGCTCGTCGAGGTCAAAGCTGCACCTGTCACCTTCCCCGACACGCTGATGCTCGAGGACAAGTACCAGTTCAAGGCGCAACCTCCCTACATCCCAGGCGGTGAGGTTGCAGGAGTGGTCGCTGCCGTCGGAGAAGGAGTCGACGGTTGGGCGGTCGGGGATCGGGTGTCGGGTGGTCTCGGTGTCACCGGCGCGTACGCCGAACGTGCGGTCGTGACCGCACGTCAGGCTCGCCGACTCCCCGAGAACGTGGGCTTTGCCGAGGCCACCGGGCTCAACTACGCGTACGGCACGACCCTGTACGGACTCAAGTACCGCGGCCAACTGACCGAGGGCGAGACGCTGCTGATTCTCGGCGCAGGTGGCACTGTCGGATTGTCGGCGGTGGAACTCGGAAAGATCATGGGAGCCCGGGTCATCGCCTGTGCATCGACCGAGGAAAAACTCGACCTGTGTCGGGCCAGAGGTGCCGACGAAACGATCAACTACGCCACTGAGAACCTCAAGGAGCGGGCCAAAGAGTTGACTGCCGGCACCGGCGTCGACGTCGTGTACGACTGTGTGGGCGGCGAGTACGCCGAGCAGGCCCTTCGGGCGATCGGCTGGGAGGGCCGCTTCCTTGTCGTCGGCTTCACCGCCGGCATCCCGTCGATCCCCCTCAACCTGACGCTCCTGAAGAGCTGTCAGGTGGTCGGTGTGTTCTATGGGGCCATGACGAGCCGTGATCCCGAGCTCGGTGCATCCATCACAAACGAACTGATCGATTTGACGGCGAGTGGCACGCTTGCGCCGTACGTCTCGGGCCGCTATTCGCTCGAGGACGCGGGTGTGGCGATGCGCACGATGATGGACCGCAAGGCTGCGGGCAAGCTGGTGATCGAGCCCTGACCGCCACCCCCGCTGGGTGGGTCGTCACCGGTCGGCAGGTCGTCGACAGCAGCGTGGTTCGATCCATTCGTGAAGACCTGAGGGTTGCGCAGCTGTCGGCCTCGGGAGGGATGACCAACTTGCGATGCCGCCGCGTTAGTGTCTGGCGTTGTCGCTGCCAGCGACGAGATGAAAGGGCGCCGACGCAATGACCGACACTGCTGACCGGACCGACGAGATCCGCGAAGTCGAACGCATCATCATCCGTTTCGCCGGTGATTCCGGCGATGGGATGCAGTTGACGGGCGATCGGTTCACGTCGGCGAGCGCGTTGTTCGGCAACGATCTCGCCACCCTGCCGGAGTTCCCCGCCGAGATCCGCGCGCCAGCAGGGACACTCGCCGGGGTGTCAGCCTTCCAGATCCACATCTCCGACCACGACATCACCACGCCGGGTGATGCGCCGAACGTGCTGGTTGCGATGAACCCCGCAGCGCTCAAGGCCGAACTCGACAAGATCGAACCTGGGGCGACCGTGATCGTGAACACGGACGCGTTCGAAGAACGAAATCTTGCGAAGGCGGGTTACACCGACAACCCGCTCGAGGACGGCACGCTCGACGGCTACACCAAGATCGAAGCACCGATGACCTCGCTCACCAAAGAGGTCTGCAAGGACATCGGTGTGAAGCCCCGTGACGCGGAACGCTCCAAGAACTTCTTCGCCCTCGGCCTGGTGTCGTGGCTGTACAGCCGACCCGAAGAGCCGACGATGATCTGGATCCGCGAGAAGTTCAAGGGTCGTGATCTCGTCATCGCCGCCAACGAAGCGGCGTACCGGGCCGGAAACGCGTTCGGCGAGACGGCCGAACTGAGCGCAAGCCGACTTGCCGTGCGACCGGCGAAGCTCCCCGCCGGTACGTACACCAACATCAACGGCAACACGGCGTTGTCGTGGGGCCTGATCGCTGCCAGTCATCAAGTGGGGTTGCCGCTCTTTCTCGGCTCCTATCCGATCACGCCTGCCTCCGACATCCTGCACGAACTCTCGAAGCACAAGAACTTCGGGGTCCGCACGTTCCAGGCCGAAGACGAGATCGCTGCGGTGGGCTCGGCCCTCGGTGCGTCGTACGGCGGCCACATCGGTATCACCACCACGTCGGGCCCGGGCATTGCGCTCAAGGGCGAGACGCTCGGCCTCGCCGTGAGCCTCGAGCTACCGCTGATCGTGATCGACATCCAGCGGGGTGGTCCGTCGACGGGGCTGCCGACCAAGACCGAGGCAGCCGACCTGATGATGGCGATGTACGGGCGGCACGGCGAAGCACCGATGCCGATCGTCGCCGCCAGCTCGCCGAGCGATTGTTTCGATGTCGCAATGGAGGCGGTTCGTATTGCAGTGCAGTACCGCACGCCGGTCATGCTGCTCAGCGACGGGTATCTCGCGAACGGCACCGAGCCGTGGAAGCTGCCGTCGGTCGACGATCTTCCCCAACTGTCGGTGGAGTTCGCAAGCGAGACCAACGGCATGGATGACGAGGGGCGCGACGTCTTTTGGCCCTATGTTCGAAACGAGGACATGGCCCGGCCCTGGGCGATACCGGGCACAGACGGACTCATGCACCGCATCGGTGGGATCGAGAAGCAAGACGGGACCGGCAACATCAATTACGCCCCCGAGAACCACGACTTCATGGTGCGGCTTCGCGACGAACGAATCCGGAAGATCGCCGAAACCATCCCACCGCTCGAGGTCCTAGGCGACGTCGATGCCGACACGCTCATCGTCGGTTGGGGATCGACATGGGGTGCGATCACGAGCGCAGTGGGTCGCATGCGAGCCGCCGGCGAAAAGGTCGCCCAAGTGCATCTCACCCACCTGCATCCGTTCGCACCGAATCTCGGGCAGATCCTCGGCCAATACGAGCGAGTGATCGTGCCGGAGATGAACCTCGGTCAACTCACTGCGCTCCTGCGCGCCGAATTCCTTGTCGACGCCAGGGTCATCTCCAAGGTGTCGGGTCAGCCGTTCACCGCAGGAGAACTCGTCGCTCGTATCCAGGAGGAAACCCGATGACCGCTGTTCCGCTCACCACCAAGAAGGACTGGTCATCGGACCAAGAGGTCCGTTGGTGCCCGGGTTGCGGTGATTACTCGATCCTCACGGCGATGCAGTTGCTGATGCCGGAGATCGATCGCCGTCGCGAAGACACCGTCTTCATCTCCGGTATCGGTTGTGCAGCGCGCTTCCCGTACTACATGAACACCTACGGGATGCACTCGATTCACGGGCGATCTCCTGCGATTGCAACCGGTCTCGCCATGGCCCGGCCCGATCTCGATGTCTGGGTCGTTGGTGGTGACGGCGACATGTTGTCCATCGGGGGCAATCACCTCATCCATGCGCTTCGACGCAATGTGAACCTCACGATCTTGTTGTTCAACAACCAGATCTACGGTCTCACGAAGGGCCAGTACTCGCCGACGAGCGAGGTCGGCAAGGTGACGAAGTCCACCCCGATGGGATCGCTCGACCACCCGTTCAACCCCATCTCGTTGGCGCTCGGTGCCGAAGCGACGTTCGTTGCGCGAACCCACGACATGGACCGGGGCCACATGCAAGAAATGTTCCGGCGGGCCCATGCGCACAAGGGAGCTGCGCTGGTCGAGGTGTACCAGAACTGCAACGTCTTCAACGATGGCGCGTTCAGCGCGATCACCAAGAAGGACGCCCGCGACGCAATGCTCATCGACCTGAAGCACGGTGAGCCGGTGCGGTTCGGCGCCGAGAACGAGCGTGGTGTGATGATCACCGACGACGGGGCCCAGATCGTGAACGTTGCCGATGTCGGCGAGGACAAGATTCTCGTGCACGACGAAACCGCCGATCGCGGTATCGCGTTTGCGCTCAGTGGACTGGCACAGGACCGCGAATCGCCGACACCGATCGGTGTCTTCCGAGCGGTCGATCGTCAGGAGTACGGCGAAGCGGCTTCGGCGCAACTGGCTGCTGCTCAGGAAGCAAACGGTCCTGGCGACCTCGACATGCTCCTGCGCAGCCTTCCCACGTGGGACGTGAGCTGACGGGCTGGGCGCTCGATCTCGACGGCGTCATCTGGCGCGGAACCGAGACCGTACAGGGCGCTCCCCAGGCGGTGGCTGCCCTGCGTGCGGCCGGCATTCCTCTTGTGTTCGTCACGAATTCGGCGATGCGTACCCCCGCCCAGGTTGCCGCCAAGCTCGCCCTCCACGGCATCCCCGATGCGGAGTCCGAGGTCATCACCGCTGCGATGGCGGCGGCGACGATGGTCGAGGCCGGCGAGCGGGTCCTCGCCATTGGATCCGAGGGCCTGCACGCTGCGCTGGTCGGGGTCGGCGCCGAACTTGTCGAGGACGGTCCGGCCGATGCGGTCGTGGTCGGCATCACCATGTCGTTCGACTACGACGACATGGTCCGGGCGATGCGAGCGGTCCGTGGAGGTGCCCGTCTCATCGCAACCAACACCGATTCCACGTTCCCGAGTCACGACGGTCTTCTTCCTGGGAACGGTGCCCTTGTTGCTGCGATCACCGTCGCCGCCGGGGTCGACGCAACCGTGGCCGGCAAACCACATGAACCGATCGCAGCGCTTGTTCGTCGACAGCTCGGCGCACACGGCCTGATGGTGGGTGACCGTCCCGACACCGACGGCCGGTTCGCCGAGTCGGTCGGGTACGACTTTGGGCTCGTGCTCAGCGGGGTGACCACACCTGCGGATCTGCCGGTCCAACCCGCACCGCTCGCCATCGCCGATGACCTCCTGGCGCTTGTCGCCGACCGATTGGGCTGATCGATGGCCGCACGTCGCCGTCTCGATGCCGAGTTGGTTCGACGGGATCTTGTGCCGAGTCGAGCCCGAGCCCGTGAGCTGATCGAGGAGGGCCGAGTGACGGTCGCAGGTGCTCCGGCCGGGAAGGCGTCCCGCATGGTCGATCCTGCCGAGGCGATCGAGGTCACCGGTGACCGGCCGAGATTCGTGAGTCGGGCCGGTGAGAAGCTCGATGCTGCACTCATTCGATTCGGCATCGATCCTGCCGGTAGGCGAGTCGTCGATATTGGGAGCTCGACGGGCGGATTCACCGACTGCGTCCTTCAGCGGGGCGCAGTCGAGGTTGTGGCGATCGACGTCGGCCGAAACCAGTTGCACGAGCGGTTACGGGCCGACGAGCGGGTCAAGAGCCACGAGCGGACGAATGTCCGTCATGCAGATGTGGCTGCGCTTGGTGGCCCCGGAGATCTCGTCGTCGTCGATCTCTCGTTCATTTCGCTGCGGACGGTGGCCACCCAACTCCTGGCATTCACTGCGCCCCATGGAGAACTCGTCGCCCTCGTGAAACCGCAGTTCGAGGCCGGGAAAGCCGAGGCCGACCGGGGAAGAGGAGTGATTCGCGATGGCGAGGTGTGGCGACGAACGCTCGATGAGGCCACGAATGCGTTGTCTGACGCCGGAGCAGCCATCATGGGTGTCATGGTCTCTCCCATCACCGGTGGCGATGGCAATGTCGAGTTCCTGGTCCATGCACAACGCGACGGCCAGCCGCTTGGTGCTGCTGCCTGGTCCGCTGCTCGAGATGCCGCCGTCCTCCGTGCCGGGGATCTGTTGTGAGCGCCGTCGGACTCATCGTGCATCTCGGCCGAGAGTCGGCCGGTGTGCAGGCCCGTGAGCTGGCCGACTGGCTTCGAGGTGAAGGGCATGATGTCCGGGTCCCTTCCGGCGACGCTGCGCTCGAGGGACTGACCGGTCTGGCCGTCCCCGAGGACGCTGCGTTCGCTGAGGGACTCGATCTTGTGGTGACCCTGGGCGGTGATGGCTCGATCCTCCGTGCTGTGGAGTTGATCGGGACTGCCGGGACGCCGATCCTGGGTGTAGACCACGGGCAGCTCGGGTATTTGACCGAGGTGCAGCCGGCCGAGGCAGCTGCGGCAGTGGCTCGGTGTCTCGTCGGCGATCACGCCATCGACGAACGCATGTTGCTCGACGTCACGCTCGAGCCCGGACCGGGTGAGTCGCCACAGCAGTTCACTGTGCTCAACGAGGTTGTCGTCGAGCGATCTGCCGAGGTCAACACGATTCGGATTCGGGTCGACATCGATGGTGAGTTCTTCACCACGTATGCCGCTGACGGGCTGATCCTGGCCACCCCGACCGGCTCCACTGCCTATGCCTTCTCGGTTCGGGGTCCGATCATTGCTCCCACGCACCGAGCGATGCTGCTCACCCCCGTGTCGCCGCACATGCTGTTCGATCGATCCATGGTGTTCGGCCCCGCCACCACCCTCACCCTTGCCGTCGAGGGGCACCGTCCAGCGACCGTGTCAGTGGACGGTCGTAGAATCACCGATGTCGGTGATGGTGCGATCATTCGTTGTGTCGCCGCCAGCCAGTCGGCTCGACTGGTTTCGTTCGGGGACCGTCGGTTCCACCACGTCGTGAAGGCGAAGTTCGGACTCAATGACAGATAGCACCTCACCTCCAAAGGACGCCGATGCTCGCTGAGCTCGTGGTTCGAGATCTTGGAGTGATCGACGAGGTGTCGCTCGTGCTCGGTGAGGGGCTCACGGCAGTGACGGGTGAGACCGGTGCCGGCAAGACACTGATCGTCGGTGCCATCGATCTGCTCACCGGCGGCCGAGCGGACGCGTCGCTGGTCAGACCGGGGGCCGACGAAGCTGAGATCCAAGGTCGCTTCGTCGTCGGGGGCGACGAGCTGATCGTTCGTCGGGTCATTCCCCGTGATGGTCGAAGTCGGGTGTACATCAATGGACATCTCGCCACCGTGTCCGCGCTGTCGGACCATGGCTCCGACCTCGTCGACCTCCACGGTCAGCACGCCCACCAGTCCCTGCTCAAACCGGGTGTGCAGCGAGCGGCGCTCGATCAGTTCGGCGGGATCGATACACAACTCTTGGCTTCCCTTCTCGACGAGTTGCGTGCGACGGACCGAGCGCTCGATGAGCTCGGAGGTGACGATCGGGCTCGGGCTCGCGAAATCGATCTGCTTCGTCATCAGCTCGCAGAGATCGATGCGGTCGGAATCCAAGATGCCGACGAGGGTGCTCGTCTCGATGATGAAGAGAGCCTGCTCGCCGACGCAACTGCGCACCGGGAAGCAGCTGCGCAGACGGTCTCCCTGCTCGACGCCGACGGTCCGGCTGCGAACGGCATTGCGGCGGCCATTGCGGCACTCGATGGCCGGTCGCCGTTCAGCGATCTCAGCGTGAGGCTCCACGGCCTCGCAGCCGAGATCGCTGATGTTGCCGCCGAAGCCCGGAGCAGATCCGAAGGAATCGACGACGATCCTGGACGGCTCGAGGCGCTGCGTGAACGACGAGCGTTGCTTCGGGAGCTGCGCCGCAAGTACGGCGAGACACTCGATGATGTCCTCCAGTACGAGCAGGACACCGCCGCCCGCCTTGCAGAGCTCATGGCGTTCGACGAACGGGCTGCAGAACTCGATGCTCGCCGTGCCGCTCTTCTCGCAGAACTGACCCGGGTACGTGCGGAGGTGCTCGGTGCCCGAACCGAGGCTGCGCCGCGGTTTGCCGAGGCGGTCGAAGCGCATTTGGCGGGCCTGGCGATGGCGGGCGCTCGACTCGATGTGACAGTCGCAGGGGAGGCCGGTGAGGAGGTCACCATCAGGCTTGCCGCGAACGCCGGTCACGAGCCTCAACCCCTCAGCCGGGTGGCATCGGGTGGTGAGCTCGCCCGAACCATGCTGGCCCTTCGCCGGGTCCTCACCGCCGGGCCACCGACGCTCGTCTTCGACGAGGTCGATGCCGGGATCGGTGGCGATGTCGCCAACACGGTGGGGCAGAACCTCGGTGACCTCGCTCGCACCCATCAGGTGCTGGTCGTGACGCACCTTGCGCAGGTGGCAGCGTTTGCCGACCGCCACGTTGCGATCTCCAAGCGGACTGTCGACGGGGAGACGCTGAGCGACGCAGTCGTGCTCGATGACGATGCTCGCATTACCGAGTTGTCTCGCATGTTGAGCGGTTCCCCCGACTCGAGTTCGGCCCGCCAGCACGCGCACGAACTCGTTGCCGGTGCGTCCAGCCGTCGTGACCGCTGACTTCGATCGCAGGCGTGAAACCACTGCGACCAACCGCGCGAGTCCGGCGGCCCGAGGTTAGGGTGAGATCCCGATGACGAAGCACATCTTCGTAACCGGTGGAGTGGTGAGCGGACTCGGCAAAGGCCTCTCCGGCTCGTCGCTCGGGCGTCTTCTGAAGGCCCGTGGCCTCCGCGTCAGCATGCAGAAGCTCGACCCCTATCTCAATGTCGATCCGGGAACGATGAACCCGTTCGAGCACGGTGAAGTGTACGTCACCGACGATGGCGGTGAGACCGACCTCGACCTCGGTCACTACGAACGGTTCATCGACGAGAACCTCACGATCGACTGCAACGCCACAACCGGATCGATCTACTCATCGGTGATCGCTGCGGAACGTCGGGGGGACTATCTCGGCAAGACGGTCCAGGTGATCCCCCACATCACCGACGAGATCAAGCGCCGGATCAACCGACTGGTGAGCGATGACGTCGACGTCGTCATCACCGAGGTCGGAGGCACGGTCGGCGACATCGAGATCCTGCCGTTCCTCGAGGCCATCCGTCAGTTCCGTCTCGACGTTGGTCGAACCAACGTCTGCTACGTGCACGTGACCCTGGTGCCGTTCATCGGCCCGTCGTCGGAGCAGAAGACGAAGCCGACCCAGCATTCGGTGACCGAACTGCGGAGCCGTGGTATTCAGCCCGACGCGATCGTGTGTCGATCCGACGACCCGATCAGCGCCGATCTGCGTCGGAAGATCTCGAACCTGTGCGACGTCCCGGTTGCCGGAGTCGTCAACGCCGCCGACGCCTCGAGCCTGTACGAGATTCCCATGGTCCTGCACAACGAAGGCCTCGATTCGTATGTGTGTGACCTGCTCGGCCTCGGCGATCTCGTACCCGATCTCGACGAGTGGCGAGCCCTGGTGCAACGAGTCGAGCAAGCCACCGTTCCTGTCCGCATCGGCCTGATCGGCAAGTATGTGTCGTTGCCGGACGCCTACCTGTCGGTGGTTGAATCGCTGAATCACGCCGGTATCCATCACGGTGTCAACGTCGAAATCGAGTGGATTCAAGCCGAAGAGGTCGAAGGCATGCTGGCCGCTGGTCGCCTGCGCGACCTCGACGGCATCGTGGTGCCCGGAGGGTTCGGCGAACGGGGCATCGAAGGAAAGATCGCTGCAGCTGGCTACGCACGGGAGCACAGTGTTCCGTGCCTCGGCCTGTGCCTCGGTATGCAGGTCATGACGATCGAGTACGCCCGCAACGCCCTCGGACTGGTCGGCGCGAACTCGACCGAGTTCGATCTGCGGTCACCGCACCCGGTCATCGATCTGATGGAAAGCCAGCGGGACGTGACCGACATGGGCGGCACGATGCGGCTCGGGGCGTACATCGCCCAACTCAAGCCCGGAAGCCGGGTGGCCGCGGCCTATGGCGAGGAAGTGGTGAGTGAACGCCATCGTCATCGGTACGAGTTCAACCCGAGGTACCGAACCCGCTTCGAGGAAAGCGATCTCGTGCTGTCGGGCGAGTCACCCGACGGTCGGCTCGTCGAGTTCATCGAACTCGACAACCATCCGTTCTGGATCGGGACCCAGGCGCATCCCGAATTCAAGAGCAGGCCCGATCGGCCCGCACCGTTGTTCCGCGAGTTCGTCGCTGCGGCACGCAGCCGGGCAGAGGGCCGGAACCCTCGACTTCCGTCGCTCGAGACGCAATCCGCCCCGGCCCAGTCGTGAACCCCGACATCCCGACCTCGGTGTCGGGCTTCACCCATGTGGCTGATGAGCTGATCTACGACGGCTTCGTGATCGATGTCGTGAACGGAGTATTCACCACTCCCGAGGGTGAGCGAATCCATCGTGACATCGTGCGCCACCCCGGTGCCGTCGGGGTCGTTGCCCTCGACGGTGACGAGGTCGTTTTCGTCCGTCAGTACCGACCTGCGATCGACGATGAGCTGCTCGAGATTCCGGCGGGCAAACGCGACATCGAGGGCGAACCGCCAGAGCGTACTGCGGTGCGTGAACTCGAAGAGGAAGTCGGGCTCCGGCCTGCGACGATCGAGCGACTCGGCGGGATGTACTGCTCGGTCGGGTTCTGCGACGAGTACATCCATCTCTTTCTTGCCACGGATCTCGAGCCGGTACCTTCCAAGCACGACGGTCCGGAGGAACGACACATGGCTGTCGAGCGGTGGTCACTCGACGAGGTTGCCGCCGGCCTTTCCGATGGACGCATCACCGATGCCAAGTCGCTGGTGGCCCTCGGTGCTGTCCTCCGCCGACTTGGTCGCTGAGCCAGACTGGTCGACATGACCGTCAACCTCGATCTCGAGGCACTCGAAGAACGCCCCCATCCGGCGGTTGACGACTTCCTGATGTGGCTCACCGTCGAGCGGGGGAGAGCAGCGAACACGCTGGCGGCGTATCGCCGCGACCTCGCGCGCTACCAGGCGCACCTCGCTCGACGCCATACCGACCCCATCGGCGCAAGCCATGGCGACGTCCTTGCCTTCGTGCATGTGCTGCAGGGTGAAGGTCTTGCTGCCTCCTCGATCACCCGGACCCTCGTGGCTGTCCGAGGACTGCACCGTTTCCTGGTTGCCGATGAGATCCGGCCTGACGACCCCGCAGCCGATGTCGACATCCCGTCGGTGCCCAAGGGCCTGCCGAAGGCGCTCACCCTTGCCCAGGTGACGGCACTGATCGAAGGGGTCAACGGTGACGGTCCGGTCGATCGGCGAGATGCTGCCCTCCTCGAGACGCTGTACGGGACCGGCGCGCGGATCTCCGAAGTCGTGGGCTTGTCGATCGGCGACATCGATCTGCACGACGGGTTGGTGCGGCTCATGGGCAAGGGCTCCAAAGAGCGGATCGTCCCGCTCGGCCGAATGGCAGTCGACTCCCTCACACGTTGGTTCGCGCTCGGGGGACGCAACGAGTTGGCGCCGAAGCAGTGGGCCCGCCGCAACGATGCCGAGGCCGTCTTTCTCAACCAGCGTGGTGGCCGTCTGAGCCGCCAAGGCGCATTCGGGATCATCAAAGACCGAGGTGCGGCAGTCGGTCTTCGCAATGGCCTGTCGCCCCACATCCTTCGCCACTCCTGCGCAACGCACATGCTCGACCATGGAGCCGACATCCGCACGGTGCAGGAACTCCTCGGCCACGCGTCGATTTCGACCACGCAGATCTACACGAAGGTGTCGGCGGAGCGACTGATCCGCGTCTACAAGTCGGCCCACCCGCGGGCAAGCGGTTCGTGATGGGCGAGTTCTGGCATCTCATGCGCCGGTTCGTGGGCTCATTGCGCCCGGGTGGTCCTGCCGAGGCTGACCGAGCCTGGGTCGAGTCGACGTTGTCTGCGGCCGAATACGCGCTGTGGCGAAGAATGTACGGCCCCGATCGCCGTCATTCGGTTCAGGTTGCCCGTGAGGTCGAACGTCGCCTCGTTGGAGCCGCAACGCAACCGGTGCTTGCAGCTGCACTGCTTCACGACGTGGGGAAGATCGACGCCGCACTGGGTACGTGGGGGCGGGTGGTTGCGACGCTGTCGGCCAAGGTTGCCGGCGTTGAGACAGCGCAGCTGTGGGTCAAGGGCCGCGGGTTCACCCGCCAGGTCGGTCTGTACCTCCTTCACCCGCAGATCGGTGCCGACGTGTTGGAGATCGCAGGAAGCGACCCGTTGACGGTCGCCTGGGCTCGGGATCACCACAGAGCAGCGGATGCGTGGACAATCGACCCGGAGATCGCGACCGTGCTGCACGAGGCTGATGCCGATTGAGCGCAGCTGTGTCAGCTCGACGCGATCGGTCAGTCGATGAGGAGGCCGACGTTCTTGCGAGCTCGGTCCATGGTGGCAGCGGCGATCTCGCGGGCCTTGTCGGCCCCCATCGCCAGCAGTCGAGCAGTCTCGGCAGGATCGGATTCGAGTTCGCGGTAGCGAGCCTGGATCGGTTCGATCAGGTCGATGACTGCCGCAGCAGTATCGGCTTTGAGCGGCCCGTACTGTGCGTAGTCGACAGCCAGTGATGCAGGATCTCGGTCGGTCGCTGCACCGAGGATCGACAGCAGATTCGACACCCCCGGCTTCTGGGCGAAGTCGAAGCGAACCTCGCCGTCGGTATCGGTGACGGCACTCTTGATCTTCTTCTCGATCTGCTTCGGATCGTCGAGCAGGCCGATCGTGCCCTTGGGCGACTCGGACGACTTCGACATCTTGTTGCCCGGGTTCTGGAGATCCATGACTCGGGCGCCGGTCTCGGGAATCACGGCCTCGGGAAGGACGAACGTCTCGCCATAGTGGGAGTTGAAACGTTCAGCGATGTCTCGAGTGATCTCGATGTGTTGCCGCTGGTCGTCCCCCACCGGCACCTCGTTGGTGTCGTACAGCAGGATGTCCGCTGCCTGCAACGCCGGGTAGGTGAACAAGCCAGCGGACACGAACGCGTGCTGGTCGCTCTTGTCCTTGAACTGCGTCATGCGGCTCAACTCGCCGAAACTCACGTTGCATTGCATCAACCACGCCAGCTCGGAGTGTTCGCGCACATGGGATTGCACGAACAGGGTGCAGACCTCGGGGTCGAGGCCAACCGCCATCAGCATCTGGGCGAGTCGGACCGAACCGTCGCGCACTTCGCCGTCGGGAAGCTTGATGGTGAGCGCATGCAGATCGACGACACAGAAGAAGGCATCGGTCTCGTGTTGACGACGGGCCCAGTTGCGAGTTGCGCCGAGGAAATTGCCGAGGTGTTGTTCGCCCGTGGGCTGGATTCCGGAGAAGACGCGCGTCATGGCCCAGAAGGCTACGGGGTCAACGATCGAGGGCGGTCGAATATGCGGCCAAGGTCCGATCCCGAGCCACGGCATGGTCGATGATCGGGGCCGGATAGGTGTCGTCGAGCACCACTCCGGCCGCTGCGAGGTCGAGAGGGGCTGCCTCCCATGGTGCGTGGATGGTCGCATTGTCGAGCGCATCCAGCTCGGGAACCCACTGGCGGATGTAGCTGCCGTCAGGGTCGAATCGTCGGCTCTGGGTGACCGGGTTGAAGATGCGGAAGTAGGGAGCGGCGTCGGGACCCGTGCCAGCCACCCACTGCCAGTTCCCAGCGTTCTGCGATGGTTCGGCGTCACTGAGCAGGTGACGGAAGTGTCGTTCTCCACGCCGCCAGTCGATGAGGAGATCCTTCACGAGAAATGACGCTGCAATCATGCGCACCCGATTGTGCATCCATCCGGTCGCCGCCAGCTCGCGCATACCGGCATCCACGATCGGGTAGCCGGTTCGCCCGTGTTGCCATGCAGAGAAGTCTCGGTCGGCGTCGGGCCCCTGTTCCCATCGGATCGTGTCGTATTCGGGTCGGATGGCCCGACGATCGATGTCGGGAAACTGAAGCGTCGTGTGTGCGTACCAGTCGCGCCAGGCGAGTTGACGAACGAATCCCTGACGTCCAGAGGTGTGGGTGCCGAACTCCTCGGCGAGGCGGCGGGCCGAGATCGTTCCGAATCGCAGCGCAGTCGACAATCGACTGGTCCCAGAGATCGACGGCGTGTCGCGACTCGACTCGTAGTCCTCCACGAGCTGCTCCCAGTCGGCGGTGGGGTGAATGGGTCGATGATCGGGAACCGGAGGAAGACCGATCCCTTGCTCGTCTGTCGGTGTGGCTGTGCCGTCGACGGCCTCGGGTGGAAGGGGAACGGCATCCCAGCGCTTCCAGAACGGTGTGAAGACCCTCGAGAGCGTGCCGGCCTTTGTCAGGACATCGCCGGGGCGATGGACCAGTGTGCCCCACGACCATTCCACCGCCTGGTCGGTGGCAACATCGACGGCGCGGTCTCGTCGCTGGGCCCACCGACTGACGTCGGCATTGGCGTAGATCCGCGCAGTTCCAGGTGTGCTCAACAGTTGCAGAAGGACCGTTGTCGGGTCACCGTGTGCGACATGCAGTCGCCCTCCGCGCCGCTCGAGCGCCTGGTCCACGTCGTGGAGAGCACGCACGAATGCCGCCCGCCGAAACGGTCCGGCGTTGTCGAGAAGCGTCGGCTCGAGGATCACCAGCGGGACCACCCGGTCGTGCGCATGTGTCGCTGCAGCCCACGCCGGGTTGTCGTCGAGTCGCAGGTCGCGACGGAACCAGACAATCCCCGTACTCACCCACCCATCTTAGGGATCAGCGCACGGGTATGGATGCGCTCGTGACGCACCGCGAACGAGCAGGACGCGTCTAGGGTCATCCGAATGCCGTACGAGGTGCATACGCCTGTGTTCGACGGGCCGTTCGATCTTTTGTTGCACTTGATCCTGCGTGAACAGGTCGATCTTTACGAGGTCAACCTGTCGGAGATCGTGGATGCATATCTCGTCGAACTCGAGCGGATGGAATATCTTGATCTGGAGGTCGCAACCGAGTTCTTGCTCATCGCTGCGACCCTGGTCGAACTCAAGGCTCGCCGGCTCTTGCCGGAGGACAGCGAGATCGAACTCGATGACGAACTCGGGCTGTGGGAAGAGCGCGATCTGCTTCTGGCTCGCCTCATCGAATGCAAGACGTTCAAGGACGCTGCGCTGATTCTTCGCAAGCTGTCGGCGGCAGCTTCGCGCTCCTACCCCCGTCGATGTGGCCCAGTCGAGGATCACTTCCTGTCGTTGGCCCCCGACCTGCTCGAGCGGACGACTCCCGACGACCTTCGTGCGGCCTATCTGCGCGCAACGGCTCCCAAGCCGATCGTCAGGGTCGATGTTTCCCACATCACACCGATCAAGGTGACGGTCGAGGAAGCGGTCGAAGAACTGATCGCGGCGTTGCCGCGAGTGGGCAGCATGTCGTTTCGAGAACTCACCTCCGAGTTCGTCGATCGCATCGAGGTCGTGGTCCGTTTCCTCGCCGTACTGGAGCTGTTCAAGCAGGGCGTTGTCGAACTCGACCAGACGGCAACATTCGGCGACATCACGGTTGTGTGGACCGGATCCGAGGGTCTCAGCGCAGACGAGATCAAGATCGACGTGTACGAGGGCTGACGTGGCCGATCACATCGCACCTGCGCTCGAGGCAATCCTGATGGTCGCCGAAGAGCCACTCCCGCCAGAGTTGCTCGCCAAACTGCTCGGAACATCGATCGACGATGTCGTCGATCACTGCGAGACACTCGCAGCCGAGTACGAGGCTGACCGTCGTGGCTTTGTCCTCGCTCGGGTGGCCGGCGGCTACCGCTACCAGACCGCAAGCGATCAGGCACCGTATGTCGAGCGGTTCGTGCTCGACGGACAGTCGGCCCGGCTGTCGGCTGCCGCACTCGAGACGCTTGCTGTGGTCGCCTACAAACAGCCCGTGTCCCGCAACCAGATCGCGTCGATCCGGGGTGTGAACGTCGACGGTGTGATGCGGACGTTGCAACAGCGTGGCTATGTCGACGAGGTCGCTCGCGACTCCGGACCCGGCCAAGCGGTGCTCTACGGCACGACGCCGACGTTTCTCGAGCGCCTCGGTCTCGATTCGGTCGACGAGCTACCGCCGCTGGGTGAGTTCTTTCCGACGACCGATGTGGTGGAAGCGCTCGAACGTGGACTGCGGGTTGCGCCGCAAGACGACGAACTCGGAGCGGTCGACGATGACGGTCGTTCGAGCGAATCGAGTCCTGACGAGGTTCCATGAACGACGAGGGGGAGCGGCTGCAGAAGGTGCTCGCCCGCCTCGGGTTCGGTAGTCGTCGGCGCTGCGAGGAACTGATCGCCGATGGGCGCGTCACCGTCGACGGTGTGGTTGCCGTGCTCGGGTGTCGAGTGGACGTCGACGACGAGATCGTCGTGGCGGTCGATGGCGCACCGGTGGGGGTGAAACCGGATCTGGTGCACTATCTGATCAACAAGCCTGCCGGTGTGATCACCACGGCCGACGATCCGCAGAACCGCCCGACCGTCGTCGAGATGGTTCCGCGCGAGCCGCGCGTCTTTCCGGTCGGTCGTCTCGATGGTGACACCGAAGGCTTGCTGTTGTTGACGAACGACGGGCAGCTCGCCCACCGACTCACCCATCCGAGCTTCGGCGTGGAGAAGGAGTACCTCGTAGAGGTGACCGGTCAACCCTCCCGGGGGGTGATCCGCCGACTTCGTGACGGTGTCGAACTCGACGATGGTCCGACCGCGCGGGCGCGAGTGAGCGCTGTGCAGCCGTCGGTATTGCGGATCACGATCCACGAGGGCCGCAACCGCCAGGTCCGCCGCATGTGTGAGGCGGTCGGTCATCCAGTGATGCGACTGGTTCGAACCCGGATCGGACCGATCGTCGACCCGAAGCTCAAGCCGGGGGAGTGGCGAGCGCTGCGTCGAGAAGAGGTGCGGGCGCTCGAGGTCGCCGTCGGTGAGCACAAGCCCGATCGGCCGACAGGACAGGGCGGGTAGCCTCGTTCCCCGTGACCGAAGCGAAGCGTGCCGTCGTCGTCGGAGTGGGATTGATCGGAGGATCGATCGCGCTCGGACTGCGCAAGGCCGGCTGGCATGTCACCGGCGTTGACACCGACACCGATCGCCTTGCGCTCGCAGTCGGGTCTGGCGTGATCGACGACATCGCGTCACTCGAGGAGATCGATGGCGGGGCCCTCGGTGTCGTCGCGATTCCCGTTGGCGATGTCGCCGGTGTCGTCCAGGCCCTGCTCGATGCGGGACTCGACGTGGTGACCGATGTTGGTTCGGTGAAGGCCCCGATCGTTGCTGCGATCGACGATCCCCGATTCGTGCCCGGTCACCCGATGGCAGGGAGCGAACAGGACGGTCTTACCGGTGCCTCCGAAGACATGTTCAGCGGGGCGACCTGGGTTCTGTGCCCGACGTCGTCTACCGATGGCGTGGCGTTTGCGTCGGTACGCGAGATGGCTGTCTCGCTCGGAGCCCATGCCATCGCCATTCCCGCTGACCGCCACGACATGCTCGTGGCGGTCGTCTCGCACGTACCCCACCTGACGGCAGCGACACTGATGCGTCTTGCCGATGGCCGGGCGGTGGAGCATCGAGCGCTGCTTCGACTGGCTGCTGGTGGATTCCGAGACATGACTCGCATCGCAGCCGGTCATCCGGCCATCTGGCCCGACATCTGTGCAGAAAACGCCGATGCAATCGTCGATGTGCTCGACGAGCTTCGGGTGGAACTCGGGCAGGTCCGCGACGCCATCGCGGATCGCGATCGCGACGGTCTTCTGGAGCGACTCGAAGCTGCTCGAATCGCTCGACGAAATCTGCCCACCACGGTGTCAGCCCCCGACAAGATGACCGAGGTCCGAGTACCGGTGCTCGACCGGCAAGGAGAGATCGCTGCGATCGCTGCGCTGGCCGCCGACCTCGACGTCAATATCTACGATCTCGAGATTGCTCACTCGACCGAAGGTCCACGCGGTGTCGTCGTGTTGCTCATCGAGACTGCACTGGCCGAGCGGCTTCAGGGCGGCCTGATGGCGCTTGGGTATCGCCCCTCCTTGCAGGCGCTCGACGCGTGACACCCATCGATCCCTACCCGGTCACACCTCTGGTCGAACCCCCCGACACGTCGGTGTCCCTCCCTGGCTCCAAGAGCATCACGAACCGGGCACTCGTGTGCGCTGCGCTCGCCGAGGGTACGAGCCTGCTGCGCGGCGCGCTGTTCGCCGACGACACCGAAGCGATGGTGAGCGTGCTCGACGGCCTCGGCATCACCACCCGGATCGACCGGGCGGCTGCGACAATCGAAGTCGACGGTTGTGGTGGCGAGCTGCCGGGGGTGCCGGCTCACGTCTCTGCCAACCAGTCCGGCACGACGGCGCGCTTTGCCGTGCCGCTGGCAGCGCTCGGTACCACACCGGTGGTGATCGATGCGCACGATCAGATGCGTGCTCGCCCGATGGGTGACCAATTTGGTGCCCTGCAGGCGTTGGGTGTCACCATCGAGGCTCTCGGGGCGCCTGAGCGCCTCCCGGTGCGGGTCACAGGTCCGATCTGCAGCCACGAGACCGCGCTGCCCGGTGACACCTCGAGCCAGTTCATCAGCGGATTGATGCTCGCTGGGGCGTGCGCCACGCTCCGGGTCCGTCTCACCACGGCACCGATCTCGCGGCCCTACATCGACATGACCAGCGCGGTGATGCGGAGTTTCGGTGCCGATGTCGAGCACGACGGAGTGCAGGTCTGGACGGTGGGTGGGGGATATCGCGCCACCGTCTACGACGTCGAGCCGGATGCGTCTGCAGCCTCGTACTTCCTCGCCGCAGCCGCAATCACTGGAGGTCGGGTCCGGATCGACGGTCTGGGGCGTGATTCGCTCCAGGGAGACGTCCATTTCGCAGCGGTGCTCGGTCAGATGGGCTGTGACGTCGAACTCGGTGCCGATCATGTGGAGGTGTCGGGACGAGCATTCCGTGGTGTCGATGTCGACCTGTCCGACGTCTCCGACACAGCCCCCACCCTTGCGGTCGTCGCAGCCTTTGCGGATTCGCCGAGCCGCATCTCGGGAATCGGTTTCATCCGGGGCAAAGAGAGCGACCGCGTTGCCGGTCCGGTGACCGAGCTCCGGCGAGCCGGGGTCGATGCCGAAGAGTTCGACGATGGCTTCGTCGTCCGGCCGAACGGACGCCCACGACCAGCCACCTTCGAGACCTACGACGACCATCGCATGGCCATGGCGTTCGCACTCGTCGGACTTCGCGTCGATGGGGTGAAGATCGCCGCACCCGGTTGTGTCAACAAGACGTTCCCAACCTTTTTCGATGCTTTGGAACAGCTGCGCTGACGCGGCAGGATGACGGACATGCGTGTCATCGCCATCGACGGGCCGGCCGGTTCGGGAAAGTCCACCGTGGCTCGAGCGCTCGCTGCCCACCTCGGCCTCCAGTACCTCGACACCGGCGCGATGTATCGCAGTGTTGCATTCGCCGTGCTTCGCAGCGGAGGGGACCCTGATGACGGCGATGCAACGGCGGCGGTCGCCCGAGCCGTCGAGCTCGAGATCGGTCTCGACCGTGTCAGCGGCGATGGTGTCGATGCCACTGTCGAGATCCGAGGACCACAGGTGAGCCAAGCGGTGAGCGTCGTTGCCGCCAACCCTGAGGTACGGGCCGAGCTCGTGTCGCGGCAACGCGAGTGGGCGAATCTGCGAGGCGGGGGAGTGCTCGAAGGTCGTGACATCGGGACAGTGGTTTTTCCCGACGCCGAGCTCAAGATCTATCTCACCGCTGACCCGGCGGAACGAGCCCGCCGCCGCGCCAAGGAAGTGACCGATCTGGAGTACGAGGCCGTTGCTGCCGACCTGGCGCGTCGCGACACCATCGACAGCACCCGGGCGGCCGACCCGCTCACCGAAGCAGACGATGCTGTTGTCGTCGACACGACGGGAATGACGATCGACGAGGTCGTGGCGGCGATCGCAGCGTTGCTCGGTGACAGCAGTGGAGGAACACCGTGAGCGAACGAAAGTACGGCGGTCAGGACGGCAGCATCGAGGAACGCAGCGGGCATTCGTTGTGGGGCCGTATCGGCTATTTCTTCTTCTGGCGGCTCTTCTACCTTGCCATCCTGATCGTCTTTCGTTTCCGGGTCCATGGACGAGAAAACCTGCCCGATGGACCCTTCATCTTGTCGGGCGTTCACCGTTCGTTCATCGACACGCCGTTGATCGGTATGACGACATCGCGACGAATGCGCTTCATGGGCAAAGAAGCGATGTGGGACAACAAGGTCATGGGTGCGTTTCTCACCGCGATGGGCGGTTTTCCGGTCGAGCGAGGGACCGCGGACCGCACGGCCTTGCGGGCTGCCGAAGATGTGCTGGCGTTGGGTGAACCGCTGGTCATGTTTCCCGAGGGCACCCGCAAAGAGGGTCCTCGCCTTCGCCGGGAAGATCTCCTCGACGGCCCGGCCTTCGTGTCGGCCCGTACCGGTATTCCGATCGTCCCGGTCGGTATCGGCGGGAGCGCTCGAGCGATGCCGCTCGGTTCGTCGATTCCCCGACCCATCAGGTGTGTTGCCGTCATCGGTGAGCCGATCTATCCGCCGGATCGGGGTGAAGGGCGGGTGCCTCGGCGTGTCATCAGTGATCTCACCGACACACTTTTCGCAGAGCTTGGCGATCTCTACATCGAAGCTCGAGTGCTCGCCGGTGACGAGGCGGCTCCCGGCGACTGATCAGACGCCTTGGGTCGGTGGCTCGAGGAGCGGATACGGCGTTCCGGCGGCGTAGCTGCGGCCCACGTCGACGAGTGCGTTTCTGCGAAGCGCTTGGCGGCCGAGCAGCATGCGAAAACCCATCGTGTCGCGACGGGTGAGCGTGCACTGCACTTTCCAACGCCGATCGCCGATCGCAATCGTCGTCTCGATGACGGGTCGCAGTTCGGTGACACCGTTCGAGGAGCGGATGCGGCGCTCGTCGACGATGGGAGCTTCGACTCGCATGGAGTCGCGAGAGACTCGCTGATGGGGACGAAATGTGAACGTCGCCCACGGCGCACCCTCGCGCTCGAAGATCTGCAGAAGGGGAGCGTGGAGCGCCGATGTCGCTGCCCCCGTATCGATCTTCGCTTTCACCGGAACAGTGCACCCGAGCCCTGTCATCAACACCCATTCGCGCCAGCCGACGACCAGGGGGCTGCGTTTGGTGGTGCGGGCCCTCAAGGTAGTGATGGCTCTGCGAGTGATTCGAGGACATCAGAGGCATCGATGCTGCGATCGTCGAGCGGTAGCCGCGTCTCACCGCCAAGCGTGAGTGCCGTGGCCACATCGATCGCGCTCAGCAGGTTTCGAAGCGTTCGAGGCGGCGGGAAATATTCGTCCTCGTCGGTCACCCGGACCTCTTCGACGCCACCGGTGGGGGACAGCCGTTCGATGACGGCCCGCACGAGATCTTCGGGGGCCGATGCGCCGGCCGTGACGCCAACGGTGCCAGAGAGCGTGTCGGGAAGTTCGTGCGCACTGTTGATGCGAAACACCTCGGGGCAGCCTGCTTCACGAGCGAGACCGGCAAGTGCGTTCGTATTCGACGAGTTGGCCGAGCCGATCACGACCATTGCGTCGCAGCGGGGCGCGATCACCATCAGTGCGGATTGTCGGTTGGTGGTGGCGAAACAGAGATCGCTTCGGCCTGGTTGCCAGAGGTCGGGAAAGCGTGCCTGGGTCGCTTCGAGCACCCCCGCCCACTCGCGATGCGACAGTGTGGTCTGTGCCAGCACAGCGATCGGTTGGTCGAGGTCGGGCAGGGACTCGACTTCCTCGCGGGATTCGACTCGATGGATGACGTCAGGGGCGACCGCCATGGTCCCCACCGCTTCCTCATGGCCTTCATGGCCGATGTAGACGATTTGATAGCCCTTCTTGGCTCGGGTCTTCACCTCGTGATGGACCTTGGTGACCAGTGGACAGACGGCATCGACCACGTAGCCGCCCCGATCTCGAGCAGCTGCAACGACCTCGGGAGCCGATCCGTGGGCCGAGAGCATGATCGGTCGCCCCGGAGGGACTTCTGTGATGTCGTCGACGAAGACCACTCCGGCCTGCTCGAAACGCTCGACCACGAGTTGATTGTGAACGATCTCGTGGTAGCAGTACACGGGCGCTTCGAACGCTCGCACCATCCAGGCCAGGGCCTTGATCGCCATCTCGACACCGGCACAGAAGCCGCGCGGTGCCGCAAGCAGGACCTTGTCGACTGCACCGACGGACGGTTGCGGATTCTCCGACACGTCGAAAGGTTACCGGGGGTCGGGGTCGTGGATACGGTGCCCCCGTGCCCAACCTGTCGCCCAACTCGCTCGGCTCCATCGCCATGGCATGCGCCGGTCTGGCGGTGACCGTCAATGACGCCCTGCTGCGTTCGATCACCGATGACGGTCCCGGCCCCTACCAGGTTCTGTGTATGCGGAGCATCGCAATCGCAGTGCTGTTCTGGGTCGTGGGCCGGGTGAGGGGTGAGTGCACCCGTCGCCCGCACCTGTCGGTGCCCCTGTTCGTGCGAACCGCTGCAGAGGTGGTCGGAGCGGCATGTTTCTACACCGCTCTCGTTCGCGTCGAGTTTGCGAACATCCAGGCAATCGTGCAGGTGAC
>Ga0181582_10000685_pt1 | contig 24589 bp, 18 predicted proteins | sample 071ome_32_FD_132438 | JGI IMG/M metagenome (GOLD analysis project Ga0181582, IMG submission 132438) | Coastal salt marsh microbial communities from the Groves Creek Marsh, Skidaway Island, Georgia - 071405AT metaG (megahit assembly) | ecosystem: Environmental > Aquatic > Marine > Intertidal...
CGAAGCGGCCGGCGAAGCGGCCGGCGAAGCGGCCGGCGAAGCGGCCGGCCCGTCGGTGCCTCGCGCAAACGACGCCCCGTCCCGCGTGGCAAAGGCGCTGCAGTCAATCAACGTCGCCGGCATCTCCTCCTATCTCTCCCTGTTGTCCACATTTGTCTCGCTGAAACTGGGCGCTTCGCCGCCGTCCCGTGGAGAGCGGGCCGCCCGGATTCCGATCTTGCCGACGGTGGACACCCCCGACATTCGCAACATCGACTGGGCCCAGCTCCACGCCGACCATAACATTCGCGGCGTTCTCTTCGACAAGGATCACACGTTGACCCTGCCGTACGCGCATCAGCTTCATCCGTATGCGGCCGAGTCGTTGAGAAAGGCCAAGGTGGTGTTTGGGGAACGCAACGTGGTGCTCTATTCGAATTCGGCGGGGCTGCGGCAGTACGATCCGGAGGGGCGGGAGGCGGCGCTGCTGGAGCGGGAGCTTGGTGTGCGGGTGCTGCGGCATAAGTACAAGAAGCCGTTTGTCAGCGACGAGGTGCGGGAAGAGGTGGAGGCGTGGTTTGGGGTGGCTGCGTCGCGGCTGGCCATGGTGGGCGACCGGTACATGACGGACGTGGTGTTTGGGAATCGCCTGGGGATGATGAGCATTCGGGTCAAGCCGTTTGTGGAGTGTCGGGACGGTGGCGTGCGGGTGGACGATGGGACGAAGAAGAAGCGGGTCGGGCGGGACCCCAAGAGCGTGCGGGTGAGCAGAAAGTTTGAAGAGGCGCTCGTCAGAGGCTTTCGCGACGTCTTGAGGGACGAGGCCCGGTAGCATACTCTTAATTATCATTGTTAGGTCACACGTCTCTGCCTCTGCCTCTGTCTCGTCGTCATCACCCCTTTCCAGCGCCGTAGCCCGTCGTCCGCCGCCGTCCCTCGATGGCAGCCGCCTGCTCGTGCTCCAGCTGCACTTGCATCTCCCGGCTGCTCGCGCTGCTCATACTGCTCAACGAGAAGAGCCGATCTTCCAGTTTGAACGTCCGGCCTTTGTTCTTGATTTGCGCGTTCTTGGACGTGAGAAAACCCTCAAAGCCCTTGAGGACGGAGCCGAAGACAGTGCAATCCGACTGGCCCACGTAGACAGTCTCGAGCTCGTGGATGTGCTTCTCCACCTCGGCGATCTCCTGCTGGAGCTTTGCCTCCTTGGCCCGGATGCCCTCGGGGGTCGACATGACGAGGACGAGGAAGAGGAGGAGAGAGAGAGGCCACGTTCGCTTGTTCGTGCCGCGGGGCGTTGGAGGCGTTGTAAGTTGGTATCCTGTATCCTTCTCCGTCACTCAAATACGGCGTACGGCGTGCGACGTGCGGCGTGCGACGTACGAGAGGGGGTCAAGTCGACGTGCGAACGAGAAAAGATTTCGAGAGACTTCTTGTCGGGCGCCCTCGCCTGAAGTGAACTGGTGGTACATTCGGAGCTGCGGCGTATGAACGACCGGATACGGATCTCTACGTGCTCTACGTGCTCTACGCACGGAGGCGCGATGGCGCGCCGAGCCCTTCCTCTGGGTGGGCGGTCGACGGGCCGGCAACCTCTCAAGGTTGTCTTCAGTTTCGCACGACCACGACGACGACGACGACGACGACACATACCCACCGCCTCGACCGTCCAAGCAGCGGCGGCGGGGGACTTGCCAGCGGGAGCCGTTCCAGCCGACGACGCGGTCATGTCGTTTCCGGTGCGCTCCGTCCTGCGACGGATGAAGACCATCGTTGCGTTTGCCGTCCCCGTCCTGATGGTGGGTGTTGAACTCGATCGACGTACGCTCGTACGCTCGTACGCCCTGACTCTCTCACTCGCGCGACGCGCTACATATTCTATTCCATTCTATTACATTCTCGTTCTTCGTTCGCCAGGTCCCAATTGCCGACCCGCTCATGTCGCTCATCGACGTCGTGTTCCTCGGACAGTTCAGCAACTCGATGAACGTCGCTGGCCTCAGCCCAGCCACGCTGATATTCAACTTCCTCTTCTATAGCTTCACGGCGCTCACGATCGCCACGGTGGCGACGGTCGCCGACAAGCTCCGGCAAGACAAGGACGACGAAGCCGGCCTCGTCCTCTCCACATCGTTGATGATCGGTCTGGTCGCCGGCTCCATCGTCGGACTTCTCCTCCAGCTCAACTGCCAGGCGTTGTTGCGACTGACAAAGTGCGACGAGGTGCTCCTTCCCATCGCTGCAGAATACCTGAGCATCAGAGCTTGGGCGTTTCCGGCGGCAATCGCGACATCCGTGCTCCAGGGCTCGTTTATCGCGCAACGGGACAGCCGGACGCCCTTCTGGATCGTGCTCACGTCTATTGTGCTCAGCGCGACGGGAGACTTCCTGTTGATCCGCTCGGGGTTCGGCATCGCGGCTGCTGCGTGGACGACGCTGCTGTCGCAGTGCTTTTCGGCGGGCGTGCTGCTGTGGAAAGCAGGGTCCAGTCGGGTCAAGCCGCGCTGGCACAAGCCCGATCTGGTTGAGACGCTGGAGCTGGTCTCTTACGTCCTCCGCCTGGGCGTCTTTTACGTCAGCAAGACGTCCAGCTACTTGTTTTTGCAGAGTGCCGCTGCGCGGCTATCTCCCGTCTCCATGGCCGCCCATCAGTCCGTGTGGACCCTGTGGGGCTTGTGTTCCTTCACGAGCGCCCCACTCGAACAGGCAAGCCTCGCCTTCCTCCCGACCGCCCGGCCCGGCAAGGACAAGAACGAGCTGACCATCGCCCTCATCTCCTGCGGCGCCTGTCTTGGCGTCCTTTGCAGTCTCATCTCCGTCGGCATCCCCACCCTCGTCCCCCAGCTCCTGACCAGCGATGCCGTCCTCTGGCCGATCATGAGGTCGATCGCCCTGCCCGCGCTCGTCGCCATGCTGTGCTGCGGATTCGACGTCACCAGCACCGGAGTTTTGCTCGCCAACAAGGACACCACGTACGTCGCTCGCGCCATGGTGGTCAGCCTGCTCGTGCTGGTCGGCTATCTCGCCTGGCAGTTCTACGCGGTCGGAAGCTTCTCGATCACGAGCGTGTGGTGGGGCCTCGCGATGTTCTTCGGGAGCAGGGTCGTCCAGAGCATTCCCAGGGTGTGGGCCACCATTCTTCTCAGTCGCCGGGAACCCGGAGGATGAGAAGGGTCGTACAGGCTGGCTGATGCGGAGGGCCCCCACGACGACGACGACGACGACGACCACGCGCCCGAGCATCATGGTGCATACACATGTAATTATATTCGTTGCACTCGTTGCAATACGTGAGGATACGATAGAACGGCCGAGAAGGGCTTGGCTGCTCGCAAATTCCTTCAGAGGAAATTCCTTCACAGCGAGCTCGTTTCCACACACACACGACGACGACGACGACCATGAGGGCTACTAGCACGTTGTCGGCGAATACGGCGCTGGTTGCGGCGCGACCGCGGGCGACGAGTCCACAGAGTCCACAGAGGGCCCGCCGCGTGGTGGCCTCGAGTATGGGCATAGGATTCGATACCAACGAGCCTGCCAGCGACCTCATCCTGCCCGAGTCCAAGCTGGTGAGTCCCAAGTACGGCCTGACTGGCCAGCAGATGCACGCGTTGGGCCTGACCAAGGAGGCCATGACGAAGACAGAGCCGGTCGAGCCAGAGGCGATTCGCGCCAAGGCCTTCTACGTGGGAGACGCGGTGACGACGACCACTCGCCAAGCGACGAGGATGGGGCCGGTCGATACCAAGGCTCCGGGCCAGTCGCCGCCGGATCTGCCGAGTCTGCTGCTCGACTCGAACATCGTGGTCATCGGCATGCCGCTGGTGCCGAGCGTGACAGAGCTGGTGATCTCCGAGCTGCTGTGGCTGAATTATGCGTCGGAGAAGCCTATTTATCTCTACATCAACAGCGTTGGAACGCAGGACGGTCGGAAGGAGTCGGTGGCGTTTGATCAGGAGGCGACGGCGATTATGGACACGATGAACTACGTGCGGTCGGACATCTATACATTGGTGTACGGCAGGGCGTTTGGAAACGCGGCGATGATTCTCGCGTCCGGTAAAAAGGGGCATCGGTTCGCGCTGCCGCATGCCACGATCAAGACGTGTCCGCCGAGGCTGAACCGGAGCTTTGGAAACGTGTCCGACGTGATGATCAAGGCAAACGAGTTGGAGAAGACGACTGATATTTATGTCGACCATATCGCGCGTTTCACGGGCAAGGAGAAGGACGAGGTGAGGAAGGACATCGGGCGGGACAGATATTTCACGCCCGAGCAAGCCGTCGAGTACGGGCTCATCGACTCTGTCGTTGGGGCGGGCGCGAACGTCCAGATGCAGTCCAAGGACTACGAGGCCATGTTGAAGCAGGCAGCGGCGCGCCAAGCGGCCAGGCGGGGCGGCGGCGGTGGTGCTCAGGCCGGGGCGGCGTAGACTCTGTAACACGACTCTGCCTAAAAAATCAAAACTGAGGATGCTCACCGCGCAACAACAACGCCGCATCTCCTTCGGTTCGTGTTCTCACGTCAAGCCGAAGAATACAGTTCGCTATTCGATACGTGCACCGCCAACGCCCGCGGCCCAAAGCGACATGCCATTGACTGAGTGGTCGACCAAGACAGTCGAGCTGCCACCGCACGCAAGGGGCTGCCACGTGATTACGAGGCAGCTGCTGCAGGAGATTCAGCCGACGCTGCAGACGGTCGAGGCGGGGCTGGCGAACTTCTTCATCCAGCACACGAGCGCGTCGCTGACGATCAACGAGAACGCCTCGCCCGACGTGCCGCTTGACCTCGCGGATGCGCTCGATACGCTGGCGCCAGAGGGGAGCAAGGTTTTGTACCGTCACAGTGATGAGGGCCCCGACGACATGCCCGCTCACATTAAGTCATCCCTCATGGGTCCGAGCTTGACGGTACCCATCGCGCACGGCCGGCTCGCGCTCGGGACGTGGCAGGGAATTTACCTGAACGAACATCGCAACTACGGTGGGTATCGATCTCGACCGACGTGCGATCTCTCTTCGCACACCCCCTTCTGGCTCTCTCACTCGCGCCACGCGCTTCGCTCGTTCGCCAGGTGGGCCGCGGCGCGTTGTGATCACCGTGCAGGGTCAGCGTCGGGCAGACGGCAAGTCGTACGGCAAGTACGGATAGCGAGACTTCGATTGAATACCGTTTTCATGAAATCATGCGACGTTCTGGTCTCGGCGCTCGAGGACTTTGGGATGGGACCCCTTGGCCGCACTGGCCTGGCGCTGCGGCTGATGTTCCTGCTGTTCGGCCAGCTGGGACCGCAGGCGCGAAATCTGGTTCTGCGCACGGTCGAGGTCGAACTCGAGCTCGCGAACGCTCCGGAGGGTCTTCAAGGCGTTCTCGCAGCCGCCCGATTCCTTGACGTCCAAAGACAGCCTGTACATCATCGCCTGGAGCTTCTCTTCCCGGCGCTTGCTCTTGCGCAGCTCGCTCTCCAGTGCCGTCATCTTTTTGCTGGCGTCGCTCGACGCGCTGGGCTTCGACTCTGCGCTCCTGAGCTCGTTCCTGAGCTGCTCGATCGTCGATTTGGCAGCGGCGCGTTCCTCCGCCAGTGTACGTTTGGTATCGTGGAGCTCCGCATGCGCAACCCGCAGTGCGTCTTCTGCCTCGGCCTTGTCTCGGGCCGCTGTCGCTGCCGTCTCGCGCAGCAGCTCGGCGGCCTCTGCCGTCTCTGCGGCCGTGGCAGCGGTGGCAGCCGACAAGGCGCGGTACTCGGCCTTTTCTGCATCTCGGCTCGCGTTGAGGTCCTTCATCTTGTCCACGCTCGCTTTTGCCTCGGCGATCGCGTCGGCCTTGTCCTGTTCTGCCTTGTCCACGGCGGCCTTGGCCGCCGCGCACTCGGCCCGGAGCGCCTCCGCGGCCTCGACGGCCTCAGCGACTTGGAGGGATGCCCGGTCGCGCTCGCCCCGAAGTGACTGCAGTTGCTCCTCTTGTGCTCGCTGCGCGGCTTCGGCCGCCGCCAAAGCCGACAAAGCTGCCTCGGCCTTCTCGGCCAGCGCGCTCGCCTCTGACGCCACAGCTGCGTGCGCGTCCTCCGCCGCCACCAGCTCGCCGCGGATCGTCTCAAGTTTCTCGAGCGCGAGCGACTTTTCGACGTTCTCGGCGCGAAGGCAACCAGCCTCGAGCTGGAGCGCCTCGAGCGCCGACCTCGACGTCTCCAGCTCGGCGTCCTTGAGCAGCAGGGCGGCCTCGTGCACGGCAATCATGTCGTCTAGCTTGGCATTGCCGCTCGCGCGCTCGTCGTCGATCGCTTTCTGCGCCGCCGCGAGCTCGGTTTCCAGGGCCTGGACGCGGCCGTCGAGGCCCGCCTTCTCCTGTTCGCCGTCGGCCCTCGCCGCCCGGAGGGACTCGACCTCGAGCTCCAGCGCCCCCAGCGCCTTCTCCACCTCGATCTTTTCCTTGTGAATCTCCGTAATGGTGATCTCGTGCTCTTCGATGGCGTTTTCCGCCTGGGACAGCAGACTCTTGGTCTTGCGGATCTCGCCGCCGGCCGCGTCGAGCTCGGCCTGGAGTTCGGCGGCCCTGGCCACGGCCTCGTTCATCTTGAAGGCAGCATCCTTCGCATGGGCGTCCTTCTCTTCCACCGTCTTCTTGAGAGCTTCCGACTCGCGCTTGTGATCCTCGAGACCCTTCTCCATGACCTCAAAGTTCTTCTTCATCGTCGCGATGTGGGACCGCTCGGCGGCCAGGTCGAGCTGCATCTCGTCCATCATTTCGACCTTGCCTTCTGCAGCCTCGAGCGAGTCTTCAAGCATCTGCTTCTCCTCCTTAAGCTTGGCGATCGCGGCCTCGAGCTGCACGCGCTCGGCGGCGCCCTCCTCGATCCTGTGCCTGTCCTGCTTGGCAGCCTCGTTGAGTCTCGCGACGTTCTTGTTCGCCTCCTGCAGGGACGTGGCAGCCACGTTCAGCTCGAAAGTGCGCTCCTCGAGCAAGGTAGAAACATTTGCGGCGGTCGCACGCTCGGCCTCCATCGTCGCGGACAGGTCGGCCGTGGTCGCACGCTCCGACTCGAGGGCCGCGGACAGGCCGGCCGCCTCGGCACGCGAAGCCTCCAGGTCCTGCTCCAGTTCGTCGGCGCGAGCCGCTGCCTCCTTGTGACCAGCGATCGCTCGATGGGCGTCTTCCTCGGCAGTCGCGAGCTTCGCCTTGGTCTCCTCCAGCTCATTCAGGATGGGCTGCCGGCGGCGCTCTTCGGCAGCGGCAGCACGTTCGGCGTTCTTGTTCAGCTTCTCCAGACTGGCCTTGGCCGTCCGGTGCTCGCGGTCCAGGGTCGCCTTCTCGGATTGAAGCGCACTTTTTTCGGAAATGGCCTTCTTGAGCTTGATCTCCAGATCCTGTATCTGGTTCTTCAGGCGGTTGGTGTCCTTGGACGCGCGCTCTGCGGCCCGCTCGTTGCCCTTGCTCCCCACCGTCAGGTTCCGAATCTGGGCGTTCAGCTTGCTGAGCTCCTCTCGATGCTTCTTCTTGAGGTCTCGCATCTCGTCCAGCGCGTTGAGCGTGCCAGATGCCATACCGATGCGCTTCAGCAGCGCGTCGTTCTCGTCCTTGAGCGCCTTGCCCTCCGACTCCAGCGCGTCCACCTCCAGCTTTGATTTCTCGCACGAGTCCTCCAAGTCGCGCAATGCCTTTTCCATGGACTGCGTCTTGTCGGCGTGGCGAGCCTCCAGCTCGGCGATGGCCGCCTCCTTCTCCCGGCTCTCCTGGTCCGCCTTGTCCTCCAGGTACCGTACATGCGCAACAGCCGCATCAGCACAGGCCTGTAGCTCGGCAATCTGCGCCTCGTAGTCTCTCTCAGGATTCGATGCATCCGCTGCAGTCGTGGCAGTCGTCGCAGGAACGGTGGGCTCGACGTCGGGCTGGCAGTCCTCGATCGCCGCCGTCCCGCCGCCCGCCACAGTCGCCTTCAACGAGGCCTTCAACGAGGCAATCTCTGCCTTATACCCCTCGACATCCTTCTCCAATTGCCTATTCATCCACTGTGCCTCCTTCAGAGCTGGAAGCACGTCCCCCTTCTCCTGCGCCACCCGCTTGAGATCCTTCCTGGCCACCTCGAGGTCCCGCTTGTACCGTTCGAGGAGCGACGAGGTGCTCGACATCATGTTGGGCGTGAGATCGGACGTCGAAACCGTATCGGACGGATAGGACGTCGGTACTCTCAAATCCGAGCATGTGACCCGGCGGGCTCGCTTCTCCTTCTTCTCCCCCAACCCGGCGTCCCCGTTGACGTTGACGTGGCCGTGCATCGCCGCGCCCATGGACTGCCGCCTCGAGCCGCTCGGCCCCACGCCTTCATACTCGGCGCCAGCAGCGCCTGGCCCATCTCCACCTCCGAATAGCATGAAGCTCGTCATGCTCTCCACCTTGCGCTTCACCAGCCGCTTCACCGCCTCCTCGTCCAATCGGCCGGGGCCCGCATCGCCATCGCCACCGTCGACCCCGACGCGAACCTCGTTTACGATCGTCTTGGCCCGGCACGCAAACATCAGAGAATTGTGACTCTCGTCACAATGCTTTGCCGCCGGCGTCATCGCACAGATGATCGCCGTCTTCGAGTTTCCACCCAGCGCCGGCTGCAACACCCTCGTCAGCTTGGAGTCCCTGTACGGCACGTGGATCCCCGAGCCTGGTCCGGCCACTCCCCCGGTCGCCGCACTGCTCAGCTTGCTGATCACCGTCCCGAGCACCAACAATGACCTGTTGATGGCCGTGCCTTCCTTCTGCCGCTGCCCCTCCGCCCCCGTCTTGCCCAGACGCTCGCTCCCCGCCAGATCCACCAACATCAGCTCGCTCTCCGTCCCCCTCTCCCTCTCCCCCTCGGAGGACCTGGACACCCGCATCCTGAAAATCGCGTGCGACCTCGAGCTCCGCGAGTTCATCCTCGTCTCCCCCACCCGCCGCTGCGCATCCCCCCTGTCCAACAGCCCGATCGCCTCCTCCGCACCATTCACGACCACCTCTTGCAGCCCCTGCACCACCATCCCGCCGTCCTGCCTGCTCCCGATCCCCAGCGCCAGCCCTCGGCGGTCCCCCTCGGCCAACAGGTCCCGAATCTCCTCATTGTAAATCTCCATGTACGAAACGGACACGGCGATGGACGACGCGTCGCCGCTGCCTTCTTCTCCCACGAGGGCAAAAACCTCCTCCACGGCCCGCGGAATCACCCCCGGATCCTCTGCAGTTCCCCGCATCGTATGCGTCTTCCCACTACTCGTCTGGCCGTATGCAAACACGGTCGCGTTGATCCCCACGTCCACCACCTCCCGGACCAGCCCCCTGGAGGTCTCCTCGTACACCCGCGCGTTCGACTGCCTTGCGTCGAGCACGCCATCGAGACGGTAGGCCTGCCGCGCGTTGCCCTCCTGGTGAATTTTCCTCCCATCCTCGTCGACCACCCAGACGTCCGAGTCGTCGGGACGGACACGGACGTACGCCCTGCAAGTCGTTCGACGAATGAACGTACGTACGAAGTGAGTGGGAATCCAACTGAAAGCCAACCGACCGACGAGATTCCCGAGCGCGACGACGTCCTTCGTCCCGAGCGCGTCGTGCGAGCGTGAGAGACGACCACGAGACGACCACGAGACGATCAACGCACCTGATATTCTCTGCGCGATTCATGAGCTTTTTTTTGTGCCGACCCTTTCGAGAAGCGCCGCTTTCCTCAGTCAATTCTTCGTTTGACCCCTTCACCACGTCTATACCACCTGATACAAGTGTGGTCATTATGTCTGTGACGGCACTGAAACTGGCGACGGCGCGGACGGGCTTGCTGGTCCGTTCATACAGCGACCAATTCGCGAGAGGGCGCACGTCGCGAGAGGGCGCACGACGGATGATCACGACACGCGTGGACGCCGCTTCCCCGTCGTCACCGTCGTCACCGTCGTCAACGTCGTCAACGTCGTCTTCCCGATCAGACAACCAGCCGTCAACGTCGAAACCGCGCAAGCGGCGACTTGACGAGCTCGTCCTCGAGCGGTATCCCGAGTACAGTCGGAACGTCGTGCAGTCGTTTATTGCCCAGGGTAAGGTGCTGGTGGACGATCGTCCGGTGACGAAGAGTGGGACGTCGGTGGATTCGAGTAAGATTGGGTCGATACGATTGACCGCCGAGGTGCCAAAGTACGTCTGTCGGGCTGGGTTGAAGATGGAGGCTGCGCTGGAGGCGTTCGGGTTGGGGGATAAGTTGGAGGGGCGGGTGGGGCTGGATGCGGGGTTGAGCACGGGAGGGTTCACGGATTGCCTGTTGCAGCACGGTATCGGGCACGTATTCGGGGTGGACGTCGGGTTTGGACAGGTTCACGAGAAGATTCGGCAGGATTCGCGGCTGACGGTGATGGAGAAGACGAACCTGCGGCATCTGAGGCTGGAAGACCTGCGGGCGAGGGCGCCGGCGGTGCTGGACACGGAACACGCGCGGGTGAGCTTTGTGTCGCTCGACGTGTCGTTCATATCGACGCTGAAGATGATCGACGCCGTGGAGAGCGTTATGGGTAGAGGTGGAACCGGGGACGTCGTGATGCTGGTCAAGCCGCAGTTTGAGGCCGGGAAGGAGCATATCGGGGCGGGTGGCGTGTGTGACCCGGCCGTCCGGGAGGAGGTGGTGGAGCGGGTGCTAGCGGGGTGGGCGGCCCGGGGCCTGAAATGCGTCAAGCGGATCAAGAGCCCGATCAAAGGGGCGACGAGCGGGAACGAAGAGTGGCTGGCACACTTGGTGTACGACGACGGTTCGCTGCTTACTTGAGCTCGTTCAAAAAGTCTTCGTTGTCCACGAACACGATCTTCCAAGCAACTTACTTGAGCTCGTTCAAAAAGTCTTCGTTGTCCACGAACACGATCTTCCAACCGTCCGGGTCGGTGATGGACACAATCTTGGTGCCAAGGCCCGGCACGGGGCCGGGCTCCCTGACGACCGTGCCGCCGCCGGCGATGACAGACTCTGCAGTCTTATACACGTCGGTCGTGGAGATGGCGACCTGCGCATACGCCTCGCCCTTGGTGTACGTATGCTCTCCAAAGTTGTACGTCAGCTCGAACACACAAGTATCCTCCTCGTCCCCGTAGGACAGGAACGCGAGCTCGTACTTGTACTGCTCGTTCACCCGCCTCCGCAACAGCTTGCAGCCGAGCACCTCGGTGTAGAACTTGATGCTGCGCTCCAAGTCAGACACGCGGAGCATCACCTGGGCCAGCGGCTCGGTAATCGTCGAGTCCGGGCGCTCGATCAGCTCCCAGCTGTACCCGGCAGGGTCCTTGACGAAGGCAATCTGCGTCTTGCCGCCCTTCACCGGTCCCGGCGGCCTCGTTATGTTGGCCTCGTACCCGGCCGCCTTGATCTTCTCGCACGTCTCGACCACGTTGTTCACGGCAATACCAAAGTGACCGAAACCAGTCCCAATATCGTAGCTCTCCACGCCATAGTTGTACGTCAGCTCCATGCAAAAGTTGGTCGTCTCCGGGCCTGGCGAACGAGCGAAGCGCGTAGCGCGAGTGAGCGCGTCAGGGCGATCGCGCACGGCGGTCGAGGTCAGCACCCACCGAAACCGATGAAGGCGTTGGTATACTTCTCGTCCGGACTGGAGAACGAGCGGAGCGCATAGCGCGTAGCGCGTAGCGAGAGTGAGAGAGTGAGGCAGTAAGGGAGTGAGTCTGGGCGTGCGGCGAGCGGCGAGCGGCGAGCGCACGAGCGACGAGCGCACGACGGTCGAGGTCAATACTCACATGTCCCTGTAGCGCAGCTGCTTCATGCCGAAGCATGCCTCCATGAACTTGCAGTACTCATCCATGGGACCCACCCGGTAGACCGCGTGGAGCATCCGCCGCGTGTCTTCCTGAGGCCACGAGTCCGAGGTGGCTGCCATCGTCAGGGTGGTCGAGGACGAGCGAGGACGACGCGCGGTGCGAAGATGGGAACGGGAACAAGACAGCACGCGTGAGGCACTGTGGATCGATCCTCTCGTACTCGCGACTCGTGCGGCAAGCGTGGAAGAAAACATGAGAGATAACTTGTGTGGCGTGAGTTCCGAACTCTCTAGAAGTTCTGAGAACGCAGGTCTCTCTTTTGAAACAACCCACGATGACGTGCGTGTCTTCGATCTCCCGGTCGGCATCCCGGTCGGGAACGAGAACGAGAACGACGACGACGACGAGTACACGAGCGACCGCGCGAGTGTACAATGCCAGGTGCAACGGCACCTTCGGGCGACGCTACGAGTCCGAGTCCGAGTCCTCGTTCACCGCTCGGCGAGGACGGCCCCGGGCAGCGCTGCCCGTCGAGGCCATCGACGCCGTCGCGGGGCTGGACTCTTCCAGTGCACAGACGCTGATTTACATTCTCAAGCCGTCGCTGACGGTCTACACGCTGCTGATGATCGTGAGGATCGTGATGACGTGGTCGCCCGAGCTCTCCGGGGAGGACTTTCCGTGGTCTGTCGCGTTCAAGAGCACCGAGGGGCTGTTGGATCCGACGAGGAAGGTGATCAAGCCGTTCAACGGGCTGGACGTGAGCCCGATCGTCTGGGTGGCGCTGCTGTCGTTCGTAGGTATTGAACTCGACCGGCGTGCAATCGCTCCTCGCCCGTCCGCCCTGACTCTCACTCGCGCTTCGCCCGGTGTCGTTCGCCCGTTCGCCCGTTCGCCCGTTCGCCAGGTGTCGGAAATTCTCACGGGACCTCAGGGTATTCTGAATCTGATCATTCGCAAGGGCTTGTGATTAAACTGACACCTATCACGGGACGAACTCCTTCTGCTTCTCTTCCTCTTCCGTCGCCCGCTGTTTCATATTCATCGCTTGGGCCATCATCGCCTTGCGCTTCTCTTTGGTCGTCGGGGGGCGCGCCCCGCCGGCGGCCCGTTTCTGTGTCTCCAAGTGGATCAGGAGGTTGCTCACGTCGGCCGGCGAGACGCCTCCCAGCCTGCTCGCCTGGCCGATGGTCGTCGGCCGCATCTTGGACAGCTTCTCGCGGCTCTCCTTGGAGAGCGTGCCGATCGAGTCGTAGTCGATGTCGTCCGGGATTTTCTTCGCGTGCTTTGCCGCGACGGCCGACAGCTGCTTCTGCTGGCGTTTGATGAAGCCGCTGTACTTGAGCTCAATCTCGACCGCCTCCTTCTCCGTCTCGGACAGCCCGCTGTCGTGCCCGTGGCGCTCCAGGACGTCAAAGTGGACGTGTGGCCGCTTCAAAATCTCCGCTAGGCTGATCATCTGCGTGATTTTCTGCCCGCTGACCCGCTCCGCGTCGGCTGCCAGGTCGCTGTCCTCCCGCACCCGCGCCGCCTCGAGGGACGCGAGCGACGACTCGATGTTGCGCACCTTGGCCTGGTAGGCGTCCCACCGCTCGTCATCGACCAGGCCAATCTCCCGCCCGATCGGCGTCAGTCGCCTGTCCGCGTTGTCTCCGCGCAAGATCAACCGGTACTCTGATCGGCTGGTGAGCACGCGGTACGGCTCGCGCAGGTCCTTGGTCACCAGGTCGTCGATCAGCGTCCCGATGTACGAGCTCTCCCTCGGCAGGATCATTGGCTTCTTGCCGGCCACCAGATTGTACGCGTTGATACCCGCCACGATGCCCTGCGCGGCCGCCTCCTCGTACCCCGTCGTCCCGTTCAGCTGCCCGCTGAAGAACAGCCCCCCAACCTTTTTCGTCTCGAGCGTCGAATGGCACTGGTAGGCCGGCAGGTAATCGTACTCGACTGCATACGCCGGCCGCATCATCGTGCATCGCTCCAGCCCCGGCAACGACCGTAACAGGCCCAACTGGAGCCGCTCTGGCAGCCCCGTCGACAGCCCCTGCACGTACAGCTCTGGCGTGCTCCGGCTCTCCGGCTCCAGGAACACCTGATGCGACTCTTTGTCTGCAAACCGCACAATCTTATCCTCGATGGACGGACAGTACCGCGGCCCCTTGGAGTCCACCCACCCGCCATAGATCGGCGTCTCGTGCAGGTTGTCCCGCAGAATCCGATGCGTCTCGGCACTCGTATGCGTCAACCAACAGCTCACCTGATGATGTAAAAGCACCGATTGAGCGAGCGAGCGAGTGAGCGAGCGAGCGAGCGAGAGACGACGACCACCCCGTACCTGTTCCCGCACCCGATGCGCCCTCGGATCAAAGCTAAACCACCGCAACGCCGCATCCCCCGGCTGCTCCTCCAGCACACTATAATCCACCGTCCTCCGATCAATCCTCGCCGGCGTCCCAGTCTTCAACCTGTCCGTCTCAAACCCCAGCCCCACCAGGCTCCCCGTCAGCGCCGTACACGCCCCCTCCCCCGCCCTCCCCGCCCCCAACGTCCTCTTCCCCACCCATATCTGCCCATTCATAAACGTCCCCGTCGTCAACACCACCGCCTTGGCCCGATAACTCAACCCAAAGTGCGTCGTCACCCCCGACACCCCCCCATTCCCATCCACCAGCACATCCGTCACCATCCCCTCCCGCACATCCAAATTCTCCTGACCCTGCAACACCCCACGCATATACCCACTATACTCCAACTTATCCGTCTGCGCCCGCAACGCCCACACCGCCGGACCCTTACTCATATTCAGCACCCGCTTCTGCAGATAACACGCATCCGTCGCCCTCCCAATCTCCCCCCCCAACGCATCCACCTCATGCACCAACTGCGACTTCGCAGGACCCCCCACCGCCGGATTACACGGCTGCCACGCAATCTTATCCAACGACATCGTCAACAGCAACGTCTTTGCACCCAACCGAGCGGGCGCCAACGCGGCCTCCACCCCCGCATGCCCAGCACCGACCACCACGACGTCGTACGGCTCGTCGTAGTAATAGACATCGTCGTGATCCGGATGATCCGGAGAGAGCGCGAACGTGGCGCTGATTGGTGTCGTGTGTGTGCGGGCTCCCCACGCCCTGCCGCTCCTGCATCCCGAATTACGGACCGATTCGAACGAATCCCGTCCGGCTCGTACCCCGCTCGCCCTTCCCCTTCCACCAGTCCACGCAGGACCTTGTAAATGACATACCCGTACCCGTGGAGTGGAATGCACGACGCGTGCTGAACCACCCATCGTCAGCGAGTCGAGAAGAAAACTTTGCGAGTCCCTCATCTCTACGCATTGGATTCACCTCTATCCACGTTCCTACACTCTACACGGTAGAATACTCCGTATATCTACCTGTGCGTGACGTTGATTCTTCAACGTCGGCGGGTTGGGGACGAACGAGTCGAAATTCCGCCAAATCTCGCCGAGACGTCTCCCGATTGGTCGAAACCATGCCTGTGGACGTGTCGGGTGCTGATCGAGTCGCCGTCCGGGGGATGTACCCTGTGGAGGGGGCGTTGTCGATGCCGTTGTCGGCGTGGATGACGGGATCGTGGATGCGAGGGGCGGGGGTGACGCTGATTTCCCCCCTTGGTCATGGTGGTGGGTTCGGGCGACAAGTCCCCGTGGTTGCCAGTCCCAAGGAGGAAGACGCGCCGTCGTTGTCGTCGTCTTCGTCGTCATCGTCTTCGAAGAACAACGACGGCAACAGCAAGAAGACGCACATGTCGTGGTCGCAGATCAGCAAGTCGCTGTTGGCCGGGGGGGTCGCGGGCTCGGTGTCTCGGACGGCGGTGGCGCCGTTGGAGCGGTTGAAGATTTTGATGCAGGTGCAGGGGAATGATAAGGTGTATACTGGGGTGTGGCAGGGGACTCGGCATATGTGGCGGCAGGAGGGGGTGCGGGGGCTGTTCAAGGGGAATGGGTTGAATTGTATACGGATCTTTCCGAATCAGGCGATCAAGTTTATGTCGTATGAGCAGTTGTCCAGGAGGATATCGCATTATTTGATGGATCGGGGGGAGGATGGGACGCTGACGCCGCTGTGGCGGTTGGGGGCGGGGAGTGTGGCGGGGGTGATTGGGATGTCGGCGACGTACTGGATGGACATGGTTCGGGGGCGGATCAGTATTCAGGAGGGGACGAGTGGTAAGACGGCGACGAAGACGGCGAAGCCAACGACGAAGGGGACTGTGAAAGCTCCGCAGTATACGGGTATGGTGCATGCGACGCGGTCGATCGTGGCGGAGGAGGGGATTCTGGCGCTGTGGCGGGGGTGGCTGCCGAGTGTGATCGGGGTGATGCCGTATGTGGGGTTGAACTTCTCGGTGTACGAGTCGCTGAAGGAGTACTTGATTAGGAAGAATGAGTATGCGGATGAGCGTGATCTGAGTATCTTTACAAAGCTGAGTTGTGGGGCGGTGGCGGGGACGGCGGGTCAGACGGTGGCGTATCCGTTCGATACCGTGCGGCGGCGGATGCAGGTGAGTGGGTGGGCGGGGGCGCAGACGTTGCACGCGGAGGGGGGACATGCGGTGGCGTACAAGGGGATGGTCGACTGCTTCGTGCGGACGAGCCGGGAGGAGGGGGTGGGGGCCCTGTTCAAGGGGCTGGTGCCCAACTACGTCAAGGTGGTGCCCAGCATCGCCATCGCGTTCGTTACCTACGAGCAAGTCAAGGACTTTCTCGGGGCCGAGCTGCGGCTGGGAAGCGGGTAGGTAGGTTGTTGTTGTTGTTGTTGAGAGAATTTTTCCCCATTTTCACCTTGCAAGGTGCAAATGCACCACCATCTCGATCATACTATCCATCCACATACTATCCATATACTATCCACATACTATCCGGTCAGCACCCCGAGCAGCTCCTCGTCCCTGTACACGACGTACTCCGGCGCGTCCACCCCGCCGTCCCCGAGCTTCACCGGCACGCCCCCAAACTCGGGCAACAGCACCTTGTCTCCGGCCTTCACTCCCACCGGAATCAGATCGCCGGTCAGACTCCTCCGCCCGGGACCCACTGCGATGACCGCCCCCTCGTTCATCTGCAGCGACGGGTGGAACGAAAAGGTGTGAGCGCGCGCGCTGCGTGGGAGGCTTTCAGCGGCCTTCCTTCGAGAAAGATCGGCGACCACCGTCACCCAGCCGGCCGGCCAGCCAGCATCCGCGTACGTACCTTGCTCGCACTCTCCGGCAACAGAATACCTCCAGCGCTCTTCTGTGCGCCGGTGCGTGCTCGCTCGACCAGCACACGGTCAAGGAGCGGGGCGAATTTCTTGATTGCACTCATAATTTCGCCCGGGTCGTCAAATTCTCTGCGACACGACGACGAGGTCAATGCGCGACGCTTGACGATACTTACTGTGCTGTGGTGACCGTTGCCGGTTGCGGTTCAGTGAAATACGCCCAGAAATTTAGAGTGGAGTGCGTTCCTCTATTCTGCCCGACCTCCAGTCGCGACCACTCCCCATACTGATTGTCTTCGTCGTCGTCGTCAGCATGGCACCGTCGTCGTCGTCGTCGTCGTCCACTCGTCGTCGGGGTCCGGTGACGCGGGGGCAGTCGGAATCGGAGGGACCGGCGCGGAGGTCGGCGCGGAATTCGGGGGCGTCTCGGAGCACTGGAAGCGCAGGAAGAAGGAACAGGTCCAGGTCCAAGTCTCAGCGGGGCGGCAGCAGGTCGGCGTCGAAGGTCCCCGAAGCGTCTCCCCTGCTCTTGCTCACCAGGCTCAACACGGAGGAGATCCGTTCCGAACATGGCAACAAGCTTCGGTCGTTCAGGGTGCGCTTGTACTCGACGTTGGTGCTGATGGTCTCGTTTGCGGCGATCATTTACGCGGGTCATGTGCCGTTGATGGGGCTGATTTTTAGCATTCAGACGGTGATGGTGAAGGAGCTGTTTCAGTTGGCTCGGGAGGCGCAGCAGGAGCGCAAGTTGCCCGGGTTTCGGGCACAGCAGTGGTACTTTTATTTCGTGGCGGCGTTCTGGGTGTATGTGCGGTTTGTGAAGAATAACTTGATTGTGGAGATGAGTGGGAGTGTGATGTTGGTGCGGCTGTTGGGAACGTTGGTGCGGAGGCACACGATGGTGAGCTATACATTGTACGCGTGTGGGTTCGGGTGGTTCGTGCTGGGGTTGGAGAAGGGGAGCTATACGTATCAGTTCGGGCAGTTTGCGTGGACCCATATGATTCTCATGACGGTGTTCCTGCCGAGCTCGTTTTTCGTGTCGAATATCTTCGAGGGGATCATCTGGTTTCTGCTCCCGACGTCGCTCGTCATCGTCAACGACATCGCCGCGTACCTCGCCGGGTTTTTCTTCGGGAGGACGCCGCTGATCAAGCTGTCGCCGAAAAAGACGTGGGAAGGGTTTATCGGGGGTACGTTGTGTCGTCGAAACCGTGGGTGGCGACTCGTCGGCGGCACTCGCATCGTATCACACATCGTATCACACACACACATCGCCTGCTCACGCCGCACGCCACCATACCAACAGGCTTTTTCGGGACAATCCTGGCGTCGTGGTACCTGTCGGGATGGATGTCAAAGTCGTCGTGGCTCACGTGTCCTCGCCACGACCTGTCCATCTGGCAGCCGATGGAGTGCACAGAGCCGCCCGAGACGTTCCAGCCCCGAGAATTTGCACCGATCGACGTCGTGAGCCTCTTTGCCGAGCCAAAGTTCATTCAGCGGGTGCAGTACGTGGAGAGCAAGCTGCCGGAAAGCGTCCAACGGCGGATACACGAGATCACGATACACGCGGCACCCATGCAGTTCCACGCCGTGGCGCTCGCGCTGTTTGCGTCCGCCATCGCGCCGTTTGGCGGCTTTTTCGCCTCTGGATTCAAGCGGGGGTTCAACATTAAGGACTTTGGCTCGTCCATCCCTGGGCACGGCGGAATGACGGATCGCATGGATTGCCAGATCGTGATGGCGCTGTTCTCGTACATCTACTACCATGCGTTCACGGACCGGAGCATGGTCACGCTGGCGTCCGTGATGTCGATGGTACTCAAGCTGCGGCCCGTGGACCAGCTCGATCTGTTGCTGCGGGTGGCCAACATGCTCCAGGCCATCGGGTTCCTGCCGGTGGAGATTGTCGAGTCGATCGCCGCGGTGAGGCGGAACCACGGCGGTGGTGACGGTGGTGACGGTGGTGACGATGGTGACGGTGGTGACCACCAGAGCATGGAGGCGCTGTTGCTGGAGACGCCAGGTCAAGCGTGACGTAACGACGGCACGGATCGGCACCGATCTGATCGGGCACAGTGTGGGCGAGCAATTTTATCTACTTGAGCGGCAAAACCGTCTGACAGCGTGACACACACACACGCAATAGAGCATACGAACGAACAGCGTAGCACACACGCAAAGACAAGGGGAGAGAGGAGACCACGACGAGACGCCGAGAGAAAGAACGACGACCGGCATGCGTCTCGTGGACCTGCAACTTCATGCAACAACGCATTACGCCCGGGTCCGGCCGGACCGCCAGGTGCAGAGGCAGATGCGGTCATCGACGGTGCGATTGGGACGCGTGATTGCCAACGCAGAGCCTCAGAGTCGCCGTCGACTCGCGTCCAAGCTCTTCGAGACATACAAAGACCAGATGGTCAGCAGCGAGGACGAGACCGACGTTGACGGGAGCGAGAGCGAAGGCGAGACGGCCGTGGCTGCGACGACGACGACGACGACGACGACAACGATGCAGAAGCGGGAGCGGCGCGCCGGGGGCGGGGGCGGGAGGACCTCTCCGAGGCGGGCGGGCAGGCAGATGGCCGCCGCGCCGGCGCCAGCCTCGTCCTACACGGTGGGAAAGCAGGAGAACGAAATCAAGCGGAGCAAGTACTTTTACATGCGCGAGGACGGGAGCATGAGGCCGGTGACTGGGGTGCACGGCGGCGGCGAGCGGCGGTGGTGGGCCCTGCGGGTCACCATCGGCAGGGAGAAGCAGACGTGCACCAACATCGAGCGGCGGTACCAGCAGCTGCGGGAGGCCGCAGAGGTCGAAGGTACGGCCGATAGCCTGCAAGAGATCGAGACGTGGGACGTGTGGAAGCGGGTGCGGGCGTGGAGTCCAAAGACGGAGAAGATGGGCAACAAGATGGTGCGCTACGAGGGAGGGGGCTGGGTGCTGGTTCAGGCCGTGTTGACGGAAGACATCGCGAGCATTATCAAGGGGAACATCAACATCCTGGGCTACCACCACCGGGAGGTGTTCGAGGGGGAGGAGTTCCCAATCCCCGCGGACAGCGAGCTGGTCGCGTCCCTTGCCGCGTGGCAGGAGGATCTCACGGCGATAACGGAGGAAGAAGTGCGCGAGGAGTTGGGACTCGGTCCGAAGCGCGAGGTGGAGGACTCCTTCGACGACTTTGAGGACTACGGCAGGGGCCGGGAGCGCGGCGGCCGGGACGGCGGTCGCGGACGAGGACGCGACAGGGATGGAGACAGAGGCGGGTATATGGATAGGGACGGTAGTAGGGGTGGGTTGTTCTCGTCCAGCCAGGGCTCGGACGGATGGGATCAGGACGACGGTGCGTCGTCGTGGTACGGCGGAGGCTCTGGCGAGGACGAGGGTCTCCTGCTCGACACGTTTGACGATCCGGTCGGATTTGGAAGCACTCTGGAGAATCGAGACGGCGCGGTCAACGAATTCGGCGCGTGGCTCGGTGACTTTGGTGCGGGCGACGACGGTGGCGACTGGATGATGGGAGCGGCCACGGAGTACGAGGCGAAGGACGAGACGGAAGATGCGAGGAGCTTCAGGTCATCCGCCACGTCGAGCCCGACGCGATCCAACGACGACTTGTCTTGGTGGGACGACGACAACGACGACGACAAGGAAGAGGACAAGGCGACGACGGGAGGCGGACTGTTCACAGACTACGAACCGACGAGCTCGTGGTCCTCCTCGACGGACGAAGTCAGAGGGAACGCGGAAGCGCACGCAGGCTCCGACTCGGACGCAGGCGGTTCGGGTTCGCCGAGGATCGCGGTGGTGGCGGGTGAGTTCAAGGACTTTGAGGGCCGGGTGCTGGCGGAGGGGGGCGACGGGGTCGTCAAGGTGGAAGTGGACGTGTTTGGATTGCCGACGGTGGTCGAGATACGCAGAGAGGACGTCGAGTTCTTGTGAGTGTGTGAAGGGGAAATGGAAACGAAAGGCAGCGTTCGTTGTGAACGAATGAACAACGCGCGTCTCTTCGAGGCAGCACACAACTGTTCTTGTATCATCAAAGCCTCGGCAACGCAACAAGAACGCCTCGATCTCGATCGAGCACCGTCCACGTACGACCTAATAGACGACGAGATAACGACGGGGCGCGGACCACCACCACGGCGCGCGACACCGAGAATTTTGAATTCGAGAACGCTTGCCGTCGATATGCTGCTCGTTGTTTGGCTCCTCCACCTCGCCGCGATGGCGCAAGGTGTTATGTCGAGCCCAGAAGGCGATGCGGCCATCGCGTATGTGCGCAAAATGCTCGACACTGGCTCGGTCGATTTCATCGACGAATCCAGCGCTGGACCGCCGGCCACCAACGCCACCGCCCGCCAGTACGGTGCTGCCAACGTGCCGTTCACCATGTCCCAGGTGACCAGCTTCACCACCTCCAGTACGTGATGTCGCGACGAGTCGTTCGCTTGTCGCATCTCGCTCTCTGCGGCCTCTGGCAGTCACTCTCACTCGCACACTTGATCGACGGCAGATCCCACTGTCGCGCTCGACATTCCGAGTGAACTGTGGCCGTGGAGCTCCACGGGGTGCATCGAGCACACCACTGGGATCCGCGCCGGTACGTTTTCGTCCTTCGTTGTCCGTTCCTCGTTGTTCGTCCTTCCTCTCGTTCGCGTTCCCTCTCACACACCACCGACACGACGGCGACGGCGACCGCGACGGCTGCAGGACAAAAGTGTGTGGCGGCTCTGATTGGTCCCAACATTGCCGTGACGACGGCCAGCTGCTTCTGTTCGTATGGAGGCGCTGTCGAGTTCTCCGCGGCGAACTTCAAGAGCGCCCCGTTTGACGGGGGATCCTATTTTCAGGCAGAGGTCTCCGGCGCTTTTCCCTCTACCTTCTACTGCAGTGGTACCGACACCTGCACGGTGAGTGGTTCGCGCCGCAAGTGCGCCAACGACATTGCCGTCGTCTCGCTGCTGAACATCAACCAGCCGCAAGGGTTGGTCGGCTTGGCTCCGGGCGTGGTGTCCCCGTACTACAGTTTGGGGACGTGCTCGTACAGCTTCGTGTCCAATAATGGATTCACGACCGGGCCAGCAGCCCAGATCACAGCCCTGGGATACGCCATGAATCTCAACGACGGCGCAAGGATGATGCGCACCGACTCGCTGGGCCAGCTCCAGACTCCCAACCAGCTGTACATCGGATCGACCATGCGCGCGGGCTCCACGGGATCTCCCATGCTGGTCAACTTCGGGAACCCGATGTCTAACAGCAATCCGCTGGGCAGTGACTCGAATCCAAACACCATGGTCGGGGTCATCTCTTGGTACAGCGCCCAGGCGAGCGCTGGCGCCAACGACTACACCGTCGGGGGCAGCTGCTTCGCAACGAACTCCCAGTACACGCAGTACACCAACGTCGTAACGCTCGTCAACTCCTACTGTTGCACGCTGAATCTGGAGCAGCGCGCGGCCCAGTGCGACGGTAGGTATCGACCACCTCGAGCCGACAAAGGCGACCCTCTCACTTGCCACGATTCGCTCACTCGCGCGACGCCATTCACTCACTCATTCACTCATTCACTCATTCACTCATTCACTCATTCACTCATTCACTCATTCACTCATTCACTCATTCACTCATTCACTCATTCACTCATTTCCTCTCGTTTTTCTCGTTCCCTCTTGTTCGCCAGACGTGCAAACGTGCCTGGACGACCCGGTGCCGCCGCCGCCGCCAACCCCGCCGCCCGTGACGCCGAGCGATTGGGTCCAGTCGGCCGCGGGAGCCAGTTGCACGGCAACGTGCAGTGGCCTCGGAAGGACGTGCAACCAGGCAGCCCAACGCGCCGTGCTCACGGCCAGCAGTGCTCGCATCGTCTCCCTGTACTACCTGGGAGTCGACACCTCGTCTCTCCCGCTCTTCAGTGGGGTTTACGATGACGGTCCCACTGTTTGGGCGGGCTCCCTGCAATACGAGGGTAGCGCGTCTACCTGCGACGGGTCGTACGCGGACTCGGAAAGGTTCTGCTGCTGCGCGACGACCGCCACGCCCAACTGCCCCATAACCGAGCCCGGAACACCTCCGACTCCGTCCCCGCCTCCTCCCTCGCCACCCCCGCCTCCGACTGGGGGACAGCCTGGCGTGCCGACGAACGTGGCTCAGTCTGGGAACACGGCCAACGCCGTCACCATCACCTGGACGGATGGCGCCGCCGGAACTCCCACCGAGCGGTACAACGTCGAGTGCAAGATCTACCAAGCATCGTGGTCCTCCACGACCATGGCGAGTGTCACGGGAATCCTCAGGGGCACCCAGTCCGCGTCGGTGCCAGTCAACCCCGGTACGCTCTACACGTGCTACGTCGCGGCGTATGACCCCGCCGCCACGCCCGCGTACAACCCCGTGGTCTCTACGGGTATCGTGGTCAGCTACCAGAACAGCGGCACGTGCACTGGACGAGACTTGCTCGATCCGACGTCGTACGGCGCCCCCAGGCGGTGCGACACGGCGGGGGCCACCAGGGAGCAGGCCGAGCAGTTCGAAGAAGACCAGATCGCCGTCTTCGGAAAGCCCGTTTCCAGGATGACCAATGCTGATATCGATTCGAATGGGGTGCTGAACAACTTCGCCGCGACAGTGCCCGTCTGCTGGTACCTCTGTCAGGCGACCCAGACCCTCACCGACTCCCGGCTCGCCCAGCAGCTGACGGTGATGAACAACGCCTATGCCTCGGCGGGAATCTCGTTCTCCCAGCTGAGGAAGTTGAATTGTCGGAATGATCGCGGTAGCGGTACCAGTAGCACGGGGTACACGCAGTGGATGGCCAATCTCGGGTCCAACTCGAACATCGACAGTGGCTGGAGCTATCTCAACAGCCTCACGTCGACGCTCGGGTGGAACGATTGTGTCACCATCTACTCTGGCGACTGGGAGGGCACTGGGCTGCTTGGAATCGCCCAGCTCGGCCTGAACACCTACACGATGCAGTACAACTACCCTACGACGTTCCCCGGCACCGGAAGCGTGTCTCCCTACAATCTTGGAGCCACGATGGTACACGAGACGGGCCACAACTTTTCTCTCGACCACGTGTTCAATCAAGGATGCAGTGGGTTGGGCGACGGAGTCGCCGACACGCCCAATGGCAACACCAACTACGGCTGCCCCGTCGGACAGGACAGTTGTCCGAGCTCGCCCGGAAAGGACGCCATCAACAACTTCATGGACTACACCAACGACTGCTGCATGAACTATTTCAGTCCACAGCAAGCCTTGGCGATGCAGGCCAATATCCAGAGCCGAAAGCCGTCCTGGGTCACGACGCCGGCTGGAAGTAGGAGGTAAGTAGTAGGAGGGGGTAGGGTAGGGTAGGGCAGTGCAGTGCATCGCATGACGGTACATCACCACCATACTTTCGCACAACATTACAACGGTTCATTCCGATCACCATCAATCACCACATCACTCATCCCGAAGGAACGCCATCCCCGCACCGCGTTCACCAACTGCACGCCCATTGCCCCGTCCGCCCGGAACGTCATCCCCTGGACGTACACGTGGACGTTATAAACGCACACAAACGCCGCCAACGGCACACCCCACGCC
>Ga0181582_10000687_pt1 | contig 24573 bp, 15 predicted proteins | sample 071ome_32_FD_132438 | JGI IMG/M metagenome (GOLD analysis project Ga0181582, IMG submission 132438) | Coastal salt marsh microbial communities from the Groves Creek Marsh, Skidaway Island, Georgia - 071405AT metaG (megahit assembly) | ecosystem: Environmental > Aquatic > Marine > Intertidal...
CCTCCACCCGCCTCCCTCCCTCCCCACCATCACCCCTCCCCCCTCCAAACACCCACAACGCACCTCGCAGCGGGGGTATCGGCCCACGGCGCCCCGCCCCCCCCAACGGCACAAATCCGGCCGTTCGAAAATCTCCCTTCCGCCGCGCCCCGGCGCATGCAGCTCGACATCCGGTCGAGTCGGTATCCACCCCAGCCTCCCGCCAGTCCGATGTGTGCCAGCGAACGAGCGAGGCGAGCACTCGAACGGCCATCGGCGTTGGAGGATGCATACGGGCCGGCCCCGTGATTGGATTTGTTCACGCGGCGACACGGGCCGAGCCGACTCGGCGCCGCCGCCGTGACTGGAGCTGCAGCAGCGCGACTGCAGGGACGCATCGGAGTAGTCGTCGTACGAATACGGATGATACCGCGTGTGTGATAGAGACGTTTTCAACTTTTTTCGTGTCCAAGGCGGACAACGAGCGCTCTCTCATATTGAACTTTGTTCACCGTTCGATTTGCGGTCGAGTGTGTATCTGGGTGGCACGTGGTGCGTTGTTGTTGGTTGCGAGATCGTCGGCGTGGTGCGTCAGACGTCAGACGTCAGACGTGGGAAGGGCGTGGAGGCTGCTGCCTGTTGGATTCTCTGTTCTGACACGCACGAGCGTTTGGTACGTACTCGCAGGGAGAAGGACGATCATCATCGGTCGGTCGGTTTGTCAGTCTCGGGTCGTCGGGTCGTTGTGCGCGGTCGTCATGCGTTCGAGTTCGAGCAGCAAGTGTCTGGGGTTGTTGAGGGCGTCGCGGCGGGCGGGCGGGTGGGCGGATCAGCGTGACGTCTGGTGTGTGGGGTCGTTGTGGTCGCGGTCGTTGTGGTCTTCGTCGTCGCCGTCGTCTTTGTCGTCGCCGTCGTCTTTGTCGTCTTCGTCTTCGTCGTCGTCTTTGTCGTCTTTGTCGTCTTTGTCGTCGTCTTCGTCGTTCCGCTCGGTATCCTTCTCGAGCGCGACAGTGTCGGTGCTGGAGCACACCGGAGGACCCTGTATGTTGGCGTCGTCGTCGTGGGTTTCTCGGTCTTCCTCTTGGTCTCGGTATCGTTTCTTCTCGTCGTTGCCGGACTATGAAGAGTTGCGGATGCCGGCGTTGTCGCCGACGATGTCGCAGGGGAATATTGTGGCGTGGAAGAAGAAGGAGGGGGATGCGGTGCAGCCTGGGGATGTGTATTGTGAGGTGGAGACGGACAAGGCGACGATCGAGTGGGAGGCGCAGGAGGAGGGGTGGTTGGCGAAGATCTTGATGGGGGATGGGAGCCAGGGGGTGGAGGTGGGGGTGCCGGTGGCGGTGTTGGCGGAAGAGGCGGGAGATGTGGATGCGATCAAGACGGGGTATCGTCCTGGAGGGGAGAGTGCGGGGGTGAGTGCGGGGGCGGACGGGTCGGCGTCCGTGTCTTCGGTGTCGTCGTCGGTGTCGTCTTCGGGGTCGCCTCGGGCGTTTCCGCAGCATGAGGTGATGACGATGCCGGCGTTGTCGCCGACGATGGCAGAGGGGACGTTGGTGCGTTGGAAGAAGGCGGTGGGGGATGTGATTTCGGCGGGGGATGTGTTGGCGGAGATTGAGACGGACAAGGCGACGATGGAGTGGGAGGCGCAGGAGGATGGGGTGTTGGCGCAGGTTTTGGTGGCAGAGGGGACGTCTGGGGTGCAGGTGGGGACGCCGGTGTTTGTGCAGGTCGAGGAGGAAGCGGGGGTCGCGGCGTTTGCCGGGTTCACCGCGGCGGATGTCGTTGGGAGTGCGGAGACTGTGGAGGAAGCGAGTTCGAGTTCGACGACGGCGACGGCGCCCGCCGCTGCCCCTCCGGCCGCTGCCCCTCCCGCCGCTGCGCTCAACACGCACAGCCCTTCCCTTCAACGCGTGGTCGCGTCGCCGTACGCCCGCAAGCTGGCGGCGAACAACAACGTGTCGCTGGCCGCCTTGCAGGGATCGGGGTCGGGTCCAAACGGTCGGATCGTGGCGGCAGACGTGCTCGGGGCGCCCGCCGTGAGCGCGTCTGCTGCGTCGTCGTCGGCCTTTACGGACATTGCCAACTCGAACATCAGGAAGATTGTCGCGCAGCGGCTGCTCGAGTCCAAGCAGCAGATCCCGCACTACTACCTGTCGACCACATGTCGCGTCGACACGGTGTCCGCGCTGCGGGCCAAGCTCAACGCCTCGCTCGCGGCCGAGGGCGGCAAGCTGAGCATGAACGACTTTGTCATCAAGGCCGCGGCCATGGCGCTGAAGAAGGTCCCGGAGGCCAACGCAGAGTGGTGCGGAGACTTCATCAGGCAGTATCACGCCGCGCACGTGAGCGTCGCCGTGCAGACGCCGGCGGGTCTGATGGTGCCCGTGGTGCGGAACGCGGAGAAGAAGGGGCTCGCGTCCATCTCGTCGGACGTCAAAATGCTGGCGACGAAGGCCAAGGAGGGACGGTTGGATCCGACCGAGAGCCTCGGGGGGACGTTCACCATCTCCAACCTCGGCATGTTTGGTGTGGGCAACTTTGCGGCGATTGTGAACCCGCCGCAGGCATGCATCCTGGCGGTCGGTGCGGCGGAGAAGCGGGTGGTCGTCGGCGAAGAGCCCGGGACGTTTGAGGAGGCGACGGTGATGGGCGTCACGCTGAGTTGTGACCACCGAGTGATCGACGGGGCGGTCGGCGCAACGTGGCTGGCGGCGTTCAAGGGGTACATCGAGGATCCCGCGAGCATGTTGCTGTAGCAAGTAAGTGATATTCATCTCTCAGCTTGGGTTACATGGAAATATTGGGTTCATGGTGGAGGTTCGGCGAGCACAAAACGCCGAGCCGCTCACAAAACGCCTTCAGCGGGGTGGCACATACAACAAAACTTGCCAACCGCCAACTTCCCAAAATCGAAGGTATCAACGCCTGATTCGCGTCAAAATGTGAGTCAGGCAGAAGTGGCTCGCGCGGGGGTTCCTGCGCAACCCCCGCGCGAGCGTCAAAAGTGGTGTCATCACGCGATGAGCAGGGCCCCGGCTGCGGCGACAAGGGCGACGGTAGCAGAGGCGAGTTCGCCGGCGCTCTTCGTGGCCGGCGCCTTAGCCTCTTCCTTGACGGCAGCGGCCTCCTCCTTGGCCTCCTCCTTGGCCTTCGCCTCAGCCTCAGCCTGCATGGCAGCGAGGTTGGTCTCGGCCGCCTGTGCGCGCTGCTCGACGGTCGACGTAGCGTCCGTCGACTTCGTGGTGATCGCTCCAAAGTTCGGCATGGCCTTCTCAAGCTCGGAGATCGGCTGTTCGACCGTCTCGAAGTTGGCAGACGCAACATCAGCCTTGGCGATTGGCCAGGCGGTCACATATCCCTCTTGACCGGTGGCATCCGGCAACTCGAGCTTGTCCTGATCGGTTTCGCCGTACGGATGCTGGATCACGGCAGTGAGATAGGCGTACTTGCCCGAGAGGTTGCGGGAGAGGCCAACACCGGTCAGCTCACTGCCATACGGGGTCGTCCCGACCCTGCGGAGTTCGCCAGTGGTTGGGTCCCATGACCAGAGGAAGTCATTCTGGTGGTAGTCCGTGTCCTCGCCGATCAGGATATTCTTGCCCAGGAGCGAGATGTTGTCCGGGCTCGAGATGGAGTTGACGTCGCACTCCTGGCCGAACTCGTCCGCGGGCATGGGCGATCCGCAGAGAACGGCGGTGAACTTGTTGGCGACGAAGTCCTCGCCGAATTCCAAGGCGTAGACACAGCCACACTTGTTGTAGGGGAGCTTGATGCTGTTGCTGCCACCTGCGTCGTACTTCGGCTCGTCCGCGCCCTTCTTCTGGCGGTCCTCCATGCCATAGCGCACGTTGGAGATGGCCGTGTACGCCTTCTTCGTGAAGGGGTCGTACACGAATCCCTCCCACTTGGAACCCTCGGTTGTCGCTCCCAGGTAGGCGGCGAGACGACGAGGCTCCAGGTAGGCCGCGAGATCCTGCTGTCCCTCGACGAGGGACACGCACTCCTGCCCATCGCCACCCTGGTTGATCGAGGTGAAGCCAGCAGGGCAGTCCCCGCTCTCCTGCACGTCGGCGGTCTCGAAGAGGTCGCTGAAAACAACTCCTCCATCGATGGCCTTGGTGAGCGCCTCCTGGGTGTTGCTTCCGAGCTCAACCCAGGTCATGGAAAAGTCACCTCCGTTGTCGGCCGAGAGCTGCTCCAGCTTGGCGGCATAGAGGGTGGTCGCCGACAAGTCTCCCGGCGTAGCCATCTCGACCCTGAATAATCCGACGTTTGTTCCGTCGTCCGTGACGTACATAGTCTGGTTGTTCGGCATGACGTATGGGAGCTCGATCGAGAGACGCCCCGACGTGTACCACTTGGCCCCAGCACCCTCCGTGGTCGAGCTCGGGGTGACCTCGATGACGTAGCCGTACTTGTACGGGTCGAAGACGGCCTTCACCTGCTCCATGGGGGTGGTCTCATTAGCATAAATGCCAAAGAAGCGGAGCATGGAGACGACGGAACCAAAGCCGTCCTCGTCGATGACCTCGAGGCTGGCATCACCACACTCGGCGCTCGTCAAGCACTCGGCCTCCTGGAAGTAGCGAGCATCGGGCTCGTACTCCTCGCCACCAAGATGCGTGTTCCAGGGAGAGTAGGATCCTGCACACAAGATCCAGGTACCTCCCCACGAGGAGAAGTCCACGGGCTCCGAGTTGGTAACCGTCAGCGTCCCATCTGCGGCCTGTCTCATGGCGAGGGCATACACCGAGGACGGATTGGGCGACTCGAGATGAACAAATCCGATCTTCTCCGAGGTCGTCCCATTCGGGGCGTCGAAAATGGTGACCCAATCAGGGTTGTGCGACACGCCGACGGAGGTAGCGGTACTGGTGTCGCTGATATTCCAGGCACCGTTGTTCTCTCCACCGACGATGTTGGTCAACACGGCATTCCCATCCTTGTCCGTCAATTGCCCAAAGGGGACGGGCGAGCCAGACCCGGTCCGGGCAACGACTGCATTGGATTGCGCCCGGACGGAGCCAAGCCCGAGGCAAACCCCGGCGATCGACGTGGCAGCGAGAGCCTGGCGGCGCCTCTGGTGCATCATCATTCGTAAAGACTTGAAGACTTAAAGAAATATCGAATCTGCAGGTCGTGTAGGGGCGTGGGTACCCCGCTAGAGATGCTCGCATCTTCTTGCCGAGGGCAGGAGATACCTCCAGGGGAATTTTCGACGGCCGCGTCCCACTACAACTGAAGTTTCCGAGAGCTGCTGATCGACGACCCGACTCTCTCTCGCGCGCGCGTTGCCCAAATATGCAATTATCATGTTGAATCACGCGTTGATTGCCGCATTTGCACTTGCGACGGCCAGAGGCCAGGAGCAGCGTGCGTCATTTCGCTTGCTGGCATGACCCGCCGGAAGTTTTTTCAGCTCGGTTCACTCTCACTCTCTCCCACTCGCGCTTGCTCGATCGAACAGAAGCCGAAGTGTACTTCATGCCGGATGTGTGCCAAGGCATTATTTTGACCGGCCTTTGCATTGGGTGTGAGTGGAGCGGGCCGATCACGGCCGGCCAGGCCGGCCGCGTGCCGCCCGAGGTGCTCAAGGCGGAGGGCGGGAAGCTCGTCTGTGGATGCCCCGCCTACGATGGGGAATCCTTCGCCTGCGACATCGCCCCTCTCTCCGAGGACGATCTGGAAGCCGTGAAGGCTGAGTACGGTGATGCTGTTACCTTCGGCATCGGCGAGTTGCAGTACTGAGATTTTCCGAATGTAAAGATCGACCGCCACGATATCACACCACCGCGCCGTCCAGCGCGTCCCTCACCCGATGTTCGCCGTCTCGCCAGCCCGCCTCGTCCAGCATGCCTCGCTCTCGAAGCTCCCGCAGGCACGCCATCCTCGATGCGGCCTTGAGCACCGCGCGCTCCCGTGGCAGCTGCACGTGCTCCTCGATGTTCACGTTCCTGGTCACCTGGGCCAGAATGCGGCCGGAGATGCGGCTCGCTGTGTCGACCGTCGACGCGGGGAAGCCGAGCTGGCGTGCGACGTCGATGCCGTAGCCAGCGTCGCAGACGCTGCCCGGGCGGATCTTGCGAGCCGCGTCGACCATGAGCGCCTGGCAGTTGGGGTACAGGTCGCAGAGCCGACCGAGTCCCTGGATGAGGCACGGGGGACGAGCGTACGTGAGCGAGTGGTCGAGCGGGATACTGTCGGTCGGTCGAGGGAGGTGAATCCATACCGTGACGTGCGTCGCGATGATCGCTTTCGTGTTCGACACGAGGAGCTCCTCGACGAGCGCCCACGACAGGGCCAGCGTCGACACGTCGGAGGCCACGTCGCCGACCTCGTCGATAAGGACCAGGTGGGACGGGCGCGGCGACGCTCCCGGCAGACCCAGCGACCTCCGCGAGCGGATGCTCTCCAGCATGCGCGCCACCTGTCTCATCTGCCTGGCGCTGTTGGTCTCTTTGATCACGGAGACACCGCCAAAAGGCGTCACCGACATGAAAGAGGCGGGCACGTGTGCGCCGATCTGGGCGAGGATGACCAGGAGCGCGTTCTGCTTGAGGTAGCAGCTCTTTCCGGTCATGTTGCCGCCTGTCAGGATGCACGCGTTGGATTCTTCCGCCAGCATGGTATCGTTGGCGACGAACGGGCCATCGTCGTCCGGGGATGGACCTTCGCGACCACCGCCGCGACCACCGCCGCGACCACCGGCGCCTTGCTGCAGCTGACGCTCGAGCATGGGGTGGCGTCCGTCTTGGACAACAAGAGCGGGGCCGCTGCGGGTGATGAGGGGTCGCACGTACGTACGGCACTCGGACTCTTCGTACATCGCGAAGGAAGCCAGCCCGCTCAGCAAGTCGAGCTCGGCGATGGCGTCCCGCATTGCGTCGAGCGGGCCGAGGTGGTCGTGAAGCAGGAGCGAGAGCCGGGCGAGGAGAACGTCCCGCGTGATGCGGAGACACTCGTTGGATGCCGTTTCGATGCGCATGTTCAGGGCATTGAGCTCCTCACAGGTGACTTGCTGCGTCCCGCTCGCACCTGCAGTCGCACTCGTGCTTCCACTCGCACCGCCGCCGACCGTCAGGCTCTTGAGCCCCGACTCGGCTGGGATGCGCGCGCCGCCCGTGTTGATGCAGAAGTAGAATCCCCGGGATGTCGAGTACTTGACCGACAGGCCGCCGCACTCGGCGGGGAAGGACACGCGGAGGCGAGCGGCGAGCTCTTTCACCCGCTCGGTGCTTGCGGTAAACCTGGCGGGCGAGCGAGCGAATGGCGGGCCGCGTAGGGCGAGCGAGAGATAGTAAGCGAGCTGAATGGAGCGCGCGAGCGCGTCGGCTGGAGGCAAGTCGTCAATACCCACCGGGAGCGATGGATGTCCAGGAGTCGCGTGTCTTGCGTGGCCTTGAGCGCAAAGATCTGCTGCGACTTGCCCATGAACGGGCTCTTCTTCGTATCGGTTCCCGTGAACGAGTCAAGCACGTGACTCTCGAACAGCCCGCTGAGCGCGGCGCCCACCGCTGTCCGTGCCCCCCTGCTTTTGTCGAGCATCGAGCGCACGGCCGCCAGTGGCTTGCTCTTGAAGGACGCCGTGGCGACCTCCAGCAGGTTGAGACCCTGGCAGAACTCGTGCAGCTGGATCAGGCTCGAGGTCAGCGACAGGATCTTGGTGCTGGTGGTCGCGGCAGACGCCACGCACGCCACGGACGCCACAGACGCCGCCGCCCCGGCCTCGCTCCCATCACCTCCGTACGCATGGTCCCTGACGACTCGGCACAGCACGTCGACCCCGATCATCGTCCTGGACACGTCTCGCAGCGCCATCTGCACCTCGATCAGCTGCGTCTGATCCTCGATCAGCTCTGCCACCGCGTCCTGCCGGCGGCGAATGGCCTCCACGTCGAGCAGAGGCTGCTTCAGGTTGGCCCGCAGCAGGTGCGCGCCCGGCTTGGTGATGAAGTACGGGGACAGAAAGTCATAGAGCGACAGGAAGTCCCCCTCGCCCTTCGCATTGAGCATGTTGCGACTGCTACGTCGAAACACGTTGAGCACCACGAGGCTCTCGTCGGGAATCAGGTCCATCGTCATGGACGTCGACGACACGTCCTTGACCACGAGCGAGTTGGGCTGCGCCAGCCACCCCCCGCCGAGCTGCATCTTCTCCTCCAGGAAGACCGTGAGCGCGTTGAACGCACCAGCGATGGCCCCCGCGTTCCCGCTCCCGTCGTCGACCGTCATCGTCGTGGTCGGCACCGTCGCCACCCCCGCCGCCGTCGTCGGCCGACACGCCGCCCGCAAGAGCTTCTCTCGACCCGACGCCTCGTTGAACATCGACCTGGACAGCGCAAACAGCTCTGGCGTCGGCGGCGAGGAGGTCGCCAAGTTGATGCCGTCGTCGTGCTCGCGCTCGCGACCATCATCCGCCTCGCGATCGGCCATGCTGAAAAACGCCATGACGTCCCGCTGCATGCGTTGGGACGCCTGTGTCTGTCCGGATGGCAGCAGCACGGCAGCGACGGAGGGCAGCGACGACGCACCCTCGTCCGACGTCATGTACAGCATCAGGTGCTCCAGCAGCATCCAACAGCTGTCCGAGGCATACTGACCGACGATGACCTGGTGAAGCGACTCGAGGTCAATGGCGGCGATGCCGATGACGGCGGTCGACGCCGGAGCGCTCGCGTAATCCACGAGGTTGATCGAGAGCACGTACCGAGCGGTGCGTCCCTCCCACCGCGCCGCGCTGGCCATGACAGGAAATACCATTGGCTTGAAGAAATACACGACGTGTGCTTTTGGTGATGAATTGAGAGAAAGGGTTTCCGCTTGCACAAACTGATTCGTGGGGAAGAAGGGTTGGAGGAAGCTTCCTTCTATGCGAGCAAACCCCACAGCCGTACGTCCCCGTCATCCCCACAGCTCGCCAGCGTCAACATTTCCCCAGCCCCGCCCCCGACCATCTGAGGCAGCCACCGCACGCAGTTCACGTCCTGCGCGTGCGCCGATGGCACCACAGCCTTCACCTCGCTGCTCCCTGCACCGTCCCCGTCGCCAACCCCTCCCCCGACGTCGACCTCTACCACCACGATCGAATCATCGCCACCCCCACTCGCCACGAGTAACTTGTCGCCTCGCCGCAACACGTCCACCGAGTACACCGGCCGATCGTGCAACCCACGCAGAGTCGCCACGCATCGCACCACTGTTGACGCACTACCAAAGTCGTCCCCAGCCTGTTCCTGAAACACCTCCCACACCTTGACACAACGATCATCCCCACACGTCACCATGTGCATTTGTTGAGACGACCGCGGCGACCGAGACGACGGCCCCGCCGCCGCCGCCGCCTCTGCGGGCACGGAATCGTCGCCGACAAACCGCACGTCCCACACGGTACTCTCGTGCGCATGCTCCACCGTACACGCACAAACCCATTCATCCGTATCCTCACTCTCCCGCCACACCTTGATCGAATCATCATACGACACGCTCACAAGCATCTCACCAGACGGGTCCCACGCAACCGTCTTGACATCCTGCGTATGCCCATGCTTGACGTCAATCACCTCAAAGTCCAGCTCCAAGAACGCATCCGTCCCGCGCCCACACTCACTCTGCTCCCAGAACCACACCGTCTTATCCCGCCCACAGGTCGCCAGCATGCCACCGTTTGGATTCCACGCCACGCCCTTCACCTCCGACTCGTGCCCTTCCAGAATAGTCAACGGAAGCGACTCGTTGAATGCACCGTCGTCGTCGTCGTCGTCGTCGTTGTCGACGATGTCGTCGACCGCCTCGTCAGACGCGTCGCCGCCGCCGCCGCGGGCCACGCCCCATACCACCACCGTCTTGTCGAAACTCGCGCTGGCGAGCAGCCTGCCGTCCGGGGAAAATGCCACGTGCCGCACCGTCCCCGTGTGCGATCCGTCGAGCGTCTCCAAGAGCACCGGCGCGCCCGCGTCCGGCGGAACCTGCCAAAGCGCTATTCGCCTGTCGGCAGAGCACGTCGCGAGGACAACCCGGCCCTGGCATACGCACCAGTCGGCGTGCCACACGCGTTCCTCGTGGCCATTCAGCGTGTGAAGCAGCGTGAGTTGGCCATGCGAGGGACCCGGAATGTCCGTCATGAAGACGAATCGGAGGCGTCGAGGTTCAGTTTGAAAAGAGACTTCGAAAGTCTCCCTCGGAATTTCGTGGGCCTCGCGTACGGTATAGCTCAGGAACCACACGAACCGGGTCGTGTGGCGCGATCGTTCCGGGAGGTCGGCGCGACGTTGCATCAACGCACAGCAGGCAGGCAGGAAGAAGGCAAACAAGCCCATGCATCCGGGGGCTTGCACGACGGCCCGAGTCTTCGTCAAGGGGCTCACGGACGACCCGGCGCATGCGGATGCTCCGGTCGCGGCGCTTTTCGGTTCCTTTGGCTTGCGGGTGACGTCGATGGAACGTCTGGGTCCGTACAAGGAGCGGGTCTTCTACCGGTCAAACGGGAAGCGGGTGCGCGTACGGTACGGGCGGCGGTTTGCGTTCTTGGACGTGGCGTTGCCTGAGGATCATGTGGTGGCGGGGAAAGAAAGAGATGATGATGATGATGATGACGCTGATGAAGATGGGGCAGACGGGGAGCAGGAGGGGAGGGTAGACGTCGACGCCTCCACGGTGGCGTTTCGGAATGCGCTGCAGAAGGCGATCCGGTCGTTGAATGGGACGACGTGGAAGGGGGCGACGCTGCGGTGTCAGCTGGCGAAAGAGCGGGGAGATTTGCGGGTGTTGCGGGAGATTGCCGAAGAGGCAGAGGCGGAGGGTGCGGGCGAAGGCGGTGGTGGGGAGGCCGGGGAAACCTCGCCCCGGGGGACGGCTGTGCACGAGAAGGAGAACGTGAACGGGGAGAATTCTGTTCGGTTTGACGATGGGGAGGAAGAGGCAGGGACGGAGGAAGGGGCCGGTGACGATGCGGCTGGATGGGATGCGCGTTGGGCGGAGATCGAGACGCCGAAGCAGTGGGTGTATAACTACGAGCGGCGCTTGCGAGAGGTGGCGGCGGCTTCGAATCGCGAGGGGGGTGGAGCTGGAGCTGGAGCCGGAGGGGGGGCGGGGGCGGGGGCGGGCAAGTCGCTCGTGGAGCGGTTTCTTGAGCAGGAGGACGAGAAGCGAGCAAAGCGGCGAGAAGATCGGGAGGAACGGGCGAAGGAGAGCTTCGGGGTCGTGTATGAGGAGGGTCGGAAGCGTGCGGGTGGAAAGCGGGCGCGGGAGGCGCCAGAGGCCTGGGAGGAGGCGCGGATCGCCGTTGTGGACTTCATGACGGACGACGACGATGACGATGACGATAACGATAACGATGACGATAGGGGCGGGAATGGTGGGCAGGGGGCGACGCGCCGCCCCGGGGGCGTTGACCTGAGTCGGTTCGAGGACTCGAGCGATAGCGACGAGGCGATGGCGATCGATGCGAATACTGATCACGATGATCACGGAAGAGGGGATGGTGCCGAGGAGGATGACGGGGAAGAGAGGGACACGACGCAATCGGGTGATGATTCGCTCGGCAGCGGAAGCGATGACGATGACGATGAGGGTGATGCAGGCAGAGATGAAGGCGACGACGATGAACGCGACGACGACGAAAACGACTTCGACGAAAACGACGACGACGACGACGATGAACGCGACGACGACGAAAACGACGACGACACCAACGACGACAACGACGAGAACGGCCGATTGGAGGAGACCCTGTCAAAGGTTTTCCCCAACGCGGCCGGATTCCGGGCGATCGTCCCGCCCGACCAGGCGCAGGCACAGCTGAACGCACAATCGGATCGGATCAGGACGAGCCTGAAGACGTACCGGAAGAAGTCACGCCGCCTGGCGGCGGGAGTCCAAAAGTAAGAAAGTGTTCATTAAACTAAAGCCTGTCTGACAGACAACTAGTCTGCGTCTGTGCCTTGATACCGATTCGATGGCAGCGAGAGGTCTGCTCGGCCGTGGTTCTCCTCGTACGTAGATGCCACTGCTGCATCCAGATTCAGCCCACTCTTCAACGCTTCCTTCCCGCTGCTCACAAACTTGCCCTGGATTCTTCGTCGACCCGTTGTGGTGAAATTCTTCATCCACACCTCATAGCCGCCCTCAACGCCGTAGCACTGCTCGTATCCCCGCTCACGCAGCACGCCCGCGGCGTCGATCCCTTGCTCCCCCGTCGCGTCGACCAGCAAGAGCTTGGAACTCGGCTTGAACTTCGAAGAAACCTTGTCCACCAGCGCGTCTGTCGAATCGTCGTGCGGCACGTTGACCGTCCGGCGAATGGGCTTTGTGATGTGCTCGTAGTCATAGTCCCGAGCGGAACGTAAATCGACAAACGTCACGGCTTCCTTCTCGAACCACTCCTTGGCCGTCTCCAGGGACAACGCCACCGACGGTTCCCCGGCCGAAGCCGAAACCACGTGAAACCTCATACAACGCGACGCATTCGCCCTTGTTGTTGCGGCCCACTGCGCCCTCCCCAGCTTCGCGGCAGAAGCCATTGCAGGCGTTTTTCGCATTCACTGGCGAGCGAGCGACGCGCCGAACAAACAAATCGAGCTGATCAGCTGTTCTCTTCTTCATCTTCTCTTGTCATCTTGGGAAGGAAGGCCGAGTCCGTCCAGCTGCTGGGCGACCATCAACCCCTTCCGCATTCGGCACTCCAGGTACTTCCTCGCCTCCCCACTGCATTGCTCGGACACGACGGTCCCGTCCTGACCCGAAGACGCGCTGACACAGCGCATGTACCTGCGACGAGGACGACAAGGACTATCGGAGTGAGGCGGCGAAAGGTTGCGAGAGAGCGCGTTGCCGAACGCACGTCGCCTTTTCTTCCTTGCACTCGTCAAAGTGGTCCAGCGGGAAGACGCCCTTCTCAGGTGGCTTGGCCTGCTGCGACGTTGTCTTGGTCGGGGCCCCGAGCGCCATGCCTGAGATCGAGCGAGCGAGCGACTGGATCTGTTGTTGTTTCACGTCCCACGCTCGCCGTCGTGCTGGACGGGGAGTCACGGTGTTCAGACTTTCAGCGCGTCAGTCCCCGGTGCTGAACGTGCGTGACGAGGCGTCAGGCCGAATATAAAGTGGCCCCCACTTGCCCATGGGAAAACCAAAACACGAAAGGCTGTCTGTTTGAATCAGGTTTCGTGCGCACAACGCACGCAGGGTATCGCGATAGACACGGGCGATACGTGGCAGACGTGCGGACGGAAGTTGAGCGCGTTGAAACCCTGGGTGGTCTCGATTATCGAGCGTGGCAATCTCTCGGTCACCACCCCGCTCCGCAACAGCAGCGATGAGCTCGCCGCCACCCTCGACGCCGCATCGGACGGCGCCCCCGCCGCCGTCAGAAACAGCGTCGGAAACAATCAGGGCGATCTACCAGAACTGGTTCACGATCGCGGATACAAACGGGGACGGGCGCATCACGGGCACGGACGCCGTCTCGTTCTTTTCGCGTTCGGGGCTATCGCAGCAGACGCTTGCCAAGGTTTGGGCGTATGCGGATGAGCGGCGGGCAGGGTACTTGGACTTTAACGGGTTTGCGAAAGCGTTGGAGTTGGTGTGGCTGTTTCAGGAGCGGACAGCTGCGCAGCACACGATGCAGGCATACGAGGAGGAGAAACGGGCCGGGGGCACGGGCGTGTTGCTGGGGCCGCCGCGGCTCAAGGGTCTGGTGGGCGGATTGTACGAGGATGTGCGGGAGAAGGAGGAGATGGACGAGGTGATGCGGAACTTCACGCCGCATTACAGTGCGGCGGATCGGGAAGTCGGTGGGAGTGCTGCTGGCGTGCCGGTGCGGACGAACACGCACACGCGGGAGGTCAAGTCGTTCGCGTCGCCGCCGGTGCCTCTTGCGAGTACGCCAGATCACGCATCGCTTCAGAGCCCGGGGTCGAGTTTCGGTGGTCTGTATCGGTCGGTGGACAAGACGATGCCCATCTCGAGCGCGCTGCTGCGGGGTTCGTTCTCCAAACAGAGTGCGAGCGCGACCAAGTCGGTGGGTGGTTTTTTATACCGTCTCACTCTCGCGCGTCCGGACCCTCGAGAGAGATCCCTCTCTCTCTTTGTCTCTGTCTCTCTCGCGCGCCTCACTCCCCCGCTCGTCACGAGCGTCCTGCTTCTTCTTCTCCGTCAGGCGCTGACGAGTAAGGACGTCACGAGTATCACCGACGGGATCAAGAGGATATATTTTTCCAAGATTCGGGCCTTGGAGGAGACGTACAAGTTTGGGTCGTTCTTCTCACCGTTGCTGCAGGAAGGAGACTTTGAGGCCAAGCCGTCGGTGTTGCTGCTGGGCCAGTACTCGACGGGCAAGTCGACGTTCATCAAGTACCTGTTGGGAAGGGACTATCCGGGCATCCATATCGGGCCAGAGCCGACGACGGATCGTTTCGTTGTCGTGCACCACGGGCCTGCCGACAGGACGACGCCGGGAAACACCCTCGTGGTGCAGACGAGCAAGCCGTTCACGGGACTGTCCCAGTTTGGCAACGGATTCCTGAGCAAGTTTCAGGGATCCGAGTGCGATAATCGGCTTCTGGAGGAGATCACGTTGGTGGATACGCCGGGGGTGCTGTCGGGGGAGAAGCAGCGGATACAGCGGGGGTACGACTTCAAACACGTCTGCGGCTGGTTTGCGAGCCGGTGCGATCTGATCCTGCTGTTGTTCGATCCGAACAAACTCGACATATCGGACGAATTCCGGAGCGTGATGAGCACGCTGAAGAGCCACGAGGACAAAGTGCGGATCGTCCTGAACAAGGCAGACCAGGTACGTTGTGGTTGGTCGGTGTGGTCGGTGTGGTTGGTGCGCCGCCGAGACGAAGCGGAAATATGACACGTTCTTTTTCGATGTGCTTCCGACAGGTTGACCAGCAGCAGCTGATGCGCGTGTACGGCGCGCTGATGTGGAGCCTTGGCAAGGTCTTTTCGAGCCCAGAGGTGCCACGGGTCTACATCGGGTCGTTCAGTGACGACGCCAAGAAAGGGAACAAGAACAACAAGAACAACAGCGCCAACTCGAGCACCTCCCAGATGTGGAGCTCTCTGTTCGAGAAGGAGCAGGAGGACCTGCTTCACGACCTCTATAGCATGCCGAAGATTTCGTGCGACCGGCGGGTCAACGAGTTTGTCAAGCGGGTGCGGGCGGCCAAGATCCACTTTCTGATTATGGGCCATCTGCGAAAGCAGATGCCCTACTTCGGGCAGAAGAAGGCACAGCAACGCCTGTTGGACCGACTCCAGGAAGAGTTCGTGGCCGTCCAGCGGGAGCACCACCTGCACCCGGGTGACTTCCCGGACGTCAAACGCTACCGGGAGATCCTCAGCGCGTTCGACCTGAGCAAGTTTCCCAAGCTGGAGAAGGGCGCCTTGGCGTCGATCGACCAGGTGCTGTCGGAGGACGTGCCGAGGCTGATGTCCAAGTGTGGCAACCCGTTCAGTGCTGGTGGATGACTGATTTGTTTGGTATTGGTTTCATAGTACAGTTGACTAGATCAGGTCCAGGCTGAGACTCGAGTCTTCGTCCTCCTCGGCGTCGCTGTATTCGTCGTCTTCATCCTCGTCGTCACTGTCCTCGTCCCGCTCCTGGTTCTCGACCACGATCTCCTTCAGGTACTCGCCGAGGTTCTGCCCGCTCGCGGCCGCCGCCTCGGATCCCACCGTCGCAGACAGGGCGCTGTTTTCCCGTTCCTCCGGATAGCGCGTCCACGGAAGCGTCGAACGGTCGAGGTCCTTCACGCCGTCGATGTACCGCAGCTTGGCCACCGCGTTCCTCGCCTCCACCCGGTCGTCAAACCACCCGAGCACCGTCTCGGTCGGCGACTCGGAGTCCGACCCGGAGAACCCTGCATCGTCGAAGAAATTTCCGTCGATGATATCGACCGTCGAAGTTCCTCCGTCTTGCAGCGGCGACGCGCCGTCCCAGTACTCCATAAAGTCGACGTGGCCTCGTCCCGCGATGATGACAACGTCCTTGGGCTTGGCCAGCCCCACGGCCACCCTGATGGCGCTGAACCGATCCTCGACGATATACCGCCCGACCTCGGACTGGTACCGCAAGAGCCACGGCTGGAACCACTGGGGGACCCTATGCGGGTCCTGCAGCCACCCCCAGTACGACCCCGCGTGGCGCCCGGTCACCTCCTCCGGCATGCCGGAAATCATATCCGCGATGATCCTATCCGGCGGACAGGCACCAGGCGAATCGTTCGTAAAGAACACCGTATCGGCCTTGAAGTGCAACATGTTGCCGATCGCTGCCCGCTCGGCCGCGTCGCTCGATCCCTTGCATCCCATCACCAGGATGGTCTTCCTCGCCCCCGCCTCCTTCACCTCGTCGATCAGCTTGCTCAACTGCTGCGGCGAGCTCGCCGAATCGACAATCACCGGGAACGGCTGCCCCTCCTCCACCAGCTCGCTCCGCCCCGGAATCACGTCCACGGCCTCGATCCCCGCCACGATATTCACCAGCTTGATCCCCCTCGCCAGCCCCACCGCAACCGCGGCAAGCACATTCCGAACATTGAACTCCCCGATCAAGGGAACGATAATCTCCAACCGCCCCACCGGCGTCTTGACCAGGATCTCCGTCTCCCAGATGCTCGCCTTGACCTTCTCCGCGTAGACGTCCGCGTCCTTCGAAGTCACCCCATACGTCAACATCTGCGCCCCCGTATCCTCCACCAGCCGCTCCAAGCTATCCCCGTACATATCATCCTTATTGATGATGGCAATCTGCCCGGCGTCGAGCCCCGCAAAGTACTCCCCGATCCGCTCCAGGTACTCGTCAAAGTCGTCCCCGCCCGTCCGTGCCTTCTCCTCGTCCGCGTTCGTAAACACCACAATCTCGGGCCGGAACGCCCGCGCATCGCACCGCCCGTCCCGCATCGACCCGGGGCACACCTCCACCACCGCACTCTCCGCCCCCCGATCCGCGCCACCGGCCAGCACCTTCTGCAGATGCAACCCATCCGGCGTCGTCATCGGTAACTCGTACTTCCCACGGTACGGCACCACATGAAACGGCACCGAGCAGTCCCGATGCAACGTCACGTCCTCCTCGGTCGCGTGCCAGATTGCCCCCTCCCTCGTCAGCCGGTCCTCCGCCAGCGCATACTCCGTATCCCCCACGAGAAGCGTGAGCTCTTCATTCTCCTCAAAAACGCCCCGCGTCAGCCACGACGACGTCGTCTTCCCGTACGACCCCACAAACGCCACCGTGTTCATCCTCGTCGCCGGCCTCTCGTAAAACTCCGACGCGAGACAGGCCAACACGGAGAGCAAGTCTTCCACTCCCACGACCGCCACATTCGCAGCGCCACACGTGACGTCCCGGCCCACTTCCACGATGACCGCCACCGCCCCCATCTCCACCGCTTCCTCCACCCAATCGTGCCCGTCCTCCTCCCCATCCTCACTCGGCACACACACGTACAGCGCATTCGCCGACGACGAGTCCGAATTGCACGTGATGATGTTCTCGATCGACACGTCCAGGCTCGAGCTGTCGCCGGCGAACTCGTACTCGACCCCTGCCTTGGACAGCAGGTCGCGCAGCGACCGTGCGCGCGGCGGGGGCTCTGGGTACGACAACTCGAGATCGTCGTCGTCGTCGTCGTCGTCCTGCACGTCGTCCTGCACGTCGTCGCCGACGTCGTTGTCGACATCGACGTCGTCGCCGACGCCCTCGTCGGCCCGGCCCTCCCCACGCCGCAGGCTGTCGAGGAGGCTATCGATTTGGTCGAAGGCGTTTTCTTCGCCGTTCTCCTCAGACTGCGCCCGAACGACGACCGTTCGCACGCGCAGCCCATGACCATTCCTATACCCATACAGCGAACACCGCGCCGAGACCGATGGTGTCCGCAATACGCGACTCGTATATGGGAGTTTGCATGAAGGCGAATTTCGCCCCGTCGATGCAGTCGCGAGCGCTCTACACAGTCCGCTCGGCCCCGCGTGGCCGACGATGAACATGGTGTCTCTCTCTCTCTCTCTAGCCACGGAACCGACTGATTTATTTCGAGAAAAAACTTGCGACTCCGGAGTCGCTGGGCACAGGCAGGAGGCCGGGTCGATGCGACTGACCGCCAACAACGGCCGCACACCTCGTCGCCTCGTTGATGTACCCTTCCCACTCAGGATGCGGGTCGACCTCTTCAGCAAGGCCGCGAATCACAGAAACGTCCAGACCCGCACGACACGCCCACTTGAGGTACTCACTGATGCACCGAGGACCCCCAATGATGATGCCGTCGACCAGCTTGTGCACAAACACACCACGGGCAGCACCCCGGTACACGAACTCCGGAACGTACGTCAGCTCCGGGTAAGCGCGCACGATGTCCTCCTTGGTATTGAGTCCAGCCATCCGGTGGGTTGGCTTCGCGTCCTCACCTTCGTGTCCTCGACCACAGGCACGAGAGCCCATTCTAAACGCAATGTATCTGTCCACGTCGACGCAGCATCCATCCATCTCCTCCTGGTTGTCCTCGACCAGGAAACCCCGGGGAATCGCCCCGATAACCGGCAGATTGGCCGGCTCGAATTCGCCTTCCTCCGCGCCGTGTCGGTCGTTCGGATTGACCACGCGGGCCGGAATGCCGACTGCTGTGAATGCTTCTGGTGCATCTTCGGTCAATGCGACGGGCGATTCGTCGTCAATGTCGTCGGATGGCCTCCTGATCGTCGGCCCAGGTGCGTCGCGGGTCTCTTTCTATTCGAGTCCTACTCCACGCGCTCACGTAGTACATACCAACGCCACAGGTGTGCTCGGTTCCCGTCTCGGGTCCCTCTGGCTGGCTGCGCATCCCGGCGCCACGGTCGTGGGCCAGACCAACACGACGAACAACCACGGCTTCCTGTCCTCGGTCGGAATCGTTCCGCGGGTGGGACCGACTGCCGAGAAGTTCCCCAATGTCGCGTTCTGTGCGCCGCCGTCTGGCTCTGAAGATTACGCCGGGGACGTGGCGCGGGCGCTCGACATGTGGGACGGGACTGGCAATTTTGTCTTCACGTCGTCGGCCGGAGTGTACGACGTAAAGGACGGGTCTGCGTGCCGGGAAGACTCTCCGACCGTGGCGATGGGCGCGTCTCCGCGCACCGACGTGCTTCTGGCTGCGGAGCAGTCTGCGCTGTCGGCGGGTGGGAACGTCGTCCGGCTGGTGGGTCTGTACCATCGGACGCGGGGGGCGCATACGTTCTTCTTGAAGCAGGGGACGGTGCAGCGTCCGGGGTCGTACATGGTCAACCTGATTCACTACGAAGACGCCGCGCGGCTGTGTGCGGCCGTGTTGGGCGGGGAGGGGCCGGGGGCAGCGGGAGGGCGGTATCGCGGACAGGTGTTCGTCGGGTGTGACGATCGGCCGGTGAGTTTTGAGGATATGATGGCGAGTATTGAGCGGGCGGGGTTGGCGGGGTTGGAGGGGCACGTGACGTTTTCCGCAGGAGAAGCGGGTGGGACGGACGCTGGTAAACGGATGGGCAATGAAAAGACTCGCGAGACGCTCGGATGGACTCCGAAACACAAGAGTGTCGAGGATTTCTTCGAGCGGGACGGCGAGGACTGGTGGTTTGAGTTGGCGCAGGGCGGGGTGCACCTCGGCATGCCGCACAAGGACTAGGACTAGGCGTCGTTACAGAATGAATCTTATCGATAAAGTTATGGTATCGTAAATCCTATCGTATGTGTTCTAGGTATCTAGATGGGTGGTTGTCGTCGTTCCACTACCGGGCGTGCGCTGCTTCCGTTCCGTCTGCCGTGCCGACCGCGCCTGCAACGGCGCCACTCGCCAGAAGGCCGACGCCGCCGCCGATACCTCCTGGCGGGTCCTCTTGGAAACCGTCGTTTTGACGAGCCTTCAGCCCCATGTTGATCAGGTACATCACTGCCCGCGCCGGGTCGCCCTTGGCGGCCTGCAGGCCGGCGCCCGCAACTTGCGCCGCGATCGGATGGAACCGCTCCTCCAGTTCGAACGTCGACGACTTTTGCCGCTTCATGGCGTCCTGGGTTTTGACGGTGTCCCTGCCATGGTCCTTCTCCTCGTTGTTGCTGTTGTTGTTGACCATGCCATGCTCGTCGGCCTTGCGAGCCTCCTCGGCCGCCTCCACCGGCGCATCCGTTCCCTTTGCCGCATCCGCTCCCGCGGTTCCTCCCGTCTCGACGCTTTTCTTGTCCTTCTTCTGACCATCTTCCTTCTCCTTCACCGTCTCCGTCTCCGTCTCCTTGCCGTGCCGCAACTTGCTCACCAGCCGCCGCCCAAAGTCCAACATCGTCTGCCTCCGCGTGTCGTCGCTCATGCTAAAGTCCGCCAGGTTTTTCCTGCTCAGACCCAGCCCGGCAAACAGCTCCTTCAGCGTCACATTCTGCATCCGCAGCTCGTCGATGATCTTCGATTTTGACTCGAGCATCCCCTCTCCCGCCAGCGTGTTTTCGTTCAACCTCGAAATCTCCGCCATCAGGTCAGAGATATCCTTCAGGTCGGCCTCCGCCTGAATGTTCTCCTCCAGCGCCTTTTGAATATCTCCCGCCAAATCGCTCCCTGTCGGCGACTTCATCTCCTGGAAGTGCTGGAACAGGTTGAGCGACGGCGTCTTGATCGCCTGGTTCAGCGAGCTCGGGTTCTCCGCGCCGACTTGCTGCTGCTGCTGCTGCTGCTGCTGCTGCTGCTGGGCCAGGTTGTCACGCGCGGCAGCGCCATGCCCTCGAGCATCCTTTGCACTTCCCTTTGACTTTGACTTTTTCTTTGACTTTGACACGGGCGTCGGCCGCGTTGCCGGGTTTGCTGGGTTTGCCGGCTGCGCCGAGTGTGGGGCTGCCGTCATCCCGACGGCAGCAGCGACCAGGGCCGCGTGGTGGGCGGCGCCAGATCGGGCCCCGGCTTCGCCTCCAACGCCGCCGGCTCCATCACGTTTCCTCGCCTCTGCCTTGGCCTTGTTGACCCCGGCAGGCACGAACTCGTCATCGTCCGACGGCCGTCCCGCCTCCGACTTGAGCGGCGACTCCTCGTCATCCTCCGCCATCACAAACTCATCCGACTGCAACTTGGTCGACTTTCGTCGCGGACGGCCAGTCATGTTGGTTTTGGTGTGCGTGTTGGTGGCCCCGCCAGCATCAGCATCGGGGACTTCGACGACGGCAGCTCCCGCCCCCTCCTTGTCCTTCCCGCGAAGACTACTCCGGCGCGTCCGCCCCGAAGACGACGGAGGAGCGACGTCAGAGCGCGACGGAGCAGGCGCGGCCCCCTTCTTCCCACCCCGTGCCGAGCGCCGCCCCTTGCTCGCCTTCCCGGCAGGAGTCGCCTGCCCCGCGTCGACCTTCTTCCCGCCCTCCCCCGGCGTCTTCGTACCGCCCTCCTCATCATTCTTACCCCCGCCGGGGCCGTTGACACGCCCACCCCCGCGCTTGCTCGGCGTGACATTCTCGCCCCCGTCGTCCCCTCCGACGCCCGCCGCCACCTCCATCCCGTCCGGACTCCGCATCGGCGTCGCCCGCTTCCTCGAATTCGTCGGCCGACGCACCCACACCGCATTCGGCGACAAGACCGTGTGGTGCAACACGTCTATCAGTGCGCCCTCCTCGAATCGATCCCGATCTGGCGCACCGGGCGTGCAGGCTGCCGCGGTTGTCGTATTTTCCGCGTCTGTATTACTATGGTACCTCATTTTCTTGGTTTTCGTGCTGTTTCTTTGTTTCGCCGCGGAGAACGTGTCTTGGGAAAATTACCAAATTTGAATTCTCGTCCCTCGATTACGAACTCAAAACACCAACTCGGCAGCCCGCACTTGTCCCCCGAGTTCTGAAAATATGTCTTCGGATTCAATTGATACCGAGCGGGGCGAATAGAGAAATTTCTGAGGGGTCGCGACCCCTCGATCGAGTCCGGCCGAGCGACCGGCTCGACAGCTGGCGCCCGGCTCATCGTCCACGTCTACCTCGTACGTACCCTTTGGGCCTCCGGGTCTGCCCGCCAGACCAGCGGGGATCACCGTCCCTGGAGCGCCGGCGCGGGGCTCTGATCGCCCCACACGTGTGCTCTCTCTCCGGCGACGACAGAGATCACGAGATCACAAGGCCAGGTCCCGGTCGGGTGGCCCGGAGCGGAAGGGCCCGTTCGCATCCGGTGACGAGGGACGCGCTCACGTCCGACGCCGGACGCGTCTCTCTCTCGTTCGCCGCATTACCTGCGCTGTTTCGTCCCCGGCAGCGCTCTCGAATCTCGAATCTCGCCACACGGGCAGAGGTCACGGATCACATCCTCCGCCTCCGAAGAAGCATTGTTGTTGTTCTCGTCATTATCTACACGATGGAGCGTATCACCCGTCCTTCGCCCATGCGGGGAAGCGGACCAGCGAAAGCGAACAAGGCCCGCTTCCATCGTTTGAATTCCCTCGCCCCTCGCGCGGAGAGTGGGGGCCGGGTTGCCAAGGGCAAGCAGTTCAGCACAGAGCAGCTTCGTCTGTCCCCATCGGCGAGGCCAATGGGGGAGGGGTCGTTCGGCATGGCGTTCCAAGGCCAGCTGATAGAAGGCGGGAACTCGAAATCCACGATCCCGGTGGTCCTCAAGAAGGTCAAAACGAATGTCACGGGCGCGCGCTACGTCCAAGAGATGGAGCACGTGCTCAACGTGTACCTCTCTCGAGCGTGCTCGAAGACCTCGCTGGCGCCCTTCTTGGGGTACGCGGAGATTGCCGACGCGGAGGCCGACGGCAAGCTGACGGCTGGGCTCTGGCTGGTGTGGGCGTACGAGGGCGACCGGACCCTGTCGTGGTACTTGAAGCGGCGGAACTGTATCGAGCTCTTGTCGGAGGACCTCGGGGTGAGCGAGGAGGACGTGTTGACGACGGTGTTGCGGCACGTGTTTGAGGCGCTGAACGATATGCACGCTGCCGGGGTGGTGCATCGGGACGTCAAGCCCGCCAACCTGGTCTTTTCCGAGACGCAGCGTCGGTTCAAGCTGATTGACCTGGGCGCGGCCGCGGACCTCAGGACCGGGACGAACTATGCGCCCACGGAGACCATGCTTGACCCCGTGTATTGCGCGCCGGAGGAGTACGTGCTGCCGACAGACGGGCCGGACATGGCCAAACAGGGGGTCGTGGCGCAGATCATGTCGCCGATCGTTTGGTCGCAGCACCGTCCCGAGTGCTTTGACTCGTACTCTGCGGGGGTGGTGCTGTTGCAGCTGGCATTGCCGTTCCTGCGACAGGGGTCGGCGCTCAAGAACTGGAAGCAGACAATGGTCCGGCTGAATCATGACGTGAGGGCGTGGCGGGAGCGGTCGAGTCTATCCACGCGTCAGACGGCGTTGTTGGATGCGAACGATGGGGCCGGGTGGGATTTGGTCGAGGGATTGCTGCGGCCGAGGCAGATCGAGTCGGACGGGCGCGGCGGGGTGCGGTTCGTTGGGGCGAGTGGCAAGGCGCCGAGGTTGACGCCGAGCGAGGCGCTACGGCATCCATTCCTGAAGAAGAAGGCGAAAGTGTATGCGAAACGGAAGGGCGACGCAAAGAGGTCGTCGTCGTCCTCCTCCTCCTCCTCGTCGTCGTCTTTGGGCAACGGAAAGCAGCAGGTGGAGAGTATCAGGGTGAAGAAGCAGGGCTTCAGCTGGTTCAAGAACAGGGTGTTTGATCTTGAGGCGCGGGTCGCTCGGCAGGCGGAGGAAGCAGAGTCCCAGACGACGATCGTGAAGCTGCTGGAGGAGGACGTCAAGTCGGGCAAGGCGTCTGCCGAAGAGCTGGAGGTGGCGAGGAACAGGTTGGACGCGATCAGAGGCACGCTCTCTTCGTCCATGGCGGAGATGGGATCGATGTTTGCGAATGCCCGGTCGTTGTTCTCCTCGGGTGGGAGCGGAAGCCGGAGCGTCTCGCCGGACGCGGGCGATGCGAGCGCGGGGAAAGAGGCGGCGAGGGACGTGGACGCGGAGAAAGAGGTTGGCGCGAGCTCGAGCGCAGACGCGACCTCGAGCGTGGACGCTGATCTGGCCGCGTCGGCGTCCTCGGAGTCCTCGGAGGATATGAAGGTGCTCGCCGAGGCGGCGGGAATGGCCGTCTTCGCCGGCCTCAAGCTGACGGGCAAGGCGCTTATCGGGCTGGCGGACCTGGCGTCGTCGGCCGAGGAGAGCTTGAGTGCCGCGCAGGCCAAGCGGGAGGCGGTGAGAAAGGAACAGGCGATTTTGGTCGAGCTCTTGGGACGCATGACCAGCTTGACGAGCACGAGCGAATGGGACGACGTCGCTGTTCAGGTCCGGTCGATTCTCGACGACTCGATCCTCTCGGAGTCGCAGATGAAGCGCACGTTCAACGGATATATCGGCGGCATCGCCAGGGAGGAGCGGTTGCGGGTCCGGCAGGCGAAGATCGACTTCGGGACCCTCCTGGCGGACGCGAGGCTCCGGTCGTCGACGACCTACGACGGCTTTGTGGCACAGTTCGGGCTCGATCCTCGCTTTGTGGCGCTCGAGGACAACGACGATCGGATCGCGCTCTTCGAGGCACACATGGAGAGCGTCCAGAAGCGCGAGGAACAGTTGCGGCTGGCGAGCAAAGTCCTCGACGTGTCCGACAACGACGACGACGACG
>Ga0181582_10000695_pt1 | contig 24512 bp, 23 predicted proteins | sample 071ome_32_FD_132438 | JGI IMG/M metagenome (GOLD analysis project Ga0181582, IMG submission 132438) | Coastal salt marsh microbial communities from the Groves Creek Marsh, Skidaway Island, Georgia - 071405AT metaG (megahit assembly) | ecosystem: Environmental > Aquatic > Marine > Intertidal...
CAGCACGGCCGTACGCGCCCACAGGACATCGAGGTCGAAGACAAAAAAGGCCAGGAACCAGACCAGTCCCGGCAATACCAGCAGTTTCATGCCGGTGAGCACCAGCGCCATGGTGATCTCGCCCTTGACCCGGTACCGGTTCAATCCTGCACCCAGTGTCAGCAATGCCGCGGGAATGGCGGCGCGGCTGAGCAGTTCGAGGGAATCCAGCAGGGGTGCGTAAATGGGAATGCCCGCCAGGTTTACCAGGATGCCGGCAATGAGGCTGCCGCTGATGGGGTTCTTCACCAGGCCGGCACCAATCCTGGCGAGGTGGGCACGCAAGGCACTGCCCTCTTCCCGCTTGAGTTCGGCGAGGATGGTGCCGAAGGACAGGATCAGCAGGTTGTTCAGGGAGATCAGCATGAACATCGGTACGAAGGCGGCTTCGCCCAGCAGTTCGAGACAGATAGGGATACCGAGGATGGTGACGTTGGGATAGGCACAGCCCATGCCGATGACACTGAGCCGGACCTGGCCGGGGCCGAAGCGAAAACGGGCGATCAGCATGCCGCCCAGGTAAACCAGGAGGATGGCCAGGTAGTAGGACCATAGCAGGTCCCAGTCCATGACGTCGGGAAGCTCGGCTGTCGCCGTGCCGTAGAACAGCATGCAGGGTACCAGCCAGGTGAAAGTCAGTTTCTCCAGCGCCTGTACTTCCACATCCTTGACGATTTGCAGGCGCGCAGCCAGCCACGCCAGAAAGGCGATCGCCACGATGGGAAACAGGGTTTCGACGATGTACATGGCCCGGACCAATAAAAATGCCGGCATGCATTAAAGCACGCCGGCATGTTTTTCGGAATTTTGGCCCTTACTTGAGCTTACTTGAGATAGTAGGGCGTGCTGTCCTTCATCGTGGCAAAGAGGCTGATCTCGTCGAACCGGTCCAGCGCCAGCTTGCCCGTTTCGTTGAGGATGATGTCGCCGTCCAGGGACGATTTCGCCACCCCGGACTCATTGTCCAACCTGACCTGTACCAGCGTGAAGGCCGGCGAATCATTGTTCGGCACCTCCCACAGGTACGGGTTGCGTGTCTTCAGTCCCGGCATCACCAGGAAATGCATCATCCTGCCGTTGTCCGTCACTTCCTCCCACGCATACTTGATACGATAACCGGCCGCGGAGGCAGAGAACAGGTAACCACGCGTATCCTGCGCCTCGGCTACCTCGAGGAAAGCTTCGAGATCGCTGTCCTGCCCATACTGCCGCCAGGCCTTTTCCACCGCCGCCTGCTGCTCCGACGCCGACCAGTCGATCAGCGAGATGCGGATGCCGGCATCGGTCTCATACCTGACCCCCGCGGCCTCGCCGGACAGGGTAATTTTCGCCGCCGCCTGCGCGCCAGCAGATATCAAGGCAAACATGATCAACACTGCCAAACCTTGCGTGGCTGACAATGAATGGCTGTAGTACTTCATTCCTGGTCCTCCTCGGATTTTCTGGTGTGAATGAATTCATGAAACGGTTTTTCGCTTAACGCATGATCAGGAACAACTGCTGGTCGCCGCGCCTGACGTTCATCGCCACGGTACCGGTGTTGTCCTCGAGCAGACCCATCAGTTCGGTGCGGTTAACAACCGGTTTGCGGTTCACCGCAGTGATGATGTCGCCGGCTTCTAGGCCGTTGCGGAAGGCGCGACTGCCCTGCGCGACGTCCATCACCAGGACACCGTCAACCTTGCCATAGGCTTCATGGCCGGAGGGGATGTTGCCGAGTACCGCGCCGTCGAGCACGGATGTCGCGTCGGCCTTCTCGCCTGCCGCACTACCGGCAACCCCAGGCGCATTGCCGATGGTGATGTCGTAGTTGAGACGGCGGTTTTCGCGGATCAGGCCGATCTCCACTTCACTGCCGGCACGGGTCAAACCGATGGTATTGCGCAGGTCTGAGGCATCCACGATGGCGGTGCCGTCGACGGCGACGATGATGTCGCCCGCCTCGATGCCGCCCTTTTCGGCGGGCGAACCGGGTTCAACGCTGGATACCACGGCACCGACACTGACCTGCAGGTCGAGTGCCTCGACGACGTCAGGGGTCAGGTCGGTGATGCGCACGCCCAGCAGGCCGCGACGGATTTCGCCGAACTCGATCAGCTGGTTGACGACGGCCATCGCCATGTTGATGGGTACGGCGAAACCGATCCCGACATTGCCGCCTGCGGGTGAAATAATCGATGAGTTGATCCCGACGAGGCTGCCATTGAAATCCACCAGGGCGCCGCCCGAGTTGCCGGGGTTGATGGACGCATCGGTCTGGATGAAATCCTCGTAACCGTCGCCATTGATGCCTGTGTGCCGCCCCAGCGCGCTGACGATACCCGTGGTGACTGTCTGGCCGAGGCCGAAGGGATTGCCGATGGCGGCCACATAGTCACCGACATGCAGCGTTTCGGAATCAGCCATGGGTACGGCAACCAGGTTGTCGGCCTTGATCTGCAGCAGCGCAATATCGGTGGCCGCATCACTGCCAATCAGCGTCGCCGGCACCTGGCGCTTGTCCGACAGGGTGATCTGGATGTCATCTGCATTGTTGACCACGTGGTGATTGGTCAGCACATAGCCGTTGTCGGCATCGATGATCACGCCGGAGCCGGCTGCCTGGACGGGACGCGTCTGGGGCTGGCTGGGCGCTTCGAAGAAGCGGCGGAAAAACGGGTCGTTCATCAGCGGGTTGTCGGGTGCCGCGGCCGTTCCCTGTACCGAGATATTGACTACGGCGGGCGTGACTTCTTCCAGCATCGAGGCGATGCCGGCTCTTTCGGGGGTGACTGTATCCCGGGCTGAACTGTTAGCAGACAGGCCAAAAGATAAGAGGCTCGCTAACAGCAGCACCGGAAAATAACGGGCTGTTATTTTCATGCTGTTGCTCCCAAATCTTGGTTAGATATCACCATCGACAGCGGCCAACGGCGATTTATTCATCTATCGTGCACAAAAAATAAGGATGTTGGCGGGAATTTCAAGTGCCGAAAAGGCAAAAAAAAATAACGGGAGGCCGGCGCTTGACCCGGGACCGGGTGCGGCAGGAATCCGGGCATACAGGCGGCAACAGTCCGCCTGCATATCACGAAGGATGCAGGCTATCAGTCTTTGCTGAAAATCCTGTCATGGGCAATGATGCCAGCCAGCATGGCCACCACGAACACCACCACGTTCACCTGCAGGGTGTTCAGCGCCACCAGTGACGGCCCCGGGCAGATGCCGGCCAGCCCCCAGCCCACGCCGAAGATGACCGCGCCGGAGATGAGTTTACCGTCCAGGTCCTTTTTCGTCGGCACGCTGAAGCTGACCGCCAGGAACGGCTTGTGCATCAGTTTGGCATACTGGAAACCCGGTACAGCCACTGTCAATGCACCGGCCATGACGAAGGCCAGCGTGGGATCCCAGGGGCCGAGGACATTCAGGAAACCCAGCACGCGTGTCGGGTTCACCATTTCGGAGATGCTCAACCCGAGGCCGAACAGGACGCCGCTGGCGACGATGATGAGGATGTTGCCCCAGGCCAGTCCGTTATTCTCGCTCATGCCGGCCTCCTAACCTGTCACCAGCCTGACCAGTGTATGGGTCAGTGCTGCCGCTATAATGAAAGTGACCGTGGCCACGAGGGAGCGCGGCGAGAACCGCGCCATGCCGCAGATGCCGTGACCGCTGGTGCAGCCGCTGCCGTTGCGCGTGCCATAACCGACCAGCAGGCCGGCAATGACATAGATATACCAGGGTGAACTGACGTCAACGGCCAGGTCCCTGCCCCAGATCCAGGGAAACAGGGCGCCGCCGGTGATCAGGCTGAGGACGAAGATAAGGCGCCAGCTGGTCTGGCCTTTTTCCGGTTTCATCAAACCACCGATGATGCCGCTGATACCCGTTATCCTGCCGTTGCCGAGAAACATCAGCACCGTGGCAAAACCGATGCAGATGCCGCCGGCAAAGGCGTTGATGAAGGAAAATTCTGTCATGTGCCTTACTCCTGTTCAGCCCTGCGGGCTTTCGGTCATCCTGCCGCAATAAACGGTCAGATTGTCGGGCAGGTCTGACGGGCAGACACCGCATTTCTGGTTGCCGGGTACCGCGTGATCGATGAACTTGGGGTACGCCAGTTTGAGATTGCCCATGATACCGGTGAAATCCTCGAGCGTCTTGCCGCCACCCAGCCGCGGATTGCGCTCTTTTTCCTGGAGGATGGTGGACACGTGGCGCTGGTTGTAGTCGTGGGCCGGGTATACCAGTGTATCGTTGGGCAGGGTGAACAGTTTTTCATGGATGCTCGCATACAACGTGGCGGTATCCCCGTTCTGGAAATCCGTTCTCCCGCAGCCGTCGATCAGCAGGGCATCACCGGTGAACACCTTGTCGCCCAGCAGATAGCAGAAACTGTCGTCGGTATGCCCGGGTGTATGCAGGGGGATCAGCGAAATATTGCCTACCTTCACCGGCTTGCCGGCTTCCGCACGTGCATCGGCGCCTGTGCACTGCGACATCTGCGGGTAGATGATGCGGCTGCCGCTTTCATTTTTCAGTTTCAGGGCCGCGGTGATGTGGTCGGCATGGACGTGGGTTTCCAGGGTGCAGGCCAGGGTCAGGCCCAGGGAGGACACCATGGCCAGATCGCGCTCGGCGGTATTGTAGACGGGATCGATCAGCATGGCCTGGCCAGTCTCCTGGCAACCGACCAGGTAGGTATAGGTGCTGCTGAGCGCTTCGAAATACTGGCGAAAAATCATGCCTGGAAATCCTGTCCGTAATCGTGTGCAAAGTGGGCCATTCTAAGCCAAATCCGGCGCAACTGATTGAGATTTGTCAAAAAAAAGGACGGCACAGGCCGTCCTCTTCGTGTATTTCTGGCAAACCCTGATCAGAGTTTTTCCAGGATGGCCTCAGCGGTGCTGATACCCATTTCACCCGGCGGCTCGATGGCCAGGTGGGTGACGGTGCCGTCGTCAACGATCATGGCCAGGCGCTTGCAGCGCGTGCCCAGGCCAAAACCGGACCCGTCCAGTTCCGTGCCCATGGCCCTGGTCAGCTCGGCATTGCCATCGGCCAGCATGGTGATCTTTTCCGCATTCTGGGCATCGCCCCAGGCGCCCATGACGAAAGCGTCGTTGACCGACAGGCACACGATGTTGTCGACCTTGGACAGTATGGCGTCCGCATTGACCACATAACCCGGCAGGTGGGTCATCGAACAACCGGGAGTGAAGGCGCCGGGAACGGCAAACATTACAACTTTCTTGCCATTGAAAAGTTCGTCAGTGGTGACGTTCTGCGGACCGTCAGCACCCATGACTTTCAGGGTGACCGAAGGAATCTTGTCTCCGACTTTAATAGTCATTGTTTTCTCCGTGTATGGATTGGAATCAGGGGTTGGTAAAGGGAAGACCGATATTAGAACATCACCTGTCAAAGCTCCACTGTCCCGACATAATTTTTGGGCAGCGGTGTCAGCCGCGAGCCCAATTCAGCATATCCCAGTCCTGCGGCACCTGGATGAACAGGTTGGTCACCTCGGATTTGACCCGCGTGATATGCCCCTGCCCCGTCGTATCGGACAGGAATACGAGGTCGCCGGCGCCGATGGCATGGCGTTCGCCGTCGGTGGTTTCCACTTCCAGGTCGCCGGTCAGGTTGATGGCAAACTGGTTGCGCGGCGCGGTGTGCCACTCTTCACTACGGGACGTATTGCGCTCATAGGCGCGTGCGGTCATGCCGTTTACCGGGATTTCACCCGCGCTGTTGGCGATTTCGACGATTTCGCCACGCGAGCCGCCATCCGGCGTGGCATAAATGTGTATCAGCCGCGCCTTGAGCTCCCGGTCCGCAGCCTGGGCCGCCGCGGTTGCGGGGCCTGCAAATGCCAGTACGCCGGCCAGCGCCAGCAATTCCCTTCTTTCCATGATGTTTCCCCCAGGTATGTTTCTCCTGCGAATGTAATCATCCCTTTTCCCCGAGTCCAGTGTTACCGCTGAAAGCTTGGCGTGGCCGAAAGGCTCAATTACACTTAAGCACCCTCTGATTACTTCCAGTGCGCCTCTGGCCGACAGGAACTGCGCGGGGCAAGGTGTCCTTTTGCAGACATGTCGACTACCTGTCAAAAACGGACAACACAGCACAGCGCAGCACCTGAAGACCCCGAAGGACAGGACCTTGATATGAACAAGTTAAGACTGCTGCCTCGCGCTACCCGCCTGCTCCTGGCCGGTGCCTTCATGCTGGCATGGCAGCTGCCTGCCGCCGCCCAGGACAACAGCATGGATCCCTATGAATGGGATCTCACCGAAATTTATCCTTCAGTGGAAGCCTGGGAGGCCGAACGCCAGCGCTTGCTGGATCGCATCGATACCATCGGCGAATTCCGCGGCACCCTCGATGATGATGCCGACTCGCTCTACACCGCGATGCGCTACGTTTCCGACATCTACAAGGAAATCCTGCGCGTGTACTCCTACGCGAGCATGGAACAGGACGAAGACCTGCGCGTCACCGAGGCCCAGGAGCGCAACCAGCTGGCCGAAGGCCTGTTCGCCCGCTTCAGCCAGGCCACGGCCTGGATCGACCCCGAGCTCATCACAATCGGTGAAGTCCGCATAAAAAGCTTCGTCGAGGACAACGAGGAACTTGCACCGTTCAGCTTCATGCTGGAAAACACCCTGCGCCAGGCCGAACACACGCTCAGCGATGAAACCGAGCAAGCCCTGTCCTATTTCTCGCAGTCCTACGACGCCCCTTCCAACATCTATTCCCTGATCGCCAACTCGGATATTCCCTGGCCGACCCTGACTCTCAGCAACGGCGAGGAACTGCGCATCGATTCACAGGGCTACAGCGCCCTGCGCAGCAGCGCGGACCGCGAGGAGCGCAAGCGCGCCTTCGACGCCTACTGGAGCAAATGGGAAGAATACAATTCCAGCGTCGGCATGGTGCTCAACGCCCACGTGCAGATGCAGGTGGCCGCGGCCCGCGCGCGCAAGTACGAAAACGTGCTCGAACGGGAGCTGTTCAGTGATAACCTGCCGCCGGCGGTGTACCACACGCTGGTCGAGGAAGTGAACAAGGCGCTGCCGACCCTGCACCGCTATTTCAGGCTGCGCGGACGCATGCTCGGCGTGGAGCAGATGCATTACTACGACATCTACCCGCCCCTGGTTTCCCTCGACAAGGTTTTCGACATCGAGACATCCAAGGCCATCACGCTGGATGCCATGTCCATGCTGGGCGACGACTGGGTGAACATGCAGCGCGAGGCCATCAATGAACGCTGGATGCATGTCTACCCGCAGCAGGGCAAGCGCAGCGGCGCCTACATGAATGGTTCGGTCTATGACCTGCATCCCTTCCTGCTGCTCAACCACAACGACGACTACGACGGCCTGTCCACGTTCGCCCACGAATGGGGACATGCCATGCACACACTGTACGCCAGGCAGAAACAGCCGTTCGAGACCGCCGACTACTCCACCTTCATCGCCGAAATTCCCTCCACCTCGCTGGAGCTGATCCTCGAGCAGTACATGGTGGAAAACACCAGCGACATCGACGAGAAGCTGTTCTACCTCGGCCAGGGCCTGGAAAACATGCGCGGCACGTTCTTCCGCCAGACCATGTTCGCCGAATTCGAACTGGCCCTGTACGAAGCGGTGGAGCGCGGCGATGCCCTGACCGGTGCGCGCATCACCGAAATGTATGCCGATATCCTCAAGCGCTACCACGGCCACGACGAGGGCGTGGTGATTATCGACGACCTGTACACCAACGAATGGATGTTCGTCCCCCACTTCTACTACAACATGTACGTGTTCCAGTACGCCACGTCGATCACGGCCGGCACGGCGCTGTACGCCAACATGGTGGAAAAGGGACAGGAGGGTGTGGACAACTACAAGAACCTGCTGCGCGCCGGCGGTTCTGATTATCCCTATGAGCTGCTGAAAACCGCGGGGGTGGACATGGCCACGCCTGAACCTTACCGCGCCATCGTCGCGCGCATGGACGCCATCATGGACGAGATGGAGCGGCTGCTGGACGCAAAGGGCGTAAAGTAAATTAACTCGGCCTGGATCTGCCCTGGCGATACCCTGTCCGTCGTGCCTGCGTTAAGCTGGGCAGATAAAACAAGAATAAGGGGGACGTATGCACAATCGCACAAGTAAATGGCATGGTTTCCAGCTGAGCTGGCACTTGGTGGTTCTGGTTTTGGCCCTGTCAGCGGGACCAGTCCGCTCGCAATGGATCGGCTACCCGACCGCCGATGTGCCGCGGCTTGACGATGGCAGCGTCAACATGGAGGCGCCGACGCCGCGCCTGATGAGCGGCAAACCGGACCTGTCCGGCATCTGGATCTCCGACCGGACAGAGCCTGGTGCAAAGACCATCAGCGACGGCTTCACCCTGCCCTCCTCACGCCAGATGGCCAACCTCGGCGTCGACATGGCAGGCGGCCTGCCCTACCAGGAATGGCTGAAACCCATCGTCAAGGAACGCACCGACAACCTCGCCATCAACGATCCGCACATCCGCTGCATTCCCGACAACTTCCTGCGCGCCTACGGCCTGCCGCATATGCTCAAGTTCGTGCACTCAGGTGACCTGCTGGTAGTGCTCAACGAAATGAACGCCGGCTACCGGCAGGTCTTCCTCGACGGCCGCGCCCTGCCCGAGGACCCGACCCCGTCCTTCCAGGGCTATTCGTCCGCCACCTGGAATGGCGACACCCTGGTCATCGACACCATCGGCGTGCGCGACGACACCTGGATCGACTGGAACGGCAGCGTGCTGACCGAGCACGGCAGGGTGCGCGAGGAAATCACGCGCCTGGATTACGGCCACCTGCGCATCCACGTGACGGTCGACGATCCGGTGGCCTACACTCGGCCCTGGTCGGTCACCCTGCAGCAGCGCCTGGTGGTGGACTCGGAACTCATCGACGAGATCTGCCTGGAAAACGAGCGTTTCGTCGAACACATGAATTTACCGTATTAAAGGAGCACGCCATGAATAAACTCCTGCTCACGTTCTGCCTGTTCCTGTCGCTGCCGGTGATGGCCCACCATTCCTTCCCGGCGCAATACGACATCAACCAGCCGGTCAACCTGGCGGGCACCGTCACCGAAGTGCAATGGACCAACCCGCATATCTTCATCATGATGGACGTCACGGACGAGACATCCGGTGACACGGTAAACTGGACGCTGGAGCTGGGCGGTCCGAATGCGCTGCTGCGCCTGGGCTGGAAACGCGACTCGCTGAAGATCGGCGACCACATCACCGTCGACGGCAGCCTGGCGCGTGACGGCAGCCCCCTGGTGAACGCGACGTCCATCATCCAGACTGCCACCGGCCGCAAGATGCTGGCGGGATCGAGCCGCGACCAGACGCCGCAGTAGGATCCTCACTCGAAAGCAGGATGCTGTTAGCGTCGCGAGCGCAGCATCGACAACCAGTCTCACCCACGACCGATATAGGGCATATTGCGCGCCATCACGGTCAAAAACTGCACATTGGTATCAAGCGGCAGGCTGTCCATGTAAGCCACTGCCCTGCCAACTTCATCCACTGCCATGGTCGGCTCACTCTTGATGCTGCCGTCCGCCTGCAGGGCCCCCTGCGACACGCGCCTGCCCAGTTCGGTAGCCGCATTGCCGATATCGATCTGGCCGCAGGCGATGTTGCAGGCGCGGCCTTCCAGGGACGCGGATTTGGTGAGGCCGGTCACCGCATGCTTGGTGGCGGTGTAGGCGATGGAGTTGGGCCGGGGCCGGTCCGCGGAAATGGAGCCGTTGTTGATGATGCGACCCCCCATGGGGTCCTGCTCCTGCATCATGCGGAAGGCGTTCTGCAGGCACCAGAAGGCGCCATTGAGGTTGGTGTTGACCACCGCCAGCCAGTCTTCCTCCGCCAGATCCTCGATAGGTGCGCCGATACCGATGCCGGCATTGTTGAAGAGCAGGTCAAGGCGGCCGTAATGAGCGCCGATTTCCTCGAACAGGGCGTCGACCGAACTTTTGTCACTGACATCGGTAGGCACACACAGGCTGTTTTCAGCGTTATCACCCAGCATCCCGGCGGTTTCCTCCAGGGACTGCAAATGCCTGCCGGCCAGGACCAGACGGTAGCCTTGCTCTCCCAACGACAGGGCGACCGCGCGGCCAATACCGCTGCCGGCGCCGGTGATGAGTGCGATTTTGCCTGACATGCGCCCCTCCTGGCTGAATCCTGAAAAAGTAAAACACAATAACCAGGGCAAATCATCGTCTTCAAGGCAAGAAATCAAGATACGGGCAAGCCCGGTGTTTATAAACTGCAGGCAAAAAAAGACCCTCTTTAAAAGGAGGGTCAAAATGCGCCCGAAGCCAAGGCGCGTGTGCGTGTCTGTCCGGGACGAGGCTCAGGGGCTTTGCCTGAAGCGTTCCTCGCGCCTGTCTACGATGACCGGGGCCGCCTGGAAATGCTTGCGGCAGTAGTAACTGGCCTCTTCCAGGTTCTGGTGTATGGATATGAGGCGCCTGGTCTCATTGATGAGCCAGACAACGTCTTCTGAAAGGATTTCGGCGATGTACGACATATGCTTATTTTCTCTGGTATGCTATGCGCCTTTTTTCGGGGCACGGACCAATAAATCGTGCCTGTTTAGCGTAGTAGACCAGCATCTGAACCTGGTCATTACGGCATCTGAATCGGCTATTAAGCTGGCATTCAGTCAATCAGAGAAGGCAGCCCGGAAACGCGATGAGTATCACAATTTCCAACGACATCTTCACAGGGGACTATGACCCCGCCGTTGTGGAAACGGCGGTGCAGGACTACTGGCGTGAGCACGACAGTTTCCGGGTCGACGTCGATCCGGCCAGGGAAAAATTCTACTGCCTGTGCATGTTTCCCTATCCCAGCGGCAAGCTGCACATGGGGCACGTGCGCAACTACACCATCGGCGACGTGGTCAGCCGCTTCCAGCGCATGATGGGCAAGAATGTCCTGCAACCGATGGGTTGGGACGCCTTCGGCCTGCCCGCGGAAAATGCCGCCATGAAAAACAAGGTGGCGCCGGCCAAGTGGACCTACAGCAACATCAGTGACATGCGCGCCCAGTTGCAGCAGCTCGGCTATGCCTACGACTGGCACAGGGAGCTCGCCACCTGCCACGTGGATTACTACAAGTGGGAGCAGTGGTTCTTCGTACAGCTTTACAAGAAAGGCCTGGTCTACAAGAAGGAAGCGGAAGTGAACTGGGATCCGGTCGACCAGACCGTGCTCGCCAACGAACAGGTCATCGATGGCAAGGGCTGGCGCTCCGGTGCACCTGTGGAAAGGCGCAAGATTCCCCAGTGGTTCATCAAGATCACCGCCTATGCACAGGAATTGCTCGACGACCTGAACAAACTCGACGGCTGGCCGGAGCGCGTGCGCGTGATGCAGCAGAACTGGATCGGCCGCAGCGAAGGCCTGGAATTTGAATTCGCCGTAAAAGGCGAACAGGAAACCATGCAGGTCTACACCACCCGCCCGGACACTATCATGGGTGTCACTTACTGTGCGGTAGCGCCCGAGCACCCTCTGGCCGAAAAAGCCGCGGCCGGCGACCCTGACAAGGCGAAGGCCATCAAGGCGCTCGAGGTTGGCGGCGTGTCGGAGGCCGACATGGCCACCATCGAGAAAGCCGGTGTCGACACGGGTTTCAAGGCCATCCATCCCATCACCGGTGAGGAAGTGCCGATCTGGGTCGGCAACTTCGTCCTCATGTCCTACGGCTCCGGCGCCGTCATGTCCGTACCGGGACATGACCAGCGTGACTGGGAATTCGCGAAAAAATACGGCCTGGTCATAAAGCAGGTCATCAAGCCTGCTGACGACAGCGTAGCGTGCGATCTCGGCAAGGGCGCCTTCGTCGATAAGGGCCTGTGCATCAATTCCGGCGCGATGGACGGCATGACCTTCCAGCAGGCCTTCGACCATGTCGCCGCCGACTTCGAAAGCAGGCGCATTGGCCGCAAGACCGTCAACTTCCGCCTGCGCGACTGGGGCGTCAGCCGCCAGCGTTACTGGGGCGCGCCGATTCCCATGATCAACTGCGGCAGCTGCGGCAGTGTGCCGGTCCCCGAGGAGCAACTGCCCGTGGTGCTGCCTGAAGATGTCGACTTCGATGGTTCCGGTTCGCCGATCAAGAAGATGCCCGAATTTTACGAAACCACCTGCCCAGCCTGCGGCGGCAAGGCGCAGCGTGAAACCGATACCTTCGACACTTTCATGGAAAGCTCCTGGTATTACGCCCGCTTCGCCTCGCCGCGGGAAGACGGCGCCATGCTCGACCGCAGGGCCATGGATTACTGGCTGGATGTGGACCAGTACATCGGCGGCATCGAACACGCCATCCTGCACCTGTTGTATGCCCGCTTCTTCCACAAGCTGCTGCGCGATGAGGGCCTAGTGTCATCCGACGAGCCCTTCTCACGCCTGCTCACCCAGGGCATGGTGCTGAAGGACGGCGCCAAGATGTCCAAGTCACTCGGCAATACCGTCGACCCGGAAAGCATGATCAGCAAGTACGGTGCGGACACCGTGCGCATGTACATGATGTTCACGTCACCGCCGGACCAGAGCCTGGAATGGTCGGATTCCGGTGTCGAAGGCGCTTACCGCTTCCTGAAACGCCTGTGGAAACTCGTCGGCGAGTATCAACCGGCGGCAGTAACGCTGGACGCGGGCGCACTGAACGATGCCCAGAAGGCCGTGCGCCTGAAGACCCACGGCACCATCCAGAAAGTGACCGACGATTACGACCGTCGTCAGATATTCAACACCGCCATCGCCGCGGTGATGGAACTGCACAACGATGTCAGCCGCTTCGCCGCGGATAACGACATCCATGACGGCGGCCAGAACCAGGCTGTATTCCAGGAAGCGGTCAGCGCCATCGTCTTGCTGCTGGCGCCCATCGTGCCGCACATGAGCCATGTCTTGTGGAATCACCTCGGCCATGAAGGCGCGGTTATCGATGCTGCCTGGCCAGGCCATGATGAAAGCGCCCTGGTCAAGGACAGCATCCAGATCGTGGTGCAGGTGAACGGCAAGCTGCGCGCGAAACTGGATGTCGCCGCCGACATCTCCAGGGAAGCCATGGAAGCCGCCGCCAGGGCGGATACCAACGTGCAGAAGTTCACCGACGGGCTGACCGTGCGTAAGGTGATCGTGGTGCCGGGCAAGCTGGTGAATATCGTCGCGAACTAAGAGCAGTCGCCAGTCACCAGGACACTTCGAAATAGCCTGTCGAAGCCCTCTGGTGACTGGCGACTGGAGACTGGCGACTCCCACAACCGCACGGGCTATAATTCCTGCCATGAAGTATAAATTCACCACTCTCATGTTGTTGATAACCGTATGTCTGGTCTCCGGTTGTGGTTTCCACCTGCGCGGCACCGCCCAGCTCCCCCCCGCCCTGCAAACCCTGTCCCTGGCCAGCACCGACGGCAACAGCGATATCCTCCGTGAACTGCGCCGCTCGCTCGTTGCCAGCGGCGTCAATGTGCTGGATGCGCCCCAGGGCAATACCTATGCGCTGGCGATCGGCGCCGAAGACAGCAGCGAGCGCGTGCTGTCCGTCAACTCGAACGCCCGCGCCGGAGAATATGAACTGACCATGAGTGTGCCGTTCCAGCTTCGCAGCGGCGGTACCACCGTGATCGGTCCTGAAACACTGGTGATCGAAAAGGTGTACCTGGCCGACCCCAACAGCGCCGTGGCCAAGGCCGAAGAACGTGAACTCATGGAAGAGGAAATGCGCCGCGAACTGGTGAGCCTGATTCTGCGCCGCCTGCAGTCCGCCTCACTCTAGGCGGCATCGTCCCGCGACAGGCGCCGCACTTCATCGCTGAGCATTTTGATCGAGAATGGCTTGGTGATCGCCCCCTTGAAACCGTACGCCATGAAGTTTGCCATCACCGGGTCCACAGCATAACCGCTGGACACGATGACTTTGGCAGCGGGATCCAGCTCCAGTACTTTTGCCACGGCATCCTTGCCGCCCATACCGCCCGGGATGGTGAGATCCATGATAATGCAATCATAGCGCGAGCCTTCGCCAAGCACCTTCTTCACCATATCCACCGCTTCGGCGCCGTCACTCGCCGCATCTACCCGGTAGCCTTCACGCTCAAGGATGCCTTCGGCCAGCTCACAGATCATCGGTTCGTCATCCATGACCAGTACGCGGTAGTTGCCGAGCTTTTCCGGCACAGCTATTTGTTCGTCAGCCGTTTGCTCCGGGGCATTGGCCAGGGCGGCCGGCAACAGGATTTCGAACGTCGTACCCTGCCCGGGTGCCGAGACCACGGCAATATTGCCCTTGTGCCGGGTAACAATGGAGTACACCATGGTCAGGCCAAGGCCGCTGCCGGCTTGCTTGGTGCTGTAATAAGGATCAAAAATGCGGGATAACTCGCCCGCGTTGATGCCCATGCCCTCGTCCCTGACCCGTGCCTGGATGTAGCGTCCGGCCGCCAAACCGCGAATCTCATGTGCCTTGATCTCGCGATTCTCAAAGGCAATGTAAAGCGTGCCACCCTTGGGCATGGCCTGGTTGGCATTGATGGCCAGATTGGAAAAAACCTGGGCCACCTGTCCCGCATCTACATGGGTTATCCACAGCTGACCGGCCGCGCGCACCTCCAGCTTCACGTCGCTGTCAGAAAGGTCGAAAGTGACTGTATCGCGCACCAGCTGCTCGATATCCACTGCTGCTGTCATCGGTTCGCCGCCCTTGGCGAAAGTGAGCAGCTGGTTGGTCAGGAAGGAAGAACGGTCAAGCGCCTTTTCTGCGTTATCCAGTGCCGCGAGTGCCTGTTTTGGCTTGTCCAGCTGGGACTTGGCAGCAGCGATATTGCCAAAGAGGATGGTCAGGATGTTGTTGAAGTCATGGGCGATGCCGCCCGCGAGAATGCCCAGGCTTTCCAGGCGCTCTATCTTCTGGAGCTCTTCCTCCGCCCTGACATGCTCAGTAATGTCGTGTGAAACGCCGAATACCGAGTGGATTGCGCCATCGCTGCCGCGCAGCCCGGGGAAGGCATTCCAGAGCAGCTTCATGCGTCCGGTCGGGGTATCCATCTCGTACACCTGGGTCGCAGACTGTCCGGTAGTGAACACGCTCTCGATGGTATTGCGCCAGAAATTCTGCAACTCGGGCGGGAATTCGAATCGCGTGCGGTTGCTGCCGACCAGCTCTTCCCGGGAAATGCCCAGGGCGCGCTCCAGGGAGGGATTGACGTAGAGATAGCTGTGGTCACGGCCGTAGAGGACAATCATGTCCTCGGAATTTTCGATGAGGGCGCGATTGATCTGTTCCTGTCCCCGCAGCTTCTCCTCGGTTTCCTTCAGCGAAGTAATGTCCCTGCCCGTGGCATAAGTGATGCCTTCCCTGGGATCGTAACTTGAGTTCCAGGAAATCCATCTCAGGCTGCCGTCCTTGCATACATAGCGGTTTTCGAAATTCAGTGTATGGCCTTGTTGGAGGTGATCGGTTACAGCGGCCTGGGTACGCTGGCGGTCGGGTTCATACACAAAATCCATGAACGGCCTGGACAGCAGCTCCTCCTCGGTATATCCCAGGATACGGCAGGCGGCCGGATTCACTTTCAGCATTGCGCCCAGCGGGTTGAGAATGATCTTGATGTCAGGCGCGATATGGAAGAACTGCTTGTACTGCTCCTTTTCCTCTTCGTTGTGTTTAAGCTCGGTGATATCCAGGTGGGTTCCGCAGTTGCGCAAGGGACGATTGTGCTGGTGATCCCATTCCACAACCGCGCCGCAGGATTGTATCCAGACAACGCGGCCATCCTTGTGCATCATCCTGAATTCCAGTGTAAAAGCCTGCTGTGTTCTAAGCGCCGTACTGACAGCATTCATGAGTTTGACACGATCATCCGGATGAATCAGTCGCTGCCAGTCATCCGGATCGGAAAAATCAATGTCGCCGGCTTCCAGGCCGAGCATCTTCAGCCAGTTATCATCGACGAAATATTCACCGGTGGCATCGTTGAAATCCCAGTAGCCCAGTGAGGCGCCCTTGATGACACTGCGCAGCTGATCGAGTTCTTTCTGCTTCTCTGTTGCATCGATGACGTAACCGATGAATGCCGGCCGATCCATATATGTGGTGAACTGCAGATAGGCATCGACGGGATACTCGCTGCCATCCTTGCGGCATTGGATATTGCTGACCACGAACGGCTCCTGCTGGGGCTTGCTCATGATAGGTGCAAGGAGGTCACGTAGTTCGGTCAGGGTCTTGTTCCGGGAAATTTCTGCCGGAGTCCGCTGCAAGAGTTCTTCCAGGCTATAGCCCAGGTTGCGCTGCGCCATCTTGTTGGCATACAGGTATTTACGGGTCTCCAGGTCGACGATATAGATTTCGACCAGCGATTCATCAAAGGCTTTGGCGAGAGGGCTGTCCATACTGAATTTTTGCTGTCCCGAATCCCCGTCATCCTATCAAATCGGCAAATACCCGGGATATCTGGCTGCACAGGCACAAGAATGAAGGATACGACGAAAAATATACTTAACTTACTGTTGCCAATGGAAATTATTTCTTACACTGTGACTTCCCGCCACCACTATTAAACCGGACATGGTCAACCCTGCTAAGGATAAACCCCTGGATTTAAGCAAGATTCTTCTGCCCTTGCTGCTCACTTCATCTGCCATGGTGTCTGCAGCCACCTTGCCGGAACATGCTCCCCTGTCGATATTGATCATTGCCGATGCCGTCAATCCCCACCGGTTGGCCGATACCGACCTGACACAGCCCGGTGACCTGGTGCCGGCACTCACTGCTGCGGACAGCGGCCTGAATATCGACAGCATAAGCATGGTTGACAGCCAGTGCATCGATAATGCCCTGGGACAACTGGCAGCGGAATTCACCCCCGATGTCGTCCTGTACTTTGCCCATCGCGGTGCCGCGTACTGCAATGGCGGTAATGCGCAACCGGCCCTGACGCAACTGCTGGAACACGGCCTGCAATCCGGCCTGGGCCTGGTCGTGCTGCATCATGGCCTGTATGTGGATTTCACGAATCGGGGCATTAAGCAGGATTTGCTCAACCTCATTGGCGCCCAGTCTGACAGCATCGAATGGAATACGGAATCGGGCCAGCGCATCATCAACGTCGCAGGCGATCACTTCATACCCGGCAATGGCATGACATACAGCGAAGAACACAGCTTTGCCGGGATGCCGGGCACTCCTGCGGGAACTTACCCCGCTTTTACCAACACGCCGGACGAGCTGTATGAAGTGACCACACTGAACGTGCAAGACGATGAAGATCGCATCCTGTTGTTCGTCACTGACTCGGGCACACCGAGAGTGCTCGGTTATGTTCTCCGGCGTGAAGGCTGGGAAGGACTTGTCGTGGCCTACCAGCCTGGCGAGTACCAGCCCAACGCGCTGGATGACCGCAGCGGCCCCAACTTCCAGATACTGGTAAACGCCATCTATCACGCCGGCGCCACAGGACGGGCACCGTAATTGCCGGCACACAGCAATGACAACAGCCAAAAACAGGGGGATGCTTTGTGTTCACAGGCAGGGTATTGCAGAATGACACCAGCTCCAGCAACCGTATCCAGGGGAACGACATGTTTAAACGCTTGTTAACTTTTCGCATTTCACGCCAACATCGCCTGCTGTTCGCATTCCTGCCGCTGATGATATCAATGCAGGGCCGCGCCGATGACGCAACCCTCGCGGGGGAGTTCATCATCGAGCCACCCACTCTGATTTCCCTGGGTTTCGAGTGGTATATCGAGGGTGACGACAACCGCAATGCCCAGGTGACCCTCGCGTACCGCGAGACCGGCGAGCGCAACTGGCGCGATGGCCTGCCGCTGGTGCGTGTACATAACGAGCGCTCGGTCTTCGACCAGACCCTGGATTACACGGCGCCCAACATGTTTGCCGGCAGTATTTTCTACCTCGAGCCCGGCACGGAATACGAGGCCCGCTTCACCCTGACTGATCCTGACGGCGTCACCGGCCGCGCAGAGCGCATCGTTACCGTCACCACGCGCGCGGAGCCGCAGGCGTTCTCCGGCGGCCGGGTCCTGCATGTCTATCCCCTGGACCATACCGGCCCGGAAGAGCAGCCGGCGTTCCATGGTCTGCTCCAGGCCTATTACATGGCCGGCCTTGGCGGCGACTGGAGCCGGGCCTCGGCTGCCCGTGTACGCGCGGGTGACACCATCCTGGTGCATGCCGGCGTCTACAAGGAATTCAACCGTCGCAGCTACACCCATGAAATCGATTCCGGGTACACCACCTGCTGCGGCACAACCTGGGACGGCACTTACTACCTGACTGCCGACGGCACCGAGGATATGCCGATCACCATCAAGGCGGCCGGTGACGGCGAAGTGGTATTCGACGGCGGCGGCAATAACGTGCTGTTCAATATGATGGGCGGCGACTGGCACCTTTTCGAAGGCATCACCTTTCGCAACACGAATATCGTCTTTGAAGCCGGCATGAAAAACATTACCGGCAGCGAAGGCCTGATGGTGAAACGCAGCCGCTTCGAGGACGTGGCGACAGCCATTCATTCGGACTGGTCGGGCTCGCGCAAGTTCTACATTGCGGACAACACCATGATTGGCCGCCGGCCGGACGAACTGATGGGCTGGTACAACATCCCGCCCTGGAACGAAGACCCGGACTTCGAGGAGAAGCGCCTGCTCGACTCCTATTACGCCGTATCCATTTACGGCGCCGGCCACGTCATCGCCTACAACAAGGTCGTCGGTTTTCACGATGCCCTCGACCATGCCACCTACGGCATGCCCGACGGCTACCCCAATATTCCACGGGACCGCATGCCGGTATCCATCGATATCTACGGCAACGATGTATCCAACCTGGACGACAACTGTTTCGAGGCGGATGGCTCCATGCACAACGTGCGCGTATTCGACAACCGCTGTTTCAACGTTGCGGTTGGCGGCATGAGCCCGCAGCCGGTGTTCGGGGGCCCTGTGTATTTCATTCGCAACGTGGTGTATCACAGCCCTTACGGTCCGGTTAAGATTCATGCCGACCCGGCCGGTGTCATCTATTACCACAATACGTATATCGGGGAGATCAGGCAGATCACACCCGCATCGAACCTGCATTTCCGCAACAACCTGATTTTCGGTCAGGAGCGACAGCCGGCGACTATGGCCATACGCACCTACACCAACTATTCCTCCAGCGATTACAACGGCTACAGGGTCAATGCGGGCACAGATGTCGCCTTCAGCTGGTCATCACCACCCAGGGAGGTCGAGGCTGATTATGAAAGCCCGCTGGTGGTACGCAATTTCGCCACCTTTGCCGAATACCAGCAGGCCACCGGCCAGGATGCCCACAGCGTACTGGTGGATTACGATATTTTCATGAATGCCGCCATGCCTGACCTGGCACGCCCGACCATGCTGTATGACCCCGCAGAAGTGGATCTGCGCCTGCGCCGCGGTGCTGCGGCCGTGGATGCGGGCATCGTGCTGCCGAATATCAACGATGGCTACAACGGTCGCGCACCGGATCTCGGTGCTTACGAATACGGTGAAGCAATGCCGCATTACGGCCCCCGCCCGGAATAAGGAACCCCGGGGGGATGGTGAATCCAGCGGCCTTCGTTTACCCTGAAACCAGAAACAATACAGTTGACCGATGTCATATGCCCATAGACATTCTGCTGGATAAAACCACCCGCACCTTGCGCACACATGCCTCGGGCGATGTCACCATCGAGGATTTCATCGATAGCCTGAAAAGACTTTCCAGCTCATGGACAGCGGGGTCATTGACGTCGCATGGGGGCAAATCATAGATCTCACCGATATCGGCAATCTTGAGGAGTTGCGCGAGTCCGACATCACCCTGATCGCCAGCAAGAGCCCCTGGCCTGCGGGCACCAGGCGCGCCATTGTGGTCACCGAGGACAGGGCATTGCAGCTTGCCAGGGTCTACCAGTCGATGGGCAGTGCGCGTGGACACCAGATCTGCATCGTGGAATCCATCGAGGAGGCTCAGGATTGGGTCAGTTAGGGAGCAGCGAGCACGCCGCCTGAAATGAAAAAGCCTGCTCGATCGAGCAGGCTTTTTCATATGCTGAGCCGGTATTTTTCAGAAGCCTTCGATCAGGACCATCGTACCTTCTGAATTGTTGGCGCGAAGACCAATGATCGCCTGGTACTCCGGCGAGTCATACCAGGCTTTGGCAGCCTCCTTCGACCCAAACCTGAGAATGACGGTCACGGGTTGCGGCTTTCCTTCCAGGACCTCGCTGTTGAGGTCAACAGCCACCACTTCCGCCCCGTGGGCTACCAGTGTTTCGGTCGCCTTCTGGGGGTAGTCCCCGTACCCCCCGGGATTTGTCACGGTGTAGTTGGCAACGATGTATACAGGCATGGATCCCCCTTGCGTTTCTAATGGAAAAGGCAACAGCATACCCGTTCATGCAGGCAATTACATGCCTGTCTCGCCCGCGCGACGACGGCGCGTTATCATGCGCGCCTGCAGTTGAAAGCACCCATGTGGAAAGGCATCGATGGATTCAGTCACCCAATTCGCTCTAGGCGCTGCCATAGGTGAAGCCGTACTCGGCCGCAAGGTCGGCAAGCGGGCCGCGATCACGGGCGGGCTCGTTGCCACCCTGCCCGACCTGGATACTTTCATTCCCTGGGAGGACGCGGTAGCTGCCTTTACCTACCACCGCTCAGCAACTCATTCCCTGCTGATGCTGAGCCTGGTTTCACCACTGGTGGGCTGGCTTGTCCTGAAATCGCAGCAGGCACTAGGACCGCATTCTCGAAAGGTCTACCTGATCGTCTTCCTGGTCCTGTTCACCCATCCCCTGCTCGACGGTTTCACGGTGTATGGCACGCAATTGTTCTGGCCGCTAAATGCTTATCCGGTAAGCTGGTCGACGATCTTTATCGTGGATCCCGCCTATACCCTGTGGCTGCTGACAGGTTTCATCAGTGCCATGGTGATGAGCAGGGAGCGCTCCACAGGTCATGTGCTGAATTACGCCGGGCTGGTAATCAGCTCCTGCTACCTGACCTGGACGGTGGCGGCCAAGGTCGTAGTCGATGCTCGTGCCGAGCGACTACTGGCCGCGCAGGGCATCGCCTACGACAAGCTGATGTCGACTCCTGCGCCATTTAACACGCTGGTCTGGCGCATCATCGGCCGGGTGGAGGATGGATATTTCGACGCCTTCCTGCCGGTATTTACCAGCGCCGGCCCCCTGGAGGTGAATTTTCATGACAGCGACGACGCACTGCTGGACGAACTAGGCGGTCACTGGCCGGTGCAGCGCCTGGTGTGGTTCACGCATGGCTTTTACAAGGTCACCCGGCGCGGCAAAGATATCGTTGTCACCGATCTGCGGATGGCACTCGAAGACGGCTATGTCTTCAATTTCAAAGTGGCGGAATCAGGGCCCGGCGGCATCCTCCCCGTGACTGGCAGGCTGACACCCTGAGCAGATCTGCCCTGGTTTCAAATACTGTTTTGCGAGCAAATTGCGACTATTTGCCAAAATGTTGCACTTCTTTAATGCTATATCGTGTTATAAGTGAACAGATAAATCAGGATTCATTCCCCGTTGACCAGGGCTCATTCACAGCAGGGAAGTATGGATAACAAGGATAAGAAGCAACCCACGCCGACGCGCAGAAAGTCGGATTTGACACTGTTGGGGACCAGTTCCCAGGATCTGGGCGACAAGGTTTACACGCTCGAGTTCGGCGTCAACCTGTCGCAAATCTCCCTTGAAGGACTGAACAACTTTTCGGTCTCCGTTTGCTGCTGGGATAAACAATCCGACGTTACAGAATCTTTGACCTCAGTCCTCGATTTCAAGCTGCAGGAAGGCAACAACAAGATCAGCATCGAGGGTGGCCCGACCTATCCCTTCTGGATCACCAAGAAAACCCTCGACCTGGCCTGCACCGATCTCGATGAAGGCATTGTGGATGCCGTCAAAAAAGGCATTTCCTGGCTGAAGGGGGAGATCACGGATGACTTCCTGAAAACCAACCGGCGCAAGGTTCCAGTGAACCTGCTCAATGACCGTATCGCGATAAACCTGCTAATGAGCAGTATCAGCACCATCATCGGCGGCTCGATGGACTGCCACAACCGTCTTATCAAAAGCCGCAGCCGGCTTTTCACCAACAAGGCGGATTACATCAACGCCATGTATGACATGCTCAAGGAAGAACTGGATGATTTTACCGTCGTTGCCATCAATCGGGGCGTCAAGTACTACATGGCCACGTCCTGATTCCCTGCCCCACTGGCCATAAGTCCCGCAGTCCCGCCAATCCGGTCCTTGTCCGCTTTTCCTTACCTGGCGTTTTCGGGCCCGCCACCGAGACAGCCAAAACTTGGACCTGGATCACTGTATTACTGGCGAATAACCCCTACCCTGTACCTTATGTGGCGGGAAAAGTCGGATAGCCTCCCGCAAACCATTCATTCCAAAGCCGCTTCGCGAACCTGGATGATCATTTCCCATGGGTGCCTTACAGCAAGTGACAGTACCAACCCGCGTCATTGCGGATACTTCCAGTATGGAAGCCTGCGGCCTGGCCGAGTTGTGCACAATAAGGTATGAATCAGAAGAGCGTTTTTACGACGTGACCCTGGCTGCCGCGGTCGCAAGTATCGCCCTTGAAGGCATGAACCGGTTCGAGATTGCCGTTCGCGGCACGCACAAGGGCACGGGCATCCGCGAAAAATTGCACACGGTTCTTGAAATTAATATTCGCGAGGGAATGAACTGCATCAGGGTCGAAGGCGATGAACCCCTGTTCTTCACCATATCCCGCAAGTCGCTGGACCCATTGGACGAGGATATCGACTCCAGCATCCACGAGGTAGTCGATCTTGGCCTGTTGGAGAAACGCATCCATGTCGGCCCACGCAGCAAGGAAAGCCGGCAGGCCTGCCTGCTCTTCGATGAGGCGGCTGCCAACCTGGTCAAGGCAGGTGTCAGCACACTGCTCGCCCATGCCACCGAGTGCCACCGGCATGTTATCCAGGAAGCCAATCACCTGTTCGCCTGCCGCCAGGATTACGTGCGCGAGATGTGCAAATCACTGGTCAGGAACACCGGCCCCATGGCAACCAGCGTGACCAGCAAGGCGATCTTCTGCGATCAGGGCTTTATCTGAGCGCTTGAGCCCCATCGCCTGGCGGTGACTCACCAGCATGGCCTTGCCGGCCGCTTGAAAATCGAAGGATTCGCTATAGCCAAGCATGATCGAGTGATCATACTTATTGTCGAGCCTGCCCCGGTTGATAATGCATAATAGCCTCTTTCAGCTACGATATGCCGATGAACCGGAACACGCTGCAAGTTGCCATTTACCTGTCCGCCCTGGGATTGTCGGTCGGCATGTTCCTGCCCCTGACCAGCTTTCCTGTTTACGGCGAAGTCAGTTATTACCGCATCGCTCCCGTCGAAGCCGTCCTGGTAGTTGTGCTCGCCCTGGCAGCCCCGGCGCTGATCCTGGCCGGCCTCGGTCGTGCCAGCATCGTCAGCCCGGTCGGTGTCTGGCTGGTCCTGTTGTTCCCCGCAATCGAGGCTGTGCTCAGGGACCGCAACAGCAATGCCCTGCAGCAACTGGGTGACGGCGTGACGTCCGCCATGACCGACTTCAGTACCGACCTGTTCATGAATATCGCCGAATTTCACTGGGGCGGCCTGGTCTTCCTTGTCTCGTTATTGGTGTTTACCCTGGCGGGGCTCCTCTACCTCGTCAGACGCTGAGCAATGCTGGCGCTTTGGCGGCAGGTTTCGCATAATCGGCCACGGTAAATGTGCTTTCCGGCACGTTTCAACACTTCGGGGGAAGACACCATGACTGCATTCAACTCAGTATTTAGACGACTCATCTTGCCATTCATGCTGGTTATCCCCCCGGCCGCTGGTGCGGCGGACAGCCAGGTCATCCCTTCCCTGAATCACGACATACGGATCACCACATTGGTCGACGGCCTGGAAAGTCCCTGGGCAATGGCTATCCTGCCCGACGGTGACCTTCTGATCACCGAGCAGCCTGGACGTGTGCGCCTGGTGCATGACGGAGAACTGGTCTCGCAAGCCATAGAAGGTATGCCGGAAGCACCTGGCAGATTGCATTCCGGCTACATGGACATAGCCTTGCACCCGAACTTTGCAGAAAACCAGCTGGTTTATCTTGCCCATTCCCGCATCAACGACAACGGCAGCACCCTGGTCGTGACCAGGGCGCGGCTGGACGATATGCGGTTTACGAACGTGGAGGAAATCTTCGAAGCTTTTGCGTGGGAGCCGCGTGAACTCAACTATGGCTCCCGCATCGCCTTCGACGGCGAAGGCTACCTGTACATCACCATAGGCGACCGCGGCCCCGATGGCGAACCTAAAGCCCAGGACCTGGCCTACCACAACGGC
>Ga0181582_10000700_pt1 | contig 24441 bp, 27 predicted proteins | sample 071ome_32_FD_132438 | JGI IMG/M metagenome (GOLD analysis project Ga0181582, IMG submission 132438) | Coastal salt marsh microbial communities from the Groves Creek Marsh, Skidaway Island, Georgia - 071405AT metaG (megahit assembly) | ecosystem: Environmental > Aquatic > Marine > Intertidal...
CCGAAGCCTCTATCGCAGCGATCAATCGAGAGGCGATACTGAACTTTTATCAGCAATACTATGTGGCTGCCAATGCCGTGATTGCGATCGTCGGTGATGTCGACGAACAGCGTGCACGTGCTATTGCAGATCAATTGTCTGCGGGTTTGGAGCGTGGCAAAGCGGCTAAGGCGCTGCCGGCCGTCACTGCCTCTGAGGTGCAACGTCAGGTTATCGAGTATCCTTCACAACAGGCGCATTTATCTATAGGTTTGCCGGTATTAAGCCGACAGGATGCCGATTATTTTTCACTGTATGTCGGCAATCATATTCTCGGTGGTCGTGGTCTGGTATCTAATATATCCAATGAAATTCGCGAAAAGCGTGGTCTGGCCTACAGTGCCTATAGTTATTTTTCGCCAATGCATCAGGCTGGTCCATTCAAGATCGGCTTGCAGACTAAAAACAGTCAGGTCGATGAAGCCGAAAAAGTCGTGCTGCAAACCCTGGCGGATTATATTGCAAAGGGTCCCAGCGAAGAGGAACTGGAAAAATCCAAGCAGAATATCACCGGTGGTTTCCCGTTACGTACAGCGAGTAACAAAGACATTGTCAGTTACCTCGCTATGATTGGTTTTTATGGCTTGCCTCTGGATTATCTGGATGTGTTTGTCGATAAGGTTAATGCGGTCACTGTTGACAGCATTCGTGATGCTTTTAAACGTCGGGTTGACATGAATGCGTTGTCTACCGTTATTGTCGGACAGGTCAATCCTTCCTGATGGCGAAACGCCCGGCGTCGACTAATACACTGCGTATTATCGCCGGTGAATTTGGTGGACGCCGTCTCAGGTTTCCAGATGTTAAGGGGCTGCGGCCTACCGGTGACCGTAATCGTGAAACGCTGTTTAACTGGTTGCAGCCTTATGTCAGTGACAGTCGTGTGCTGGATCTTTTTGCCGGAAGTGGCGCGCTGGGCTTTGAAGCTGTTTCAAGAGGTGCGGCGCAGTTGTCTTTGGTCGAGGCGAATGCCTTAGCTGTCAGGCAGTTGCGGGAAAATGTAAATTTGCTTGGCATAGATCAAAAAACCGATATCTTTCATGGTCGTGCCGCTAACTGGTTGACGCAAAACGAAGAATCTTTTGATATAGTTCTGCTTGATCCGCCATTTGCTGATAATCTGCTACAGCAGACTATCGATGGCTTAGAGGCCGGTCATTGTGTGACGCCGGGCGGCCATGTTTACATGGAACGCGATGTTCATCAGGCAATGCCGGTTTTGCCGGATAACTGGCAGGTGATTCGAGACAAACAACAGGGGCAGGTCAGCTTTAGTCTGATTCAGGTAGATAATGGTTAAGGCAATTTATCCCGGTACATTTGACCCGATTACCAATGGTCATACGGATCTGGTCCGTCGTGCATCAAAAATGTTTGATTCTGTTGTTGTTGCAGTAGCGGTTAATGCCGGTAAAAAGCCGATCTGCGATGCCAGTGAACGTGTCGCCCTGGCCAGCCAGGTGCTGGCGGATATCGGCAATGTCGAAGTTGTGAGTTTCGATAATCTGCTTGTAGAATTTGTCGAACAGCAGCAGGCGTCAGTGGTACTGCGCGGTTTGCGGGCGGTATCCGATTTTGAGTATGAGTTTCAGTTGGCCGGCATGAATCGCAAGCTTTCACCTGATGTAGAAACCGTTTTTATGACGCCGGATGAGAAATATATGTTTATTTCTTCCAGTCTGGTGCGGGAAGTTGCCAGTTATGGTGGTAACGTTTCAGATTTTGTTCATCCGCTGGTAAGAGAAGCGATGAAAAACAAGTATTGTTAATAATTAATGGCTCGAAAGCAGAGTCAAATAAGGGAGATTCAACATGGCTTTGATGATTACTGATGAATGTATCAACTGCGACGTATGTGAACCGGAATGCCCTAATGGTGCCATTTCGCAGGGTGATGAAATTTATGAAATTGACCCTAATCTCTGTACAGAGTGTGTTGGTCACTACGATACATCTCAGTGTGTTGAAGTCTGCCCGGTTGACTGTATTCCAAAAGACCCCAACCACGTGGAAAGTGAAGATGAACTGATGGAAAAATACCATCGTATTACAGAAAGTTGATGGTCGGTTTAGTGGATTTGACTGTTACAAACAAAAAAGCTCCTTTTTGGAGCTTTTTTGTTTTTTGTTTATGGCTGCCTTTTCAGGCGATGGCGGAGCAGGATTGTTGTGCAGTGGTGAGCGCTCATCCACTGGCTAGTGAAGCCGGGATGCAAACTCTGCGTCAAGGTGGTAATGCCTTTGATGCGGCGGTTACGGTCAGTGCCGTACTGGCGGTTGTTGAGCCTTATAGTTCAGGCATGGGCGGCGGCGGTTTCTGGTTGTTGAACCGGCGTGCCGACAATCTTTATATCATGATCGATGGTCGTGAACGTGCACCGCTGGATGCTGAAGCTGATATGTATCTGGATGCAGCGGGGGAAGTGATTCCGGGACTTTCTATAGATGGTGCTTTAGCGGCCGGCATACCCGGCCAGCCTGCAGCTTTGGTACATATCGCTGAGCGTTACGGCAATTTGCCATTAAGTGTTTCGCTGCAGCCGGCGATTCAGATTGCACAGGATGGTTTCGAGGTTAACGAATATTACCGCAAGATGGCGGGCATGCGTCTGCAGGCTTTGCGCAAGTCGCCGGCAGCGGCAGCAATTTTTCTGGCCAACAGCGAATTACCTCCGGTCGGTGCATTGATTGTTCAGCCTGATCTGGCAGAAACATTGAAACAGATCGCGGCAAAAGGCCACGATGGTTTTTATGCAGGTCCGGTTGCCGATAAACTGATCGCTGCCGTCAGGGCGAATGGTGGTATCTGGCAGCAGCGGGATTTACAGGAGTACAGAGTCAAGGAAAGATTGCCGATACGTTTCAAGTATGCGGATATGCACATTATTTCAGCCGCGCTGCCTTCTTCAGGGGGCATGGTGCTGGCACATATTCTCAATCTGCTGTCCTGGTTTGATTGGCAGGAATTAAATGTTTTACAACGTAAACACTTGCTGATTGAAGCGATGCGCATTGCCTACAGGATGCGCGCTGAATACCTCGGTGACCGTGATTATGTCAGGGTGCCTTACAGTGAATTGATGGACAGGGTTCAGCTCAAACGCAAAGCCCGGGCTATTAGCTTGGAGGCCGCAACACCCAGCGTAAAAGCGCCAGTTGCCGATTATCCGGAAGGGCGGGACACCACGCATTTTTCTATTATTGACACTGAGGGTAATAAGGTTTCGGCAACGTTAAGTATCAATTATCCCTTTGGGTCGGGTTTTGTCGCGGCAGGTACCGGTGTCCTGCTAAATGATGAAATGGATGATTTTTCGGCTAAACCGGGAGTGGCCAATGTCTACGGACTGGTTGGTAGCCGGGCGAATGCAATTGAAGGTGGCAAGCGTATGTTGTCGAGCATGACGCCGACTTTTATCGAGACTGACGATTTTGAAGCTGTTATCGGTACTCCCGGTGGTTCGCGCATTATCAGTATGGTGCTTTTGGGTATCCTCAATATGCAGGATTCAGACGATCCTCAGCAGTGGGTGGATGCCGCGCGTTTTCACCATCAGTATTTACCTGATCGTGTCGAATACGAGCCGGGAGCTTTTAGCGAAGATGAACTGCAACAGTTGCAGTTAATGGGGCATGAGTTGCAACTTAAAGCTGATGGCTATGGCAATATGCAGGCTTTAAGGCGTGACAGAAAAACCGGAAAAATCCGCGCCGGCAGCGATAAACGCGGCTTCGGCGCGGCGGTGATTGACTAATTTTCTTCTTCCTTGTCGACCAGTGACAAGCCGCCCAAATCATCATCGCCGGGTGAGGACTCGGCCAGTTTGATGGCCAGTTTGAGGTCGGTTTTGGAGTCGGCAAAGCGCATGGCGGCATCGAATGTGATGCGGCCGTCGTTATAGAGTTTTAACAACGCCTGATCGAAAGTCTGCATGTGGTATTGCTGACCATCGCGGATAGCGCCTTTGATTTCGCCGGTTTCACCTTTTTTGATCAAATCGGTAATACGCGGTGTGTTGACCATGATTTCCAGAGCGGCGGCCATTTTGCCGTCAACCGTTGGAACCAGTCGCTGGGCTACTACGCCACGCAGGTTTTCGGCGATACGCTGGGCTTCCTGTTCCTGAGACTCTTTAGGATAAAAGCCCAGAATTCGGTCTAATGCTGAAACCGCATCGTTAGCATGCAGCGTCGATAACGCGAGGTGACCGGTGTTGGCAAATTTGACCGCGTAATCCATGGTGGTCTGGTTACGAATCTCACCGAGCAGAATCACATCCGGCGCTTCACGCATGGCAGCGATAATGCCATCTTCAAAATCATAAACGTCAGTGCCAATTTCACGTTGTGCAACCAGTGATTTCTTATGATCGTGTACAAACTCGATAGGATCTTCAAGAGTGATAATATGCGATTCCGAGTCGCGGTTACGTTTGTCAATCATGGCCGCCAGTGTGGTTGATTTACCGGAGCCGGTGGCGCCAATGATAATGATCAGGCCGTTTTTCTCCATCGCAAAAAAGCCCAGTACCTCAGGCAGGTTGAGCTGTTCCATGCTGGGCACGTTGGTATCGATATAACGGATAACCATGGACGCTTCACCGCGTTGCTTGAACATGTTGGCGCGGAAACGGCCAAGGCCGCTGATCGAAATCGCAAAGTCGACCTGATTGTGTTTTTCGTAAATCTTGCGTTTATCATCGGACATGAAATTGTAACCGATACGCTGGATGTCGCCGGGTTTGAGTACCGGCTTTAATTTGATGAATTTTTTATTGGCTTTGATGGTAACTGGAGCGCCGACATGCAGAAACATGTCAGACCCGTTTTGTTTCACCATCATGATCAGATGTTGGGTGATATCGTCAAAAGATTCACCATCGTTTTCGCTCATTAGCGTCTCCCGAAATTGTCGTTTTGTTGACTTGGACGAACCAGGCGTCCCATGCCCATATCATCCAGGGCGCCTTCCATAAAATGTTTTACCTGCAGGGCATTTTCCATGCGCAGGGCATGATTCACCAGTTGTTTGGCATGATTTCGATTGAAATTACGAATGACCCACTTAACTTTTAGCAGACTTCCGGAGCTCATGCTGAGACTGTCTACGCCTAATCCTAATAATAGGGGTGCCGCTAACGGATTGCCTGCCAGCTCTCCGCAGATACTGACTTCACAACGCGCCAGTTTGGCGGCTTCTACGACCTGGGATATTGCTCTTATGACCACCGGATGCATATCATTATAGATACCGGCCACCCGCGAGTTGTTGCGGTCTACGGCCAGCAGGTATTGAGTCAGGTCATTGGTGCCAATGGAAATAAAATCGACGCGTCGGGCGAGTAATTCGGCCTGATAAACCGCAGAGGGGACTTCAATCATGACACCAATTGGTGGCATTTTGACTTGATGTCCTTCTTCGGCCAGTTCATCCAGAGCCCGGTTGATTAATAGCATGCAGTCATCGACTTCACTGAGACTGGTTATCATCGGTAGCAGAATGCGTACATTATTCAGACCGATATCAGCTCGCAGGATCGCGCGGATCTGGGTCAGGAAAATTTCCGGATGGTCGAGTGAAATGCGAATGCCACGCCAGCCGAGAAACGGATTGGATTCGCTGATCGGAAAATAGGGCAGGGGTTTGTCACCGCCGATATCCAGCGTTCTTAAAATCACCGGACGTGGATGAAAACTTTCCAGCACCGCACGGTAATTATTGATCTGCGCTTCCTCGGAGGGGAAGCGGTCACGGATCATGAAAGGCAGTTCGGTGCGGTACAGGCCGATGCCGTTAGCCTCATTCATGCCAAATTCACCTAAATCAGAAACCAGGCCGGTATTCAGATACAGTGGCATTTCATAGCCGTCGGTGGTTTCACTAGGCAGTCCGGACAGTTCCGATAGTTCGCTGTTGAGCGCCCGGTCATCCTCGAGTAAACGTTGATATTCCTTCAGCACCGTCGGTTCCGGTGAAAGGTAAACACGTCCACGGTGACCATCGGCAATGATCTGCATGTTTTCCATACGCTCAACCAGCAGATCCTCCACCCCCATCACCGCCGGGATGCCAAAGGCTCTGGCAAGAATGGCGATATGCGAGGAACTTGAACCGGTGGTCGAAACAATGCCTGCGAGCCGCTCAAGTGGAATCTCCGCCAATTGTACGGCACTGACATCTTTGCCGATCAAAATGGTATTTTCCGGGTAATAAGCTTCTACCGGCGAGTCGAGTTGCAGATGCATCAGAATGCGTCTGCCCAGATCGCGAATATCCGAGGCGCGTTCGCGCAGATAGATATCATCCATTTCATCGAACACTCTGGCGTGTTCCTGAATGCTGCGGCGCAATGCCCCCTGGGCCCAGTTGTTTTCACGGATAAGCTCGATGGTACGGGTGACCAGTGTATCCGAACCCAGCATCAGTAACAGCGCGTCAAATAAGGCATGGTCTTCACTGGGCAACGCATCGCCAAGGTTGGTTTTGAGTTTTTGCAGATCATCCTCAACGCGGCGGACAGCGTTACGAAACTCTTCAATTTCAGTTTCAATGTCTTTGCTGGGACGGTCTGGAACGACATCAAGATTAGCGCGCGCGTAAGCGACAACGACCTGGCCGATGCCAATGCCGGGTGCTCCGGGGCGACCCTGATGAAAACGTCTTAATGGCGCGCCGGAAAGCCGGTTGTCGAGTTCAGTGCCGGAGTTGGCAAGTGTGATGGCACCTGCCAGCTGAGCCGCCAGAGTAAACAGAAAGGTGACTTCTTCACTGTCAAAACGTCGCGGTTCAATCTGACGGGCGACCAGTACGCCTAAAACCCTGCGGTTCTGAATAATCGGAACGCCAAGAAAGCCGTGATATTTGGTTTCACCGGTTTCGTGGATAAACATGTAACGCGGATGACTGGAGGCTTCGTCGAGGTTGACCGGTTCGGCACGTTCAGCGACCAGGCCGATCAGGCCGCGGTGCATGGGCAATTTGACCACGCCGACAGCAGACTTTTTCAGACCGGCCGTTGCGCGTAAGACATGAGTACGTTCTTCAAAGTCAGTCAGATAAACCGAGCAGACGTCAGTGTTAATAGCCGCTTTTACTTTTTCAACGATCACGTTCAGGGCAGCCTCCAGGTTCGGAGCAACGTTTACCTCATGAACAATTCGATGGAGAATTTCTAGCATTAGCGTCTGTGTCTATAGGGATGACGGTTTCTGGGCCGGTAATTATTTTCGGGAGCACCATCCGGAAACAGCAACGGTGCCAGTTCTTTCAGGGCGCGGTTATATACGTTACGTTTGAAGAATACGACTTCCCGTACAGGTTGCCAGTAATCGACCCAGCGCCAGTGATCGAATTCCGGTTTGTCGAATTTATCCAGACAAAAATCGGACTCGGCACAACGCACTTTCAGCATAAACCAGCGCTGTTTCTGACCGATGCACAGCGGCATGCTGTTTTTGCGCAGATAGCGTTTAGGCAAACGATAACGCAGCCATTTTTGAGTACAGCCAAGCAACTCAACATGTTGAGCCTCTAGTCCGACTTCCTCCTTAAGTTCGCGAAACATGGCATCTTCGGCTGATTCGCCTTCATTGATGCCTCCCTGAGGAAATTGCCAGGCATCCTGACCTATGCGTCGTCCCCAGAAAAGTTCACGCTTGTCGTTGCACAGGATAATGCCGACATTGGCTCTGAAGCCTTCTGAATCAATCACAGAAATTCTACTGTTTATATTTTTAACTGCTTTTGATTCTTCCATAAAATGTCGGTTAACGCCAATCAACTCGCGCATACAAGACCGTAAAAATACCTGTGACATTAATCACGCCTCAAAGGCGGGCTTTTGATACTATTGTCAAAGCCTGAGTAACGTCGTGGAGAAAACCTTTGGCACTGGCATTATTTGACCTTGATAACACCTTGTTAGCAGCGGATTCCGATCATCTCTGGGGGGTGTTCCTCAGTGAAGAAAATATCGTAGATGCGGATTATTACGCACAGGAAAATGAACGCTTTTATGCAGAGTACAAACGCGGTGTTCTCGATATTATGGAGTTTTTGCGTTTCTCACTGAAACCCTTGTCGGAACATGCTCCTGATCAGCTTTATACATGGCGTGAGCAATTTCTGGAGCAGAAAATCAAACACAATATTGCCAGTGGCTCTGCAGAGTTGATTGCAAAACATCGTCAGCAGGGTGATACGCTGGTGATTATTACCGCGACCAATGCATTCATCACCCGGCCGATTGCCGATTTGTTAGGTATCGAGCATTTGATTGCAACCGACCCGCAAATGATCAATGGACGATATACCGGTGAGGTTGAAGGCATACCCTGTTTCCAGTCCGGCAAGGTCGAGCGTTTAAATAGCTGGATGCAGCAGCATGGCCTGGACTTGGAGGGCAGTTATTTTTACAGCGATTCCAATAATGATCTGCCGTTGTTAAAGGAAGTGACTTACCCCTATGCTGTTGATCCTGATGATACCCTGCGTGAGTTTGCCGAGCAGGCCGGCTGGCCGGTTATCAGTTTGCGCAGCTGAGTGCCGTGATGTCAGCAGATAAATTCCTTAATATACACAACCTTAGTTATGCCTACGGTAAACAGCAGGTTTTAGATCGGCTGTCAGTGGATTTATACCCGGCTCAATTAACCGCATTGCTAGGCTTGAACGGTCAGGGTAAATCTACTCTGTTGCGTTTGATCGCTGGTGTTTTGCCATCGCCTTTGCCGGCGGTCAACTTCACTTCGAATAAGCCTTCGATCGGCTACATGCCGGAACGTCCACTGTCTTTCCCGGAATTATCGGTGATCGATAACCTGCGTTTTGCGGCGCAAATCAATCGTATGAATGAAGCTGATATGGCTGCGGCTTTACAGCAGACTTTGTCGGATTGTCATTTGCAGGATAAGGCGAACAAACCGGCAGGTAGTCTTTCCAAAGGCTATCAGCAGCGTCTGGGACTGGCGATGGCGATTGTTCATGGACCGCAGTTGATTTTGCTGGATGAACCGACGGATGGCATGGATCCGGCACAGTTGCAGTCAACCTGGCAACTGATCGGCCGGCTAGCACAGAACAGTTGTGTTGTACTTTCCAGTCATCGTATCAGCGAAGTAGCAGAGCATTGTCAGCGGGTGCTGGTCATGCATCAGGGGCAGATCCGTGATCAACTGATGATGGATGATGCTGCTGCGCGTCAGTCATTAGCCGGGCGTTTTCATCAAATAACTGCTGGAGACGAAGTCTGATGATTGCCACTATTTTAAAGGTTGATCTGAAAAGATTATTTGTCACCCCGCAAGCCTGGTTGTTGCTGGCGATTGCACAGTTGGTTATCGCCTGGGCTTATATGCGCGAGATTGAAGGTTTTGAAGCGATTCAGGACAGGCTGCTGGCTCTGGAAAGTTCGTTGGGATTTACCGCGCTGGTAGCTGTTCCGGCGTTATTAAACGGTCTTAACATTATCATGTTGTTGACACCTTTGTTGGGTATGCGTCTGATTGCCAGTGAACGCGGCAGTCAGCGTTTTGATCTGTTATTGGCGGCACCGGTGTCAGCCGCGCAGATTGTCTGGGCCAAGTTTCTGCAGCTATTTTTTTTGCTGGCCGGTTTCTGGCTGGTTCTACTGCTGCAGTTATTACTGTTGAATTTTGCTACCGGTCTGGATATCGGCATGTTGTTGCTGGTCTGGGTAATGGGATTACTGGTCGTCGCTACCTACAGTGCGGCGGCGGTGTGGATTTCCTCGTTGACGCGGCATCCCATGCTGGCGGCGGTTGCCATGTTTGGTTTGTTTATTTTGTTGCGCATTGCCGGTGCCGGTGAAGATGAACCGGGTATTTTCGACTGGTTCAGTCTGACCTATCACATGAAAGACGCACAAAAGGGGCTTTTCAATTCGGCTGATCTGGCATTTTTATTGATGTATATTGGCCTGTTTTTGACACTGGCCTGGATTCGATTGCTGCGCTTGCGTCCCTGTCGTTATCTGTGGACCGCGCGTTTTATGTTGATGGGGTTACTGGTCGCGATGGTGGTTTCTTTGCCGCTATTACAACAATTGCGTTGGACGGCTGATGTTTCTGCTACGCAGCAGAATACTTTGAAACCGGCGACGCAAAGTTTATTACAACGTTTATCGGGCGAACTGAGTTTTACGGCTTATGTTGCTGACGCTAGTCTGCAAAAGAAAAAAATAGCCACCTTGCTGGCGATGTACAAACGCAGTAAAGCCGATTTGCTCGTGCAGTATGTCGACCCTGCCAGTCAGCCGGAAGCCGCCAGAGCCCTGGGTATCACTCATGCCGGTGAATTGCTGGTTCGTTATGGCAATCGTCAGCAAATGGTCAAACGTGTCAGCGAGATACATATTGCCGCCACCTTGCGCGAGATGCTTGAAGCTGAGCATGGCTGGATTCTGAATTTACAGGGTCATGATGAATTGAATCTTTCCGGTAAAGGTTTGCAGGGCGCCTCGATGTTGTCAGGTAGCTTACGGGCGCGTGGATACCGCATTCGTGATTACAACATCAATCAACTGGGCAGCTTGCCTGATAATACCGAGACACTGATTATCGGCGGTGCCAGTGGTGAATTGCAGCCAGCCGAATTGCTGGAAATTAACCGTTTTCTTGCTGAGGGTGGTAATTTGCTGTGGCTGTTGGAGCCGCAAAGACGTCCTTTTGAGGGATTGACACTTCTGCCTGAAATCGGTGTTTTTCCGGGTGTGGTTGTTGATGGCAATGCAGCGGCTTATCAACTGGCAAGACCCGATAATGCATTAATCAATGAAATTCAGCAGCATCAGGTCAGTCGTCAGTTAACCCAGTATTTAGTATTTCCACAGGCAGCGGCATTTGAAGCCACCGACCCTAAAGGCTGGACGCAACAGTTGTCATTACAAACCGGCCCTAAAAGCTGGAATGAAACCGGCGAAATTGAAGGTACCATCAGCCCCGATCCGGTCATGCTGGAACAAATGGGTCCTCTGCAGGTTGGCGGGCTATGGCAACGTCAACTGGATAATGGTCAATTGCAGCGATTGGCCATCATCGGTGACAGTGATTTTATTCGCAATGCAACGCTTGCCAAGGGCGATAACCTGCAGTTTACCCTGAATCTTTTTTACTGGCTTGAGGGGGATGCGGCATCAGATGTGACTGCCCGGGTTGAGACCATCGCTGATCAGCGTTTGCATATGACAGCATTGTTCAGAGGACTGTTCAGCGGCGTGTTTTTGATTTTGATGCCGTTACTGTTAGCTGTCGCCGGTATTGTTATGCCGCTGTTGCAAAGAAGACGTCAGAATGCCTGAGTTACCCGAGGTTGAAACGACCTGCAGGGGTATTGAGCCTCTGCTCACCGGCAAGACAGTCACCGCTGTGATTGTGCGTCAGCCTAAACTACGCTGGCCGATTCCTGCGGATCTGGCAAGCCGGCTGGTCGGTAAACAGATCCGTGATGTGCAACGACGTGGCAAATATATTCTGATTCACTTGCTTGACGGTGGCACGCTGATCATTCATCTGGGCATGTCCGGCAGTTTGCGGGTTCTGGCAAACAGCGAAGTCGCGTTGGCCCATGATCATGTTGATATCCAGTTTGGCCAGCAGTGTTTGCGTTTACGCGATCCACGACGTTTTGGCGCAGTGCTTTATGCAGAGGGTGATGGTCTGTCTCATGAACTGCTGAGCTCACTGGGTCCTGAGCCTTTGTCAGATGCCTTTGATGTTGATTATCTCTATCAGGCGAGTCGCAAGCGGCAGGTGGCCATCAAAAACTTTATTATGAATTCACATATTGTTGTGGGCGTCGGTAATATTTATGCCAGTGAATCGCTGTTTCTGGCAGGCATTCGACCGACGACCAAAGCCGGTAGAATCTCACGCGATCGATATGTCAGACTGGTTGCGGCGATAAAGGATGTTTTACATAAAGCCATATTGCAAGGTGGTACCACCTTGAGGGATTTTGCCAATGCTGATGGTCTGCCCGGTTATTTCAAACAAAAACTGAATGTTTATGACCGGCAGGGCGAAGCCTGTAATCTCTGTGACGCCCCGATTCAACAAAAAACCATCGGACAGCGCTCCAGCTATTACTGTCCCCATTGCCAGAAATAATTGACCTACAGCCAGGCAACAACCTGTATCACCGCTAACAGCATTACCCAGATCGAAAGACTGCGTAATACCAGGCCTAACGCGTCTTCTACCAGTGGTGGTAAGTCAGCAGCCACTTGCGGCATGGTTTCTTTGGGTGTGTGGTTAATCGCCGCAGACCCGGTCAGTGTCAGCAGGCCTTGGGCATCACTGCTGTAGTTGGTTCTGGCTTCTTCGCTCCAGTGACGCCAGGCGAGCAAGACATTGTCAAAGTTGCCGACCAGCGCATAAGTCGCGGCTAACATTCTGGCTGGCACCCAGTTGAGAATATGCAGCAGGTGAAAAGCCTGCTGATTAATTTGACCCGGAGCATCCTCAACCCTGGAATAGCTTTCTGCCAGACAGGTCAGGCGATATAAAACGGCGCCGAACGGGCCAAGAATGACAAACCAGAAAATCACCGCCATCAGACGGTTATTAGCCTGTTCAACAACACTTTCTGAAACCCGGATGCTTAATTCCGGTTCTTCTTCAGTGACTTCACGGCGCATGATTTCAGCGGCAATGCGTGCAGCGCGTTCGCTGCTGCCATGATCGCGGGCATCGATAAAATTAGTCACCTGATGTTCGATATCCCGTGGTCCCAGTGTCAGTAGTAAAATGCAAAATGACAAAATCCATTCCGGAATGCCGGTAAAGGTATTCACCGACCAGGACTGAACAATCAATAACAGTGAAAGCGGTAAAAATAACAGGCCGAGAATCGCAAAACGACTTTCACTTATCCAGTTTGCCAAAGGCAGATGGCGGAACCAGCGGCAATAGTCCTGAAACCAGCGATGCTGGCGAAATTCTTCCTGTTCGAGCAAATAGCGTTCAGCAAACAGGGCGGCGAGGATAATCAGAAAGACCATGACAGATTCTAATCCGGCTTTTGTTCATAAAGTAACAGCATTATATGCCGGGAACTCATTTGTCGGTACCGGCAATCAATTCCTTGTATTGGGACCAGTTGAAATAAGGACCCGGGTCGGTTTTACGGCCCGCAGCGATGTCACTATGACCGGTAATTCTGTCATTGCTGATGGCCGGATGCAGTTGCTGGATGGTTCGGGTCAGGGCGGCTAAAGACTGATACTGGACCGGACTGAATTCGCTGTCATCGCTGCCAATCAGTGCAATGCCGATAGAAAAATCATTGCAACGTTCGCGTCCTGCAAAACAGGACTGACCGGCATGCCAGGCACGATCAAAGGTATTAACCAGTTGTGTGACCAGACCTTCGCGGTCGATCAGGAAATGTGCCGAGACCTGCATGTTATAAATATTTTGAAAGTAAGGATGCACAGCAGGATCAAGCTGATTGGTGAATAAATCCAGAATGTATTGTTTTTCAAATTCGCCGGGCGGCAGGCTGATGTTATGGATAACCAGTAAATCGATGTCATTAAGGTCGGGACGTTCATCAAAATTTGGCGATGGCAGATGCTCGACATCTGCCAGCCAGCCTAGTGCTTTGGAGGATGATGACATGCAGTCTTTTAGTCCTGATTAATCATGCTTGATATCACCATGTCGGTAAAGCTGACAATGCCGATGATTTCTCCGTCTTTCATCACCGGTGCACGGTTCAAACCAAAGCGGTCGAAAAGACGCGCACAATAGCGAATGTCCATTTCAGCATCGACACTCAAAACCGGTTTGCTCATGATTTCGTAGACATTGACGCGGTTGGCGGCTTTGTCCTGTGCCAGCACTTTTTTGGCGATATCGCTTAGTAAAACAATGCCATATTCATCATCGGCATGGCGTTTGTTAATGATCAAAGCCTTGGTACTGACGTGCTGCATTTTCTGCAATGCTTCTTCGACAGTGTTCATGCCGTCAATGACGTCGAACTCGGTTTTCATGACGTCTTTGACTCGGATAAGGGTTTGACTACTCATTACAGTTTTTCCTCTACAGTTTTACTCAATGCCTGAATTTGATGGCTGACTCCTACCGCATCTTCAACATCGATCTGAAAGGCAATGCCGCTGTCCGAGTTGTTAAAGTCAGCCTCTTTTTCAATGGTTTCCAGAATATGTCTGGATAAATGTTCTTCGACCAGCAACAGGATCAGGTCACGTTGTGATTCTAGTGACAGCCCGAGAAAAGTTTTGGAGGCTTCCAGACCTTCTCCGCGAGCCTGGTTGATCACTGTGGAGCCGGTTGCGCCGGCTTTGCGGGCTGCGTCAATCACCTTGTCGGTGAGCGAATCCTGCACCAGAGCAATAATCAGTTTAAAATGCATGTGCGCTGATCTCCTGTTATTTGTCGGAAGATTGTTGTCGTTTGTTCAGCCACTGGGTGAGTTGCGCATAACCCAGTACAGCCATGATCGGAAACAGGCTGGCAAAGGCAATCAGGCCAAAACCATCCAGCAAAGGGTCGGCGCCGGGCACATGGGTAGCAATGCCTAATCCGAGTGCCGCTACCAGTGGGACGGTCACTGTTGAAGTGGTGACACCACCGGAATCATAGGCCAGTGCGATAACCAGTTTGGGGGCAAACATGGTCTGAATGATCACCAGAATGTAACCGCCAATGATGTATAGACTTAATGAGGTGCCGGAGACTATGCGATAAGTGCCGAGAGCAATACCGATAGCCACACCCAGAGCTACCGCGATACGCAAGCCGTTGGCGGCAATCGCACCACCGGAAACCTGCTGGGCTTTAAGCGCGACAGCGATCAATGAAGGCTCTGCAATGGTGGTGGAAAAACCAATGGCAAAGGCAAACAGGTAAACCCAGCCATATTGCGTCCAGTGACCTTTGATGTCCGGGTTTTCAATGCCGAGGAAAGCCGGATTGGTGAGTTGTTCCGCCATGAGTTTACCGAGCGGAAAGAGCGCCTGTTCAAGGCCTTGCAGAAAAAATACCAGGCCCAGTAAAACAAAAATAAAACCGGTGATCACACGTTGCAGATTCGGTATTTTGCGTCGTAATACAAAAACCTGAAAACCAATCAGAATGCCGAGAATCGGCAATACATCCCGAATGGTCAGAATCAGTGTGTCGATAAATTTCATCAGTTCGGTCATGTCACAATCATCCCGTAAACCATGACGAACATCATCGGTGATAAAGACGCGAAAGCAATCAGGCCAAAGCCGTCTATCATCGGATTGCGGCCTTTCAGGCTTGAAGCCAGGCCGACACCCAAAGCCGTGACCAGTGGTACTGTGATGGTTGAGGTGGTAACGCCGCCTGAATCGTAAGCAATACCGATGATTTCTGCCGGCGCAAACCAGGTCAGTACGACTACGCCAGCATAACCACCAATGATCAGATACTGCACGGGCCAGCCTTTAATGATACGAATCACACCGACAAGTATGGCAAAGCCGACAGACAACGCGACAGTAAAACGAAGACCGGAGGCATATTCCAGCCTGGCGGCATCGCTGTTTTCGATCATGCCGCCATTGATAGCGACCTGGGCTGCTTCATTAGCGACAGCAATCAGCGCCGGTTCGGCGACCGTGGTGCCAAAGCCCAATGCAAACGCAAATGTCAGTAACCAGAACAGCGATCCTTTGCGCGCAAATTCATGCGCCATGCTCTCGCCGATTGGGAAAAGGCCGATTTCCAGTCCATATATAAACAGAGCAAGGCCGATGACCACCATGACAAAACCAAATAGCAGATCACCGATGTTGGGGATGGGCTGTTGCAGTATCAACAGTTGAAACACGGCAATGACGACAAAGATAGGTAACAGGTCACGCAGACTGTCTTTGATGTTGCCGAGGATATGTTTGATAAGTTTTTGCAAGACAAAGGTCCGTTAAATCGATCCGGCAAGTTTACTTGAGACCATCAGGGGTTCAATAAGCAGGCGTTGAAAAGCCGCTTTTAGTTGCCTTATGTCAAAAAAAATTGCTGATGCGTACAAGCTCGACAGGCTGAGGTACAATGTTACTTCGCTTTACAATGGAGAATCCAATGACAGAAAAAATGACAGACTCCGGTCTGAAATATGAAGACCTTGTTGAAGGTGATGGTGATGTAGCCGCAGCAGGTCAGCATGTAACCGTGCATTACACCGGCTGGCTTACAGACGGTAGCAAATTTGATTCAAGCAAAGATCGTAATATGCCATTTGATTTTCCTTTAGGTGCCGGTCATGTGATCCGTGGCTGGGATGAAGGAGTGCAGGGTATGAAAATTGGTGGTACCCGCAAACTGACTATTCCACCTCAGTTGGGTTATGGCGCGCATGGTGCCGGTGGTGTGATTCCACCTAATGCGACTCTGGTTTTTGAAGTCGAGCTTTTAGGTATTAAATAAGCATGGCTTTGCCGTCTGCATCGCAAATAAAAGCGCAGGTTGAACTGGCGCTGGCCGAAGACATTGCCTCGGGTGATCTGACGGCGGCACTGGTGCCGGCGGATAAACAGGTTTCCGCGAGGGTGATCAGTCGTCAGACTGCCACAATTGCCGGTTTGCCCTGGGTTTCTGAAGTTTTCAGGCAGGTGGATGCCGGCATAAGCTGTGAATTTTGTTGTGCAGACGGTGATCAGGTCAATGCCGGGAGCATTCTGTTTCGGCTAACGGGGCCGGCGCGTACGGTATTGGCGGCAGAACGTACTGCGTTGAATTTTCTGCAGACTTTATCGGCGGTGGCAACACAAACCCGTGCTTATGTTGAGCAGGTGGCCGGTACCGGCTGTCATATTCTCGATACCCGCAAGACCATTCCGGGCTTGAGATTAGCGCAAAAATATGCGGTGACCTGTGGTGGTGGTGTGAATCATCGTATCGGTTTGTATGATGCAATTTTGATCAAGGAAAATCATATCAACGCCGCCGGTTCTATAGCAGCGGCTTTACAGCAGGCTCAACAATTACACGCTGGTGACGTTGAAATCGAGATTGAAGTCGAGTCGCTGGACGAAATGCAGCAGGCACTGGACGCCGGTGCTAAACGTCTGTTACTGGATAATTTTACTCTGGATCAGTTGCGTCAGGCAGTAGCAGTCAATCAGGGGCGGGCGCGGCTGGAAGCCTCTGGCAATGTTTGTCTGCAAACGGTATTAGCAATTGCGCAAACCGGGGTTGATGATATTTCCATCGGTGCGTTGACAAAAAATATCGATGCAGTGGACTTATCGATGTTGTTTGATTAAGGAATCTCAGAATACTTCAGAGATTGCTTAAGTTTTAATATCGAGAATGGTGCCGAGGATGTCGCCTTCGGCTTTGAGTACTTTCAGATTGGCTTCGGCAACTTGCTGATTCTGTTTGAGTTCAACCAGGGATGAGGCGAGGTTGACCTCTTTACCGGCTTCGGTTCCGGCTTTGGCAATATCGCTGGCGTTTTTTTGCATGGCGTTGCTGGCATTTTGATATCCTGCCAGAGAAATACTGCTGATACTGTCAATCATGCTGAACTCCAGATAATTAATCTGCGAAAATCTATCGCTACTGAAACTATTATCGTTGAAAATGTCTGTAATTGAAGTTTTTTGGTGAAGTTGCTTCCTCTGCAGATGCTGAAAATGTGATCTTCACCACAGTTTTGATATCTCAAATGGAGAAAAAATGAAATTTGTTCGCACTCTGACCTCTGCTGCAGTTCTACTGACGGCTTCCTCGTTATCCTTTGCTGTTGAGCTTAAAAGCGATGAGCAGCAGTTTTCATACGCAATGGGGGTTAACCTCGCGAGTCTGTTGTCTTCACAAGGCATTACTGAAATAGATGCAGCGGCTTTAGCGGCCGGCATTGATGATGTGATTAACAATAAGCAACTGCAACTGGATATCGAGACCATGAAAGCGGCTATTGATAATCAGCGTCAGCAACTGGAACAGCAGGCTAAACAGGCGGCCGAATCGAAAAAGCAGCAGGGACAGACATTTCTGGAAAACAACAAAAAGCAGTCCGGTATCGTAGTTCTGGAAAATGGTTTGCAATACCAGGTTATTGCCAGCGGCAATGGTGCTTCTCCGAAGGCATCAGACCGGGTCAAAGTTCATTATCACGGCACTTTGACCGATGGCAAGGTATTTGACAGTTCTGTTGAGCGTGGTGATCCGGCTGTTTTTGGCTTGGGGCAGGTGATTCCGGGATTCCGTGAAGCTATTACCCGTATGAAAGTCGGTGATAAATGGAAGGTTTTTGTTCCTTCAGATCTGGGCTATGGTGAAAGTGGTGCTGGTAGTAGTATCGGGCCGAATGAAACACTGATATTTGAAATAGAACTGATCAGTATTGAATCCTGATTCCGTTAAATAAGGCTCTGCCGTGAGGCAGGGCATTATTAAACTGATGGATATCATTGTTCTATACTCATTTTAATGGGTATAAAGATGTTATTGCTAAAAAATCTGGTATCGAAATGGCTATTTTAAAAAAATTACCCGGTTACAGAAGAACGCCTTACGGTAAGGAAGTGAAAATTCTTAAACTGATCCCGCGGGCTTTTTTCTGGAGCACGCTGATCATCGGGATTTTTGTTGCCGTTGGTCATTTATTACCACCGGATGGTAGTCAGCAGGATGTTTATAAACATCTCGATATGATTAATATTCTGGGAATTGCATTTTTAATTACTGCATGGACAGCTATATTCACTGTAGCAGTTGGCGCATTTGTCGTATATATCATGAAAGGTCCTGCGTATGTCGCAGATCCACTGGAAGTTGTTGATTCAGATAAGCCGAAAGGTTGAATTTTTTCATTAAAATGTAAGCGCCGGCTATATGTTGTGGTATATTCCGCATTCAATAACAACAATAAAAAAGTCATCCTCAATGAGATGACAAAAACTAAATAAACTTACAGGGGATAAAGGGGGATAGAGATGGACAGGTTATCTGCTCAGACTCATGCGTTTGTGCAATTTGGCAATCAGCCGAATTTTGAATTTTCACTTCATGATCATCATGGTCATCAATTAACCGACTATTGTGTCTGTACGGATTTATCTGCGGATTCTGCCAAGCTTTTCAGTAATCTGGATCTATCTGAAACACTCTCGCTGATCCTGTCGGTAAAACATGATGGTGTAGAAATTGAGAGTCTGCCCGTCACCGTCAGTCGTTGTGATGTTGAGCTTAACGACGAAGAACGTTTTTGCTGTGATGTGCACTTTTCCAAAGCGCTGATGTGTTTTGAGATGATTGTGCAGACAGCGAACCTGCAAAAAATCACTGCGGCAGCTTGATCGGAGATTTCTGAATTAAACCGGCTTTAAGCACAATAAACCATCATGGAATTATCCATGGTGGTTTTTTATTGCTCCCAAAAGGGTTTGCCCGGCGGAAATACCAGGCGGACGCCGGTTAGCAGATGTTGATTGCCGGCATCTGCTGCTTTACGCAGGCTCATGCGGCGTATCGAAGGTTGTGAATGCAGACTCAGGCCTTTAATGACTTTGCCATTCTTATTATTATTCAAACTGATGGTTATATCGTCCGGTTGCTGATAACCGGGATAAAGGTCAAAATCATTGGAGCACCATTCTCTGGCTCTGCCGGTCATTTGCAAAGCTCCCTGACGGGCAGCCGTTTCCCACTGATATTCGTGCTGTAGCACGGCGCCCTGAAATTTTTCATGATGTTGGGCTAACCATTGGCTAAAAGCACTCGCTTCATACTGGCTGATGCCCATCACCGGTTCATCAGGCGGTAAATCTGCCGCACCGAGAATATTGATTTCATACCAGCGGCCATTCGGGTTCTTTTTCCAGTGCCAGGGATGACTGATGTTAAAGGTCTGTCGCCATTGCCAGCCCTGTTTAGTCCAGAACGCCGGATTTTCGTAACCGCCATCATTCATAAAAGACAGATAATTGGCATTGCTGACGGGTTTGGTGGCGATACGGAAATTGGCAAGTTCAACCATTTGAGCCGGTTTTTCGATATCAAAAGTGATTTCTTCGTCACGGGCGCCAATTCGGTAATGCCCCTGACTAATTAAAACCGATTCTATGCTGTCGGTTTCGGCAAGCAATTCCATGGTGACCATGTGCATGCCGTTGTCTTCGGCAATCGCTTTGCCTTGCAGCAGAATCAGCATATTTTCATAGCTGATCGCATGGCGTTGCAGCAGGTAGGTCGCCAGCCAGTCGGGATCGAGTTTCGGGTTGTTGCCAAATACTGAGGGATTGGCAAGACGGGTCAGGTTGTCTTCCTGCAATTCCAGCGCCCAGTTAAGCAAATGTTCTTTGGGCGGTAGCTGATCCGAGATAGCCGCATCAGGTTCAATGCCGATATCAAAAAAATGCCGCACTCGAGCAGTCATGTCTGCATCATGTTGCATAACTTCACGAATCAGATAAGTTTCCAGATAGACTGCCTGCCCGAGATACCAGCCTGGACTGCCCATGCCTGCTACATAATGGGTTTTGAACTGTTGTTCGTTGAGGTTTTCTACCAGACCGATGAGCATATCCTGAATCTGGTGGAGTTTCCCGATAGTGTTAGTCGCTTGTGAGTTCATCGTTAATACAGCTTTTACTCAGGCGGGAACAGTGCGGTCTTTAGCCCATTCACGCAGATAATCAATTTGTTCTGCCATTATGACAGATAGCGGGCGGGTGCTTTCAATTTCATTTATCAGGGTTTGTGTGCTGATAGTGTTTTTGTCGGCGACATCACTGTAGGTGGCAGACACGACTACCTGTTCAATTTCGGCGCCGCTAAAGCCATGACTCAGATTTGCCAGGCTATCAAGATCAAAGTCGGCGGCTGAAAAATGGCGTTTTTCAAGATGAATACGAAAGATTTCGCGGCGTACCTCTTCATCAGGCAGGTCAACAAAAAAGATTTCATCAATCCGGCCTTTGCGCATTAATTCCGGCGGTAGTTGTTCGATATCATTAGAAGTGGCAACGATAAATACCCGGCCTTTGTTTTCAGCCATCCAGGTCAACAGTGTGCCTAAAATACGACGCGATACGCCGTCATCATTACCACCCTGTGAAAGACTTTTTTCAATTTCGTCAATCCATAAAACACAGGGGGACATCATTTCTGCTGTTTGCAGTGCCGTGCGCAGGTTTTTTTCCGACTCACCAATAAATTTGTTGTAAAGCATTGCAAAATCGAGCCTTAGCAACGCCACATCAAAAAACGCGGCCACCGCTTTGGCGGCCAGGCTTTTACCACCGCCTTGAATGCCGAGTAATAAAATACCTTTGGGAAAGTCCTTTGTATTGTGGCTGCTGAAAGCTGATTTGCGTTTTTCGACCCATTTTTTGAGATTGTGAAGACCGGCGACTTCACTGAATCTGGCAACCTGATATTCAAAACTGATCAGATTGTCGCGGTTCATCAACTGGTTTTTGGCAGCAATCACGGCCGGTAAGTCTGCCTCGGTAATAGCGCCGTCGTCATTAATGGCATTGCGGATGATGGATCGGGCTTGTCTGGCGGTCAAACCCTGCAAATGCGTTGATATCAGATTAAGTGCTTGCCGGTCTGCGCGGATCGAGCGCCCCGGATGTTGCTTTTTCCAGTAGGCGGCCTCTTCACGAATCATATTGTTAATCATATTGCCGTCAGGCAGGCTCATTTGAAAATGCGCGCTAAGATGAGTCAGTTCCGCCGGGGTATCCAAGGCGTGACTGACCAGGATGATGTTTCTCGGCGTCTCTTCGTGACGCATGGCGATCTCTTTTAATAATCGCACGTGCATAGGTTCTGACAGATAAGGATGGAAATCCAATAGCACATACATGCCAGTTTGTGGTGTTGAGCGTATATGTCTTAATACATCCTGTGGATCGATCGTGCCGGTCATTTTGCCTCTGTCATAATCAGCCCTGCCTAGTCCATCGGTCACTGACCAGGCAAATAATGGCTGGGTAGTTTTGATGGCAAGCTGGGTTAATAGTTGAAGCAGGCGTTTTTCTTCGCGTGTTTCAATGATCACTATCGGAATTTGTGATTTTATTAAGATGGCTAGATCGTGCAGGTCATTCATGTCCTGTATACTTCTGCATATTTTTTCAGATTTCGGACAGTATAAATGAGTCAGCAGGAACTTGATAACATTCACAACAGTGTGCGTGATGCCTATGCCAAAGTCGCTGAAGCCGACGATATCGGTTGTGGTTGCGGTGTGCCGACAAGTTGTTGCGGCACTGCTCCCGATCTGGCCGGTTTTTCGATCAAGCTGGGTTACTCCGAAGCTGATCTGCTGGCTGTTCCCGGTGGTGCTGATATGGGGCTGGGCTGCGGTAATCCGTCAGTGATTGCAGCCCTGCAACCGGGTGAGACGGTTGTTGACCTGGGTAGTGGTGGCGGATTTGACTGTTTTCTGGCGGCCCGACAGGTCGGTGAGAACGGCCGTGTCATCGGTGTAGACATGACCCCGGCGATGCTTTCCAAGGCGCGTAACAATGCGCTTGAGGGTGGCTATGGCAATGTTGAATTTCGACTCGGTGAAATTGAGTTTTTGCCGGTTGCCAACGATACAGCAGATGTGATCATGTCCAACTGTGTGATTAATCTGTCGCCTGACAAACAGCAGGTCTTTCATGAAGCCTACCGCATTTTAAAACCCGGTGGCCGTCTGGCGATATCCGATGTGGTTGCCAGTTGCGAACTACCCGAAGCGGTGAAAAACGACCTGGAACTTTATTCTGCCTGTGTTTCCGGTGCCAGTATGATTCATGAACTGGAAACTTTCATGCATAATGCCGGATTTACCGCGATAACTATCGAGCCTAAAGAAGAATCGGCAGCTTTCATCAAAGAATGGGCGCCGGGTAGAAAAATAGAAGATCTGGTTATTTCTGCCAGTATTGAGGCTGTCAAGCCATTAGATTAAGCGAAAATTTATGTCCAAAAAGCCTGTAACTGTTAAACAAGGTCGTGTGATCAGTGTTAATTTTATTCTGCGTAACGAGCAGGGTGACGTACTCGATCAATCCGAAAAAGGTGCGCCATTAGAATATCTGCATGGTTCGAATGACATTATTCCGGGTCTCGAAAAAGCGTTGGAAGGCAAAAAGATCGGTGACCAGTTAAATGTTGTCATTCCTCCGGTTGATGCCTATGGTGAGTATGAAGTGTCACTGGTTGATGAGGTTTCACGTGATCAATTTCCGGGAGTCGATGAAATTGAGCCGGGTATGCAGTTTCAGACACAGATGGATGACGGTGCACCGATGCTGATTACTGTCACCGCTGTTGATGAGGATACGGTGATTGTGGACGGTAATCATCCGTTAGCCGGTATGACGCTGGTTTTTGAAGTGGAAATTGCAGCCGTTCGTTATGCCTGTAAAGAAGAACTTGAACATGGTCATGTTCATGCTGAGGGGGAGACCTGCACACATTAAGTGACAGGGAATAAACTATTGGAATCGATCACAAGCTGGGTAGATAACCTCAACAGTCTGGTATGGGGGCCTTATATGCTGGCCCTGATACTCGGTACCGGCGTTATTCTGATGTCGGGATTGAATTTAATCCCGCTGCGCAAGCTGGTCTATGGCTTCAGGCAGTTATGGATAGGCCGTAAATCCTCGGATGCAGGAGATATTTCGCCGTTTAACGCGTTGATGACGTCGCTGTCAGCGACAGTCGGTACCGGCAATATTGCCGGCGTGGCAACGGCCATTGCGTTAGGTGGTCCGGGTGCGGTGTTCTGGATGTGGTGTACTGCGCTGGTTGGCATGGCCACCAAATATGCCGAAGCCTTTCTGGCGGTGAAGTACCGTGAAGTTGATGAAGAGGGGCATTATGTTGGTGGCCCGATGTATTACATCAAAAACGGTCTTGGCGCTAACTGGAAATGGCTGGGTGTGGCATTTGCTGTATTTGGCAGTCTTGCCGGTTTTGGTATCGGTAACATGGTGCAGGCCAGTTCAGTAGCGGATGTGATGAACAGTTATCTGGGTATTGATGTGAATATTACCGGTGTCATCATGGCAATACTGGTAGCCATGGTTTTGCTCGGTGGTATTGAACGTATCGCCAAAGTTGCCGGTAAACTGGTGCCGTTTATGGCGATTTTCTATGTGACTGGCGGTTTGATCGTGGTGCTGATGAATATTTCCTCGGTGCCGGATGCATTGGTAACGATTGTTTACAGTGCATTCAATCCGGTCGCAGCAACGGGTGGATTTGCCGGTGCTGCAGTCTGGGCGGCAATTCGTTTTGGTGTGGCTCGCGGGGTATTTTCCAATGAAGCCGGTCTCGGCTCGGCGCCGATTGCCCATGCGGCAGCCAAAACCAATAATCCGGTTCGTCAGGGTGCGATTGCAATGTTAGGTACCTTTATTGATACGCTGGTGA
>Ga0181582_10000705_pt1 | contig 24397 bp, 21 predicted proteins | sample 071ome_32_FD_132438 | JGI IMG/M metagenome (GOLD analysis project Ga0181582, IMG submission 132438) | Coastal salt marsh microbial communities from the Groves Creek Marsh, Skidaway Island, Georgia - 071405AT metaG (megahit assembly) | ecosystem: Environmental > Aquatic > Marine > Intertidal...
CGATGAGCTGACGGGACGCATCATGGCTGACCGCAGCTGGGAGCGTGGACTTCACCAGCTGGTCGAGCTGAAAGAGGGTTTACCCATCTCCGAGGAACGCGAAACGCTCGCGCGTGTCAGCTACCAGCGTTTCTTCCGTAAGTACTACCTCCTGTCCGGAATGACCGGCACTGCCAGTGAAGTCAGACGCGAGCTGTGGTCGACTTACGGGCTCCGGGTTCATCGCGTGCCGCTTAATCGCCCGAGCCGCAGGCAACGCAATCCCTCCCGGATTGGGCGTGATGAAGCAGAAAAATGGCGGTTGGTCAGCGCTCGGATCGCTGCTCTGCGCGCTGAGGAACGCGCCGTTCTGGTCGGCACCCAGTCAGTGGACGCGTCTGAGGCCCTGAGCGTGATGCTCACCGCTGAGGGCATCGCACACCGGGTACTCAACGCGAAGCAGGATGCCGAAGAGAGCGCCATTGTCGCGGAGGCAGGAGAAGCCCGCCGCGTCACCGTGGCGACCAGCATGGCCGGCCGTGGCACCGATATCACGCTACAGCCATCCGTCCGGGCGCATGGCGGGCTGCATGTCATACTCACGGAGTTCCACGAAGCGAAGCGAATCGACCGCCAGCTGATCGGCCGCTGCGCGCGACAGGGAGACCCGGGCACCTATGAGTACATCGTGTCTCTGGATGACTTCCTCATTCGAGCGGATCGCGGCGGCTGGCTGATCCAGCTGATGCGCGGCCGCCGCAGCGCTGTTGTCGGGATAGAGCGGGTTGCAGCACTACTGCTGATGCGCCGCGCACAGCGGCGCCTGGAGCGGTCATACGCCAGGGTGCGGCGGGCGCTGTTCGAGCAGGATCAGAAAGAAGCTGAACTGCTGGCATTTGCCGGCCGCGAATAAAACAGGGGGAATACCGACTCGTGCGCCCGACCCAGCACAACTTTAGACGGACTCAACCCGGCGTCGCGCTCATTCTGCTGCTGAGCAGCTCCCTCGCGCTTGCGGAAGCAGAGGACGACCTGGGCATCTCCGCGCTGGATGACCTGAGCTGTCTCATCGAGCCCAGTGAAACAGTCGAGCTGAGCAGCCAGCAGCCAGGGATCGTTGAAGGGCTGCTGGTCGAACGTGGGGATCCGGTCACGCAGGATCAGCCCTTGGTCCAGCTCGCCGCCAGCGTCGAACGGGCCGCGGTCAGACTCGCCGAAGCGAGACAGGCATTTGGCCTGCGAAAAAGCGAACGCAATCTCGAACTGGTGCAGAAAGAACTGATCTCCAGTCAGGAAAAAGACGAGATGGATACGGAGCTCCAGATTGCGACGGCCGAGCTGGAAGAGGCCCGCGCCCGGCTCGCGCTCAGGACCATCAACAGCCCCATTACGGGGGTCGTCATCGAGCGCTACAAAGCACCCGGTGACTACGTGGGTGAAGATCCGATCCTCAAACTGCTGGATGTTGATCCGCTGAACGTGGAGGTCATCGCCCCGGTTGCAGCCTGGGGACTGATTACGCCCGGCATGCGCGCAGAGGTCACCACTGACGTCGACGGCAAGCGCTTCGAGGCCAGAGTCACGATAGTGGACCCCGCGCTCGACCCGAGCAGCGACACCTATGGCGTCAGGCTCAGCCTGCCCAATCCGGGAAACCGCATCCCCGCCGGCCTTAAATGCAGCATCCGCTTTCTGCCCTGAGCAGGACCGCGAACAGTTTTCACGTGGTCCAGGCGCCGCTGGCGCAGGAGCGGTAGCCGAGCGCGCCGTAGGCGGCATCGACCAGGGACTGGCCACGCTCATTGAGCAGGATCCCGGTGCCCATGCGGTTCATCACGTAGCCGAAGCTCATCCGGCACGCGGGATCTGCGAGCCCCAGCGAACCGCCCGCGCCCACATGGCCGAACGCGGCATCACTGACGATCATGCTGGAATTGACCACCCCCGGCGCGCGTCGGTTATCCATGGATTTCATGTAGCCGAGCGCGAAACGGGTCGGCACCAGCAGGGTCGCATCGTCATGCGAGGCCATGCTCACCCGGCTCATCCGCGACAGGGTATCCGCGCCCACCAGCGCCCCGCCGCCGTTGGCCAGCGGGGCATACATGCCAGCCAGCCCCCGGGCATTGGTGACCCCGTTGGCGGATCCGATCTCCGCCCTGTGGCAGGCCGGATCGTTCGCGTTGAACAGCAGAAAATCGCGCATGAACAGTCTGGTCGGCGTTTCAGCGCTGGCCAGACCCGCCTGCACGAAACGCGTTCCCAGCCAGGCGTCGTCCGGGACCGCCGCAATGACCGGCGCGATGCGCGGCTCCAGCTCGGCCGGCGCGCCGATCCAGAAATCGAGGCCCAGGGGACCCGCGACCTCTTCAGCAAAAAAACGGCCCAGACGCCGGCCGCCGGCCCGATGCACAAGCTCACCCACGGTCCACGCCATGGTCAGGGCGTGATAGCCACCCCGTGTACCCGGCTCCCAGAACGCGGGCTCGGCGGCGACCCGTGCAACCATCGCGTCGTAGTCATAGAAACCGCCCGGTGCGACCTCGCCGCGCACATGCGGCACCCCGACGCTGTGGTCTAGCGTCATCTTGACGCGGGCCTCCTCCTTGCCGCCCTGGCCGAACTCCGGCCAGTAGTGGGTGATGCGGGCGTCGAGATCGAGCAGCCCGCGGTCGGCCAGCATGTGCGCACACAGCGCCATAGCACCCTTGGTCGACGAGAAGACCGTGCACAGGGTTTCCGCCGTCCAGTCGTCGCCCTCGCGCGCCACGCGTCCGCCCCAGAGATCGACCACCGTTTCACCGTCCACGGTGACCACGCAGCTCGCCCCGACTTCGTCGTGCTGCGTGAAGTTGTCGACGAAGGCCGCGGCGACCGCTTCAAACCGGCTGTCGTAGGTGCCACCGAGATATCCTGCCGGCGAACGGCTTTCCAGCGTCTGATCCATGGGTTTCTCCTTCGGTCAGTGCGCCATCCGGAGCAGCTTTCGCACCTGTCCCTCGCGGCGCGTGAGCCCCAGACGGTCAAAATATTCAAGAACCTCGACCACGGCGTTGCGTCCCATGCCCGAGTGGTCGCGGAAATCGGCCACCGAGAACACGCCGTCGGGCCGGCCCCGGGCGACTTCAAGCACCATCGCCTGCATGCGCTCGACCGCGGCCGGCAGGTAGTAGCGTTTATCGCTGATCCGCACCACATCACCGCGCTGCACCGAGCGCTGCAGAAAAGCGTCGAGCAGCTTTACGTTCATACGCAGCGGCTCCGCCAGGTCGTGCACCACAGGCACCTTGAGATCTGACACGTCGAGCAGCTTTTCGACACGACGCCAGAGGGCTTCGTCCGCTGCAGAGCGACGTGCGCTGTGTCCGGGAAGGCGCAACGCAGCACCAGCACGCTCGATCTGAGCGCTGGCGATGAGCTCATCAGCCAGCATCGAGAGCAAAGCGGGCGCCACCCGTTCGGGAAGCTTGCGCGCCATATCCGCGAGGTTGGCGCCGGCGCGGTCGGGCGCATCCTCGTGGCAGGCCTGGAGCGCGGGCGGGAGCCAGGACAGCATCTCCTGCCAGCGCGCGGGTGCGAAACCTGACGCCCTGCCGTCGAGATCCACGACCACGGGCGCCTGCTGCGCCAGGAGCTGGTCAAGCTCATCAGAGGTCAGATTCCAGCTGCGCGCAAAGCGCACAAGGTCAACGCCGCGCGGCTGCGACGCCAGCGCGCTCTGCAGGGCTGCGCCGATTTCCGGCGCGCGCATGCTTTCGAGGTAGGCCAGGCGTTCCGCGCGCCGGCGGCCGCGAATGTCCGGCAGCGGGTCGATCACGACCCCGCCCCCGATGGTGCGCCGCGCAGACTGATCGCGCAGCACAATCGAGTCACCGCGCACGCAGTGGATCTCGCGATCAAGCAGCAGCTGCGCTGGGGCGCTTTCGCCAACCGGCACTGCGCGGCCGTCGAGGGTAACCACCCGCCCGGTCACGTCGGCCGCGCCGATATGGACGTGCACCGGGGTGCGATTCGCCAGCATGCGGTCCTCGCTGGCGAGCACCCGGATCTCGGCGTCGAGCCGCCGCGAGCTGAAAGCCGCATCGGGGCCGACAATCCAGTCACCGCGATGGAGCTCAGCGTCGCGCAGTCCGGCGCCACTCAGGTTCAGCGCGCAGCGTTCGCCCGGCGCCGCGGCGGCGGCCTCCCGGTTCTGGGCGTGAATACCGCGCACCCTCAGTTCGCCGCCGCCAGGGACATGAAAAACCGACTCGTTCAGCTGCACACGCCCCGAAAACACCGTGCCGGTCACCACGCGCCCGGCGCCTTTGAGGAGAAAGCTGCGATCGATCGCCAGGCGGAAATTTCCGGACTGATCCCGCGGCGCCACGCCACGGGCGTGCTCGAGCAGCGCACTACGCAGCGCCTCGACACCGGCTCCCGTCAGCGCCGACACCGGGATAACCGCCGACCCTCTGAGCGCGGTCGGCGCCAGCAGCGCATGACACTGCGCCTCGACCTCGGCCACGCGCACCTCTGACACGCGGTCAATCTTGGTCAGCGCAACAACCCCGGAGGAAACACCGAGGAGGTCGAGGATCGCCAGGTGTTCGGCCGTCTGGGGCATCGGACCGTCATCCGCGGCGATTATGAACAGCACCATGTCGATGCCGCTCACGCCCGCCACCATCGTGCGGATAAAGCGCTCATGCCCCGGCACGTCGATAAAGCCCGTGATCGCGCCGTCGCCGAGGTCACGGTAAGCAAAACCCAGGTCGATAGTCAGGCCGCGTGATTTCTCCTCGGGCAGGCGATCGGTATCAACGCCCGTGAGCGCCTTCACCAGCAGCGTCTTACCGTGATCCACATGGCCGGCGGTCGCGATAATCATGCGTCGGTCCTATGCGCCGCGTAACAGAGCCAGCTGCTCGCTGAAAGCGCCTTCCTCATCCAGACAGCGCAGATCCAGCCACAGGCGGTCATCGTGGATGCGACCCACCACCGGCACCGGCAGATCACGCAGCCGTGCCGCGAGCCGCTCCAGAGCTCGTCCTCTGGCGCCAGGCAGACGCACGGTCAACGCCGCGCTCGGCAGGACATCGACCGGCAATGCGCCGCTGCCGATCTGACTGCGGCAGTCCTCGATCGCAACCTCAGCATCTGCCCCAAGAGCGGCTGCGAGCAGCGGCAGCATGCGTGCCGCTTGCGCTGCGATCTCGTCCTGCGGCCGGGTCAGCAGCCGCAGCGCAGGGACGCGCTCCGCCACGCGATCGGGATCGGCATAGAGGCGCAGCACCGCGCCGAGGGCTGCCAGGGTGACCTTGTCGACTCTCAGCGCGCGTTTCATCGGATTACGCTTGACGCGTTTAACCAGCTCCCGCTTTCCGGCCACGATGCCGCACTGCGGCCCGCCGAGCAGCTTATCGCCGCTGAAGGTCACCAGGTCCGCGCCAAGGGCCAGGGTCTCTGCCACCGTCTGCTCGCGCGGCAGGCCCCAGCGCGAAAGATCCACCAGCGTTCCGCTGCCAAGATCGACAACAAACGGTTGATCGGCCGCATGCGCCAGCGCGGCAAGCTCAGGCTCCGGGACGCTCGCCGTGAAGCCCTCGATGACATAATTCGAGGTGTGCACTTTCATCACCAGCCCAGTGCGCTCACCGATCGCAGCGGCGAAATCCGCGGCGTGGGTGCGATTCGTCGTCCCGACTTCGACCAGACGCGCGCCTGCGCGAGACATCACATCGGGGATCCGGAACGAGCCGCCGATCTCCACCAGCTCCCCGCGGGAGACGAGCACCTCGCGGCGCTGCGCGAGCGTGTTCAGCACCAACAGCACCGCGGCCGCATTGTTGTTGACCACGGTTGCCGCTTCGGCGCCGGTCAGGCGACAGATCCAGTCTTCAACCAGCGCATCGCGATCGCCGCGGCGTCCCCTCGCCAGATCGAACTCGAGGTTGGACGCGCCGCTGGCGACCGCCGTCATCGCGGCAATCGCCTCCGCCGGCATCGGCGCGCGACCGAGATTGGTATGCAGAACGGTCCCGGTGAGATTGAACACCGGCTTCAGCGTCGGCGCCATGCAGGCGGCCAGCCGCTCGGCAATCTGTTCAATGAGCGCAGCGTCGGTGCCGGATGCCCCAGGTTCGCCTCCTGCGGCAATTGATTGGCGCAGCTCGGACACGCACTCACGCGCGGTCGTCGTCACCAGCTCGCGTCCGTAGACGTCGACCAGGGTGCTTACGGGCGCGCAGCGCAGCAGCTCATCGATCGAAGGCACCCGGCGCAGTCGCGCCTGCTTGTCGGCGGAGGAACTCAATTTTCGATCCTTCCCTCAGCGGTCGACGCTGCGAGCGGCAGCTCGCAGTACGCATTCATCTCGATCTCCTCGTTCACCGCGCGATTGCCATGCGGCCCGGCGCACCAGGACGGCATCACCATGCTGTAGAGCCCCGGACCACCGGCCACCAGCAGCAGAATGTTCTCCGCCTCGCGCACTGCATGCACTGCTTCCCCTTCGCTGACCAACATGCGCGGTTTGAATGCGTTGAGTTCACTGCGGGGCACCACGGCGCGCGCGGCCAGCTCGGCCTGTATGGCAGCGCGATCAAGGCCTGCAGCGTGCAGGTAACCCGCATGCTCGGGGTTCAAAACCACCACCACTGCCGCGCTACCACCGAGGTAGAGATTGTTCGAACCCCGGTTGGCGATGGTGGCCGCAAGCACATTGAGCAGCGCGTCGGCCACTTCCGGATCATCGCTGTCGCCGGCAAACAGCACGGAATGCGGCGCCTCGGCGGACACTACGGTGACCACACTCTGCGTCGCATCAAACCCGCGGCTCGTGTGCAGCGGCGCGAACGGTGAGCTCTCCTCGTCCTCCGCGATGCAGTAGGTGAATTTACCCGGGTGACCATGCAGTGCCATATCTGATTCACCGGGGCGCGCACCACCGATGTTGATCATGGCCAGACGCAGCGCACGTCCGACGGCGGCGTTAGCGCGGTGCCCCGGTCCCAGCACGCCGAACCCGCAGGCGAAGCCACCACAGGCCGCGCGCGCCGGACCGTTGACAATCAGCAGCGGCGCCACGCAGTGCGTCGTGGACTGCATTTCAGCCAGATCGAACGCCGGCTGGCACAGTGCCCGGATCCCGGCGACGACCACCGGCATGTGGTCCGGCAGACAGCCCGCCATCACGGCCGCAACCGCCACTTTCTCCACCGTTGCCACACCCCAGGCGGGACCCATTTCGCCGAGCTCGATATCCGCATCGAGCCCGCTGGCCAGCACACAGCGAGCCACCCGCGCGGCGGTCGGGATCACCACCGGCAGACCATCGGTGCAGCCGGCGGCGTGCAGCTGTTCGAGAGCCGCTTCCTCATCCGCCGCACGCAACCACATCTCAGCCTTCCTCGAGCCGTGCAAACACCGCAGCCATGATGTTGTCTGCCACGGTGCGCATGGCAGCCGCCCCGCTGCCGGCGATGGGGTGCGGAAGTTCAAACCGCGGAATGTCGGGCATACCCTCGGCCCGCGCCACGAACTCACCCTGACGCCAGAACTTGGTGGTCACGAAAGCCACCGCGGGTTTACCCGAGCGGGCCACTGCAATGCCGTCACGCACGGTGCCGGAAGTACAGGAGCCTCAATGACCATAGGCAGTCAGAACGGCATCACATTCCTCAACGATGCGCGCCACGAGCGCACCAGAAGCCGGTGCCGACGGTCCGTGCTTGTTGTAACGCCGCACCTCGGCTTCCGGTCGTGCTTCCCCGATCGCCTGCTCGACCGCGTCGAGAAACGATTCAGAGTCAGGGAAACCGTTCGCCAGCAGACCCAGCACCGGAGCATCCTGCCGCGGCAGACGGCAGATATAGGGTTCGGCGATCTTGCGGGCCTCGCCCCTGGGGTCGTGAAACTCAACGCTCATCGGCAGTCTCCTTCATCAGTTGCTGTCTTACTGTGGTTTCAGCGCCCCTTGAACACCGGATCGCGCTTTTCAACGAAGGCCCGCAAGGCCTCCTTGGAATCTTCTGTCTTGCCGAGCTCGCCCGTCATGCTCTGCTCGAAACGATAACCATCGCGCAGGCTCATCTCCTCAATCTGGTTCAGCGCATGCTTGGCGAGTTTGATGGCAACGGGGCTTTTCCCCGCAATCTCGCGCGCTATCTCCATCGCCGTCGGCATCAGCTTGTCCGGCTCGGTGCAGGCCTCGACAACGCCGAGGCGGTAGAGCTCCGGACCAAACACACGCAGGCCCGTCAGCATCATCCGACGCAGCCGCGAGTGGCTGAACAGGCGCTGCGTATGGCGTCCGCCACCGAGCAAGCCGACATTGATTTCAGGAAGCCCCAGACAGCCCTTCTCGCTAGCCAGCAGGATGTCGCACGAGGCCGCCAGCGCCAGCCCGCCACCGAGAGCGGGACCGTTGATCGCCCCTACTACGGGTTTCTGGCATTCCATGATGCTGTGGTAGGCCTCACGCGCGCGGCGGCTGTTCTGCCAGTGATCGCCAGGCTGCGGCGTACTTCCGGCCCGCGCCTTGATGTCCGCTCCGGCGCAGAAGCATTTCCCGTCTCCGCTCAGAATGGCGACGCGCACATCGGCACGATCGCTCAACGTGTCAAAAGTCCAGGCCACCTCCTCGAGCAGCTGTTGGCTGTGCGCATTGACCGGCGGGTTGGCCAGCCACACCAGCGCTATGTGCTCCTCGACAATCTCTGTTCTGACGACTTCCGGGGTCATGCTGCTCTCCTGATTCAGGCCATCCTGACTGCAAGACAGTGTACTGAATTCGAGGCTCAGGGCCGGCCAATTGCTGAATTCAGTACACTAATCTGTAGTCTTTTGTTCCCCACCTGAGAGCGCCCCATGAATGACACTGCCGCCTCTGCGGATCTCGAAACTCTGACCCTGCTTAGCGACAGCGCGGAGGATTTCTGTTCGCGGCAGTTGCCGGTCGCACGGCTGCGTGCGCTGCGCGGCGACAGCACGCCCTTCGACCGCTCGCTGTGGCAGGCGATGTGCGAACTTGGCTGGGGCGGGATCGCGGCACCGGAGGCGGTTGGAGGGCTGGAACTCGGTGCCCGTGCGCTCGGTGCAATCTGCCGCAGACTCGGCCAGGTCGTTGCGTCCGAGCCCATGCTCGAGTGCGGCGCAGCCAGCGCATGGCTGCTGGCGCAGAGCGACAAACGCCGGGATCTTGCCGAAGCGGTGGTCAGCGGCACGGCCCTGATCGGCGCCGTCCTTACTGAAGCTGCCGAACACCCTGGAGCGGTGACTCCTTTACCGGAAGCTACGCCGGATGCAGAGGGCTATCGGTTAAGGGGAACCGTCCGACATATTCCGCTGGCGCCAGCCCTCGATGGCTGGCTCATCCCCGTCAGCGCATCAGGCGAAACCCTGCTCGTGTACCTGCCGCGGGATGCCGCTGACGCGATCCTTGACGCCGTCTCTCTGGCCGACGGATCCAACGCAGGCGCGCTCAGCCTGGCGGGAACACCGGTCTCACCCGACAGCGTCGTGCTTCGCGGCTCAGCCGCCGAGCAGGCCCTGGCGTTTGCGCGCCAACTCGCGACGCTTGCGAGCAGCGCCTACCTGCTGGGCATTGCTGAACGCGCCTTGAGCATCACCACTGACTATTTGAAGACGCGACAGCAGTTCGGTCGTGCGATCGGCGCATTTCAGGCGCTGCAGCATCGAGCCGTTGATCTCTACATCCAGGTCCGCGTTGCCACCGCAGTCGTCGAAGAAACTCTGGCAGCGTTCGACACCACCGCCGACCTGCACCAGCGGAACATTCTGGTCAGCCGTGCCAAGTATCGCGCCAACGAAGCCGCTCTGATGGTTACCCGTCAGGCCGTACAGCTGCACGGCGGCATCGGCTATACCGATGAATGCGACGTCGGCCTGTACCTGAACCGCGCGCTGGTCCTGGCCAACCGCCACGGGACCAGCAGCTACCACAGCCGGACGCTCGCTGGCCTACTGCGAGGACATGAAGGAACCGATAAGGCCGACACGGCAGCGTTGCCCGCAGCACCTGCCAACGGCCATTGGGACGACATCAGCGACGAGGACTTCCGCCGCATCGTGCGTCAGTTTTTCGAGAGCGAGTATCCCGCTGCAATGCGTAATCCCTCTGCCCGCTTCCGCTGGCAGGAAATAAAGCCCTGGTACCTGACCCTTTCCCGCAAAGGCTGGGTCGCGCCGGCCTGGCCTGCAGAGCATGGCGGGATGGGATTGTCCCCCGCGAAGCTGCTTATCTACATCGAAGAGCAGGAGCGCTGGGGAATCGGCCGTGCGCCGGACATGGGGATCCAGATGGTCGGCCCACTGCTTATCCGACACGGTACCGAGGAACAACGCGAGCGCTACCTGCCGCCTATTCTGAGCGGCGAAGCAGTGTGGTGTCAGGGGTATTCAGAACCTAACGCCGGCTCCGATCTGGCGAGTCTCAGAACTGAGGCTGTAGCGGACGGGGATGAATTCGTCATCAACGGTCAAAAAACCTGGACCACTCTGGCACAGGACGCCACGCATATGTTCTGCCTCGCGCGGACCTCCCGGGAAGGTAAGCAACAGGAAGGGATCAGCTTCTTTCTGATCGATCTCGACCAGCCCGGGATCACTATCCGCCCCATCCGCAATATCGCCGGCCACGAGGAATTCTGCGAGGTGTTCCTCGATAACGTCCGGGTGCCCGCGGACTGCCTGGTTGGCGGCATCAACCAGGGCTGGACGATTGCCAAGGCGCTGCTCGGTTTTGAGCGGATCTTCATCGGCAGCCCGAAACAGTCGCAGTACTGTCTGATGCGGGCCGAGGAGCTGGCGGCTGCGACCGGGCTGAACGAGGATTCCGCGCTCAGCGAGCGCCTGACCCGCCTGAAACTCGACGTTTTAGATCTGGAGTCAACCTACCAGTGTTTCGCGGACATCGTACGGCGTGGGGAAACCCTGGGACCGGACGTTTCGCTACTCAAAATATGGGGTACTGAGACCTTCGCCCGCCTCTCTGAGCTGATGGTGGAGATGGCTGGAATCGAAGGCACCACCCTGGGCAAGCTCCATTTCGGGGATTCAGCGATCGACGTGATGAGCCAGTTCTACAACGCCCGACCGGCCACCATTTACGGCGGTACGAACGAGATCCAGCGCAACATCATTGCTAAAAACGTGCTCGCGCTGCCGGGCTGAGCGGCGTTCGGCGACTGGCGCGCAGAAGGGTCAAAAATCTGCCCCGTGGCTATCACGGCGGTCGTCTGAAGCCGTGTAAAATGCGGCGCTTCGCCCAACGCTTAACGCATGGAGGAAACGTGTCGGACATTCAATTTGCCGCACCGCAGACGGTCAAAGACGCCGTCAAATGCCTGGCCGGCGCCAAGGGTAACGCCAGGGTTCTTGCCGGAGGAACCGATCTGCTCGTACAGATGCGCACCGGCCGTATCAATCCCAGTCTGATCGTTGATCTCAAACACATCCCCGAGCTGCGCAGCGTCAAACGCGACAACGGCGGCTTCCGGGTGGGTGCTGCTGTCTCCGGCGCTGAACTGGGCGCCAACGCGGCGTTCAAATCCAGCTGGCCCGGCGTTATCGAAGCGCTTGAGCTGATCGGATCGACCCAGATCCAGGGCCGCGCCTCGCTCGGCGGCAACCTGTGCAATGCCTCCCCAGCCGCTGACAGCGTGCCCGCCCTGATTGCCGCCGGCGCGAGCTGCACGGTGGCCGGTCCGAAGGGTACCCGCACGCTGAAAGTGGAAAACGTGGCCACCGGCCCCGGGAAAAACGCGCTGAAGAAAGGCGAGTTCATTGTCAGCCTCTCTCTGCCCAAGCGCGCGAAGCGCTCTGGCGACGCTTACCTGCGCCTCATCCCCAGGACCGAGATGGATATCGCTGTGGTCGGCGCGAGCGTCAATCTTACGCTTGATGCGAAAGGCGTCTGCACCGCGGCACGGGTCGCACTGGGTGCCGTAGCGCCCACCGCACTGCTTGTGCCCGCGGCAGCCAAAGCGCTCATCGGCACCAAGGTCGATGACGCGGCGCTGGAGGCCATGGCGGCTGCGTGTCGTGCGGTATGCAAGCCCATTGACGATATGCGCGGCACCATTGAATACCGCACGCAGGTCGCCGGCGTTCTCGCGCGTCGGGCGGCTCTAATCGCGCTGGACCGCGCCAGGGGGAACGCATGAGCAAACATCACGTCAGCACCACAATTAACGGCGATCCGACGGAGTTTCTGTGCGATACCCGCCAGACACTGCTCGACTGCCTGCGCGACGAGCTGAACCTGACCGGCAGTAAAGAGGGCTGCGGCACCGGCGACTGCGGCGCATGCAGCGTCATGGTCGATGGGCGCCTCGTGTGCTCATGCCTCATGCTTGGCGTCGAGGCCGACGGCCGTCGCATAGACACCATTGAGGGCGTGGCCTCGGGTGACACCTTACATCCGCTGCAGCGGCACTTCCTCGAAGAAGCCGCTCTGCAGTGCGGGATCTGCACGCCGGGTTTCATCGTCGCCGCTAAGGCCCTGCTGGAGCACAACCCGAACCCGACGGAAACCGAGGTCCGCTACTGGTTGGCCGGGAACCTGTGCCGCTGCACCGGTTACGACAAAATCATCAAGGCCGTGATGAACGCCGCGGCCGAAATGCGAGGAGCATGAGCCATGGGTAACGAAGAAGAAATGCAGAAAATCATCGACTACAGCGGTCGCGAATTCCGCTATGTCGGCACCCGCACGGTGCGGCCGGACGGCTTCGACAAGGTGACAGGCCGGGCCAATTTCGGGGCGGATTTCACTGCCAACGGCATGCTCTTCGGTGCCGTCGTACGCAGTCCTCATGCGCACGCGAAGATCAAAAGCATCAACGTCGACAAAGCGCTCAAGCTGGACGGCGTGAAAGCGGTCATTACCGGCAAGGATTTCCCCAAGCTTGATGTCAACGACAAGATGGTCGGTGAAGTCGTCGTCAGCTACTACGACATGGGCAATAACGTGATTGCTCGCGAAAAGGTCTTCTACGACGGACACGCCGTCGCCGCAGTGGCCGCCACGAGCCAGGAGGTCGCTAATGCAGCGGCCAGGCTCGTCGAGGTCGAGTACGACGTGCTGAAGCCGGTCATGTCGATTGCAGCGGCAACGAAGAAAAACGCACCGATCCTGCACAAACACGTGCGCACCGGCGGCGTGGAACCGGCGCCGACCAAGGCGTCCAACGTGGCTAACCGTGCCGAGTTCAAGCTCGGTGATGTCGATGCCGCGTTCGCCAAGGCCGACGTCATTATTGAGCGCGACTACTCCACCCAGACCGTGCACCAGGGCTACATTGAGCCCCACGCGTGCGTCGCCAGCACCACGACCGACGGTTCGGTCACCATCTGGTGCTCCAGCCAGGGCCAGTTCATGGTGCGCGCCTATGTGGCCAAACTGTGTGGCATCGAGACTTCCCGGGTGAAGGTCATTCCGGCGGAAATCGGCGGTGGTTTCGGCGGCAAAACGGTGGTTTATCTTGAGCCGCTCGCTGTCATGCTGGCGCGCAAGGCAGGGCGTCCGGTCAAGATGGTAATGAACCGCGCCGAAGTTCTGCGGGCAACGGGCCCCACTTCGGGCGGTATTGCGCGAGCCAAGGTCGGCGCGAAAAAAGATGGCACACTGGTCGCCGGCGAGATCGAACTCACCTATGAAGCCGGCGCGTTTCCCGGCTCGCCCGTAGCTCTTGGCTGCATGACGGGTTTTGCGCCCTACAACCTTACCGATGTGCGCTGCGTCGGCTGGGACGTGGTGGTCAACCGTCCTAAAGCAGCGGCCTATCGCGCGCCGGGAGCACCGGTCGCGGCGTTCGCCGTTGAATCCGCGCTGGACGAGCTGGCGCAGGCGCTGGACATGGATCCGCTTGAGCTGCGCATGAAAAATGCGGCAACAGAAGGAACCCAGGCCCCCTACGGCGTGAAGTTCGGCCGCATCGGCTACCAGGAGACCCTGGAGGCCGCACGACAGCATCCGCACTGGTCGGCCCCGCTCGGCCCGAATCAGGGGCGCGGCATTGCCTCGGGTTTCTGGTTCAACATCGGCGGCACCTCAAGCGCCGAGGTGATGGTCAACGAAGACGGCACCGTGATCGTGGCCACCGGCAATCCGGATATCGGTGGCTCACGTGCATCGATGGCGCTCATGGCCGCGGAAGTTCTCGGCATCGACGTAGCGCGCATCAAACCGCTGGTGGCCGACACCGAGTCCGTCCCCTTCTCCATGCTGACCGGTGGCAGCCGCGTGACCTTTGCCACCGGCAAAGCGGTGATCGAGGCGGCTCAGGATGCCGTCGACGACATGCGTCGTCGGGCTGCCAAAATGTGGGATGTGGATATCGATCAGGTCGAATGGGAAAACGGTTGCGCTGTGTGCATCGAAAGCGACCAGCACAAGCCGCTTTCTATCGCAGATATTGCGCGCAAAGCTGATAAAACCGGTGGCGCGATCAGCGGCAAGGCCAACATCAACGCGACTGGCGCCGGTCCCGGCTTCGGGACGCATATCTGCGACGTCGAAGTGGACCCGGAGACCGGCAGGGTCACCGTGCTCCGCTACACAGCAATCCAGGACGTCGGTAAAGCCATCCACCCGAGCTACGTCGAGGGGCAGCTGCAGGGCGGTGCGGTCCAGGGCATCGGCTGGGCGTTAAACGAAGAATACGTTTACGACCAGAACGGCACCCTGCGCAACACAGGTTTCCTCGACTATCGCGTACCGGTCGCATCAGACCTGCCGATGATCGATACCGTACTGGTTGAGGTTCCCAATCCGGGGCATCCCTATGGCGTGCGCGGCGTTGGTGAAACACCCATCGTGCCGCCGCTGGCAGCGGTAGCGAATGCGGTTTCGCGGGCGGCTAATCGCCGCCTGGCCGACCTGCCCATCTCGCCCCCGCGTCTGCTCGCAGCGCTCAGCAAGGGCTGAGTCAGCTTCGGTTCACCGTGGCAAAAGTCGTTCTGCCGCTGGAAGTAGCACGCACTTTTGCCGACGGTGTTACCGAACACGCCGTGGACGGTGGCGATATCCGCCAGATTGTCCGTGCGCTGAACCAGCGCTTTCCCGGCATCAGCGACCGCCTGTCACAGGGCACGGCGGTCGCCATCGATTGTGAGATCTACCAGGACTGGTTTCTTGAGGCGGTAAGCGCCGACAGCGAGGTCCGCTTCCTGCCCGCCATAGAAGGCGGCTGAATCACCGCCTGGGCCGATTGCCCAGCAAATGCATTAAATCCCCGCCGAGCGTCCCCCGTCGACAGGCAACGCAACGCCGGTCAGAAAGCCCGCTCGCGGCGACGCGAGATAGACGAAAGCCTCCACTACATCCGCCTCCGTGGCCATGCGCTGCAGCTTGCTGCCGGCGACAAAAGCGGCGTGCGCAGCGTCCGGATCCTCACTGCGACGGAAAGCGGTCCACCCCATATCGTTGTCCACCGTCGCCGGACAGACACAGTTCACGCGAATGGCCGGCGCGAGCTCCATCGCCAGCGCCCGGGTCAGATGGACGACCGCGCCCTTGCTCGCGCAGTAGGCCGCTACATTGGCGAGACCAATCAGACCGGCGATAGAGCCATGATTGATGATCACACCCTGACCGGACGCCTGAAGAGCAGGCTGCGCCGCGCGACTGCAGAAGAAGGCGGCTTTGAGATTGACGTCGAAGGTGTTGTCCCAGAGCGCTTCATCCGTGTCCGCCATCGAAGCGATCGGGAAGACCCCCGCGTTGTTGATCAGAATATCCAACCCGCCGAGCTGCGCCAGTGCGCGCTCGACCACCTGCGCACAGCCAGCGGCATCACTCAGATCACCTGGGGCAGGCACGGCATTGGCACCCAGCGCCGCAACAAGGGCGGCCACCTGGTCAGCGTCCCGGCCATTCACAGCCACCCTCGCACCAAGCCCGGCAAAGCGTCGCGCAAGCGCCGCGCCCATGCCTCGGGTAGAGCCTGTGATCAGCACGCGCTGGTCGACGAATTCCCCGTCTTGCGACCCCGATTCAGCTTTTGTCATCTTTTTCCACTCCTCGAGGCAGCGACGTACAGGTGCGCAATTCACGCGCTGCGCTCCGGTGTCGCACCTCGTCGGGTCCCGGTCGCCAGGCGTGCTTGTCAGCGCCACTCTGGCGCGCCGACAGCTCGTCTGACCCATCGGTGCGCACTAAGCAGGTATCATCTCTGCCCCGCCCTCTCCTAACAAGCCAAGAGGTTTTCCAAGTGCGTCGACGACATACCGAACGCCATGTAGCCGGACGTATCGCCTGGTTACGCGCTGCCGTGCTTGGGGCAAACGATGGCGTTGTGTCCACCGCGAGCCTCATGGTCGGTGTAGCCGCGGCGCATGCGGGGAGCTCTGAGATCCTCGTCGTCGGAGTCGCCGGTCTGATAGCCGGCGCGATGTCGATGGCTGCCGGCGAATATGTGTCCGTGAGTTCGCAGGCCGATGCCGAGGCGGCCGATCTCGAGCGCGAACGCCGCGAGCTGGAAACCGATCACGAACACGAAAAGATTGAACTCGCGGCTATTTACGAGGGCCGCGGCCTGGATCCGGCACTGGCGCTGCAGGTATCCGAGCAGCTGATGGCGCATGACGCGCTCGCAGCACACGCTCGGGACGAGCTGGGGTTGACGGACATCAACTCGGCGCGCCCTATTACCGCGGCCTGGACATCGGCAATCAGCTTTGCGCTGGGCGGCGCCTTGCCGCTCTTAGCGCTCCTTTTTGGCCCGCCCGGAGCACCGATCCCCACCATCGCCAGCACCTCGCTGGCCTGCCTGGCGACCACCGGCGCACTGGCTGCACGCGCGGGGGGCGCTAATCCCGTCAAGGGCGCTGCGAGGGTGCTCTTCTGGGGCGCCGCCGCCATGCTTATCACCGCCGCGGTGGGAGCATTGTTTGACGTCGGAGCCTGAGGGCGGACCCATCTTTCCGCTAGTGCCTGAAACGGCTGCGGCGTTGTGAAAGGACGCGAAAGCGGCATGCCGGAAGAACCCGTCTGGCAGACCTTCTTCGATGTGCCCGCGGCCCTGACCGCGCTCGGCCTGCCCAGCTCACCAGATCCGATCGCGGAATTCGGCTGCGGCTACGGCACCTTCACGCTGCCGGCCGCACGCCGCACCCAGGGTCCCGTTTATGCCTTCGACATCGAGCGGGAGCTGATAGAGCGTCTGAATGCTCGTAGCGCCACGGCCGGTCTTTCGCAGCTTCAGGCCATCGAGCGCGACTTCATGGAAGCCGGTACAGGTCTTGACGACCACAGCGTTGCTCACGCCATGGCTTACAACATCCTGCATATCGAAGAGCCGCTGCAGCTCCTGAAAGAGGCGCTGCGGATCCTCAGACCCGGCGGACAGCTGTCCGTCATGCACTGGCACCCGGACCCGACCACCCCGCGCGGTCCGCCGATGGCCATCCGGCCGCGCCCGGAACAAATCGCGAACTGGGCGCAGGAAGCCGGCTTTACGTCAGCCCGCCCCGCGGCTCTCGACGCCTGCTGCCCCTATCACTACGGACTCGTGCTGCAGGCGCCATCCTGAACCGCGCAGACGGCGCAGACAGGCTCAGCGGCTCTTCAGGTCAATCAGCGAAAGGAATTCGCGCCGCAGCGACGCGTCGGTCAGAAAAACACCGCGCATGACGCTGTTCACCATCTTGGTGTCTGCATCCCGCACACCGCGCCACTGCATGCAGAAATGATCTGCCTCGAACACGACGGCCAGCCCGTCAGGACTAACCTTGCTCATCAACAGATCGGCCAGCTGAATAATGGCCTCCTCCTGGATCTGCGGACGACTCATGATCCAGTCGGTCAGCCGGTTGTACTTCGACAGTCCGATAAGGTTGGAATGCTCATTGGGCAGTACGCCGATCCAGACGCGTCCCATGATCGGACAAAGATGATGGCTGCAGGCGCTGCGCACGGTGATCGGCCCCACGATCATGAGCTCATTGAGGCGCTCGGCGTTGGGGAACTCGGTCACCGCCGGGAGCTTTTCGTAGCGGCCTCGAAAAATCTCCAGCAGATACATTTTGGCCACACGGCGCGCCGTTTCCTGCGTGTTGTGGTCGCTCTCGACATCAATCACCAGGCTTTCGAGCACCCCACGCATCTGCGCCTCGACCTCCTCAAGCATCGCATCGAGCTCGCCAGGTTCGAGGAAATCAGCAATGTTGTCGTTGGCGTGGAAACGCTGTCCTGCTGCAGCGAGGCGCGAGCGGATGCGCGCCGAGACAGATTCGTTAGGGGGAATATCAGTCATGAATCGGGATAAGCCTGGAATAACAGTTTGCTGACGGTCGCGCTGCGTACCGCAACCGGGCGACGCGCCAGTGTATTGCGCAGGTTTCGAATTTCAACACCGCGCCGAGCGCGGAAATTCTCCATCAGCAGAATATCCACTGCTCCTGGTTGACGGCATGGGAGATCTGCCTGCGATTGCTGACAGGTCCGGCCACGGCATCAGGCCTTTGTGATTACGAGAAAAGGTGTGGTGCCCGCTCTTCTGCAATGTGCACGCCGCGGGCGCGCTGCCGGACACTGTTCCGCACGCGGTCGGCGCGGGTCATTGCCGCCCGCAAGGCCTCCATGCGTGCTCTGCGCAGCGACACCAGGCACCTGTGCTCGAGTATTGAACAAGCTTGCGGCGGGCGGCCAGTGCGGTTTCCATATGCCGTGCGCACATCAGACGCGGCCGCGCGCCGTCACATCGAAGAGAGATCCATCAGGGGAGAACATGTCATGAGTGAAATCCGACCTTTCCGCTTCGAGGTACCCCAGGCTGACCTCGATGACCTTGCGCGCCGGCTTGACGCGACGCGCTGGCCCGACGCCGAGACGCCTGACGACTGGAGCCAGGGTGTGCCTCTGGCTTACACGCGCGAACTCTGCGAGCACCTGCGCACGCGCTACGACTGGCGTCGCTGCGAGGCAGAGCTGAACGCGTTGCCGCAGTTCATCACGGAAATCGACGGTCTCGACATCCAGTTCATGCACGTGCGGTCACCACACGAGGATGCGCTGCCGATGGTCATGACCCATGGCTGGCCAGGTTCAGTGATCGAGTTCATGAAGGTCATCGGCCCGCTGACCGATCCCACGGCGCACGGCGGGCGGGCCGAGGATGCGTTCCACGTAGTCTGCCCGACCCTGCCCGGCTTCGGCTGGTCAGGCAAACCGACCAGCCCCGGCTGGGGCGTGGAGCATATCGGCAGGGCCTGGGGTCAGCTCATGCAGCGCCTGGGCTACGAGCGCTGGGTCGCACAGGGCGGCGACTGGGGCGCCCTTATCACCGACTGCATTGCGCGCAGTGAGCCGCCCCACTGCATCGCCATCCATACCAACATGCCCATCCTCACGCCGAGCGCGCCCCTGCTGGAAAACCTCACAGACTTTGAACAGGCCGCGCTGGCGCGCATGCAGCTTTACTGGGACTGGGAGTGCGGCTACTCCAAAGAGCAGAGCACGCGCCCCCAGACGCTCGGCTACGGCCTGGTCGACTCACCGGTCGCCCAGGTTGCCTGGGTCGGCGAGAAATACTGGTGCTGGACAGACTGCGACGGGCACCCGGACAACATCTTCACCCGCGACGAGATGCTCGACAACATCATGATGTACTGGCTGCCGGCGGCTGGCGCTTCGTCAGCAAGGATCTATTGGGAATCCTTCCGTCAGCTAGGAACGCCGCAGCCCGACATCACCATCCCTGTGGGGGTAAGCATCTTTCCGGCCGAGATTTTCCGCTCATCGAGACGCTGGTGCGAAGAACGGTTCAAAAACCTCATCCACTACAACCAGCTGCCCGCAGGCGGCCACTTTGCCGCGTTTGAGCAGCCGGAGATGTTCATTGACGAGGTACGCACCTGTTTCCGACAGGTGCGCTGAAAAGCAGGTAACTCTCGCACCCGGGATCCATCTTCAGGTTTCTCCGCCGCTCTCGGCGGAGAAACCTCATCAAACCAGCAGAGGAGGCCGGGCGCTGTCGGACGGGCTCAGATGACCTCGGGCCGTGCGCTGCCCGAGAACGGGAAGCGGCGGCGAAAATCAGCTGCAATTTCCTCGAACGTCATCCAGCGTACGCCCGCATGTCCGTTGATGTGCTCGATCAGGCGCTCGAGCATCATCAGCACCTGCGGCCGTCCCGACACGTCCGGATGGATCGTGAAGGCATAGACCGCGTAGTCCATCTCACGGTAGACCCAGTCAAACTGATCCCGCCACATCTGCTCGATGTCGCGCGGATTAACGAACCCGTGGCTGTTGGGGACCTTCTTCATAAACATCATCGGCGGCAGATCATCCATGTACCAGTTGGCGCCGATCTCAACGAGGTCGATCTCGCTGCCGTGTTTCATGGGTTTCATCCACGTGTCTGCTGTCTTCGAAAAATCGATACCGCTCCACTCGTCACCGACCCGGGCGTAGAACGGCTGGAAATCGCGATAGCCCTGACTGTGGTCATAGGTGAAGCCGTACTTTTTCAGCAGCGCCGCGGTTACGGCTGACATCTCCCACCAGGGCGCCACATAACCACGCGGCGCTTTGCCGCTGAACTTCTCTATCAGCTCAACCGATCGCGCGAGAACCGCTTCTTCCTGCGCTGGCGTCATAGCGATCGGGTTCTCGTGCAGATACCCATGCGCGCCTATCTCGTGCCCCTCGTCCACGATGCGCCGGGTTTGATCAGGAAATGTCTCGATTGAATGACCAGGAATAAAGAAGCTGGTCCGCAGATCGTATTTGCGAAACATCTTGAGCAGACGGATAGTGCCCACCTCTCCGGCGAATACGCCGCGTTGGATATCCGAAGGCGAATCACCACCACCGTAAGACCCGATCTGACCTGCAACGGAATCAATATCGGTCCCGAAAGCGCAAAGGATCTCTTTTTTCCCCGCTGAACCTTTCCGGACGCTGGCTGACGCCGTGTCGGTGGTAGCGGCAGTGCTGGTGACGGCAGAAAGCGTGGCCGGTGCCGCAAGAGCGCCCGTGGTAAGCGCCGCGAGCGAGCGGCCGAAGTCTCGACGATTGAATACGCTCATAGCAGTCTTTCCTTTCATCAGAGGAATCTGGATAAACCGCCGACGCGCAATGCAATCATCCCCTGGCGCGCCAGCGATTGCCTGCGCAGTCACCATGGCACGACCCAGCGCGGACAGATCGTACTCCTGGCAAAAACCGCTCGAAAGACGGGTACTGCCTGAACAGGGCGGACAAAGCCTCGCCCGACTTGCGAGCGCCGTTTTTGAAATCGACAGGTGCACGCCCCGCCGCTGCGGGCCACGCTGGAAGAGCCCGGAGTGGATGGCCCGCCGCGGAGCAGGGTCCCCAGGGAAGGGAACCTCCGGATTGTCTGCGGCAGGCCGTCCTACCGCTCTGCTCAGGCTTCCAGGTGGTATGCCTTGGAAGTCACCAGCCAGGTGCCGGCAATCTTGTGGTAGGACAGGTAGTCGACGAAAAACATGTCGTTGATGCGCACCCGGACCTTGGCCAGCGCCTGGGTCGCCGAGGTGAAATCGAGCAGCAGAACCTGCGTTTCCCGTGGCGCTCCCTGAGCCTTCGGCGAGGTGCGCCCCGCCAGCACCTCTTTGTAATGGGCCGCACCCCAGCAGTTCATCTCGCCCTCGCGGAAGCCGTGCAGTTGCGCGGTGCTCGCAAACACGCGGTCGAAGTTCTGCACGTCGCAGTCGTACATGAGGTCGAAGTAACGCTCCAGCGCATCGCTCATTTCCTGAATCAGGGTCGGGGTCACACGGTTCTCCTTGGTGAGTGTTTGTTTTGGCAGTGCACCATACGAACGCCAGTCGTCACGTTCAAGCCACAAGTCAGAGTCAAGCCAGACAGCGGCTCGAGCGCAGCGCTGGAGCGGTTCAATTCCACGCACCGGTGAAAAATCCTCGCATTGAGCGCTGCCGGGAGATGGGGCTGGCAGTGTTGACCAACTCCGCTTGCGACTGAGTTTCCTGCAGCGCGGTGGGCCGAGACGCAGCTGCCCATCGCCCGCTGACCTGCCGCTGCCCCCTCGTCCGCAATCGGCTTCTATCCGGGAATGTGCTCACCACGCAGAGCGTTATCATGTCGCGCCCCGAAGTCGCCCCTGTCCCGCGCATATTGGCCTGTTCACCCGCACTCATTGGAAGCAAAAAGCTATGGATCTGTTCAGCGTTAAAGACAAATCAATCGCTATTACCGGCGCCTCTTCGGGCTTCGGCCATCATTTTGCCGGCCTACTCGCCGCGCAAGGCGCGAAGGTTGCACTGGGCGCCCGGCGTACAGACAAAATTCAGGCACGGGTAGACGAGATTAACAACAGCGGCGGCACCGCTGTCGGGCTGCCGCTTGATGTCAATGCTGCCGCGTCGGTGGACGAATTCCTGACTGCCGCTGAACAGGCCCATGGTCCGATCGACGTGCTGATCAATAACGCAGGCGTCGAGGCCGGCGCCAAGACCTTCATCACTATTGATGAGGACGACTGGGACCGGGTGTTTGATACCAACCTGAAAGCCCCCTGGTTCATGGGCAAGCGCTACGTCGAACGGGTGATCGCACGCGGCAGCGGGGGCGGCAACATCATCAACGTTGCCTCGATCTCCGCCTACCGCACCATCAAAGGCCAGTTTCCCTACGCGGTATCCAAAGCCGGCCTCGTGCGCGCAACGGAAATCATGGCGCTCGAAGCAGCCAGGTACGAGGTTCGAGTCAATGCGCTCGCGCCTGGCTACATCCTGACCGATGTCAGCCGCAAGCTGCTTGAGAGCGAACGCTCGGAAGCGTTCAGGAAAGGGATCCCAATGCGCCGCTACGGGGAATTCAGCGATCTCGACGGCCCGCTGATGCTGCTCGCTTCCGACGCCTCACGCTGGATGACCGGCTCGGTCGTGGTGGTTGACGGCGGGCACATCTGCGGCGAAATGTAAGCGGCATTCCGGGCTGGACAAAGACTGAAGCCGGCCCGGGAATTTTTCCCGCCCTGAGGGCACTGGCACAGTCAGGTCCCCAGCGGGCTTTCCTGGCAACAACAGCCTGCCACACCATGCGCACCCTGCTGACGGAAAAAGGATTTTCCGATGGCCACATCGCCAATCTCCTCGGACCTGGGCCGCGATCCCGGGCTGACCTGCCTGCTCATCCTGGCGCGCTGGTTTGAACGCGCGGTCGATGGCGCCCGCCTGCAGCACGAGTTCGCCGAAGGCGACGCGCCGCTGGACGATGCACGGCTGGTGCGCGCAGCACGCTGGATCGGGCTGAAAGCGCGTCGCCGCTCCACTAACCTCGATCATCTTGCCCGGATCCCCCTGCCCGCGATCGTCGGCTGGGAAAACGATAGCTACGCCATCCTCCTTGGCGTGCGCGGCGACGATCTGCTGCTGCAGCATCCGCTGCATGGCGCCCCGCAGAGGCTCAGCCGTCAAGCCTTCGAGGCACAGTGGAACGGCACTGTCATCCAGATCGGCAGACGCGGAACCGCTGCTACCGGCACCCAGCAGCGTCACGGCTTCGCCTGGCTGCTGCCTTTCGTCCTCCGCTATCGCCGTCAGCTGCTGGAGGTGCTGTCAGCGTCCTTCGTCATTCAGCTGCTGGGCCTGGTATCGCCGCTGTTCTTTCAGGTCGTGATCGACAAGGTCCTGGCTCACAGCGGGCTGACTACCCTCGACGTACTCGCGCTCGGACTGCTGCTGGTGTCGGTCTTCGAGGTCATTCTCGGCGGCCTGCGCAGCTATGTTCTCGCGCACACCACGAACCGCATCGACGTCGCGCTGGGTGCCGTGCTGTTCCGCCATCTGGTGCACCTCCCCCTCGCTTACTTCGGCGCGCGTCGCGTGGGCGACATCGTCGCACGGCTGCGCGAGCTGGAAACCGTACGCAGCTTTGTCACCGGAGCAGCCCTTACGGTCACGCTGGATCTCCTTTTCACCGGCGTTTTTCTCGTCGTGATGGCGAGCTACAGCCCCACCCTGACCCTGCTGGTCAGCGCCACCCTGCCGGCCTACGGCGTGCTGACCTGGATCTCGACGCCGACCCTGCGTCAACGCCTCGCCGAGCGTTTCAACCGCGGGGCGGAAAACCAGGCGTACCTGATCGAAACCGTCACGACGATCGAGACCCTCAAAGGCCTGGCCCTCGAACCGACGGCGCAGCGTCGCTGGGAAGAGCGCCTGGCTGCGTACCTTCAGGCCAGCTTCCGCGCAGTCACGCTGTCCAACATCACCGGTCAGCTGGCCGCGTTCATCAACCGCCTCATGGTGCTAGGCATCCTGTGGTTCGGCGCGCGGGAGGTTATGGCCGGCACGATGAGTGTCGGACAGCTGGTGGCGTTCAATCTTCTTGCCGCCCGGCTGTCAGCCCCGCTGCTGCGTCTGGTCCAGCTCTGGCAGGAGTTCCAGCAGGCCGCCCTGTCCATGCGGCGTCTCGGAGACA
>Ga0181582_10000711_pt1 | contig 24301 bp, 17 predicted proteins | sample 071ome_32_FD_132438 | JGI IMG/M metagenome (GOLD analysis project Ga0181582, IMG submission 132438) | Coastal salt marsh microbial communities from the Groves Creek Marsh, Skidaway Island, Georgia - 071405AT metaG (megahit assembly) | ecosystem: Environmental > Aquatic > Marine > Intertidal...
CACAAACCCCTCCCAGTCCCCCTCGCGCACCCACCCCCGTATCCTCCCCGGGAGAAGGATCAAATTATCATCCGTGTTCCCATGATTATCAAACACTGCGAGGGTCTGCGTGAGCGTTTCCGACAACTTCACTCGCTGCAAATGCGAGCGGAACACTGCCTCGGCGTCCAGATCGAGGGCCGTCAACTTTGCAGCCAAGGCTCCGAAGGACGACAGAGACGAAGACGTGGGCGGAGAGGAATACGTTGTCGTCTCTTCCCCACGCCGCGCCCTCTCTCCCTCCCTGCCATCGACGCCAGCCAACGCACGCACGCCCTCTGCCACGTCCCGCACCGTATCAATCGCCCTGACCGTCTCCCCAAAGTGCCCCTTCACAAACTCCCGCATATGCGTCTGATACTGCAACGACTGTTGCTCATACTCCGCCCTCAAGGCGACGAGCTCCTTGTACGTCAGATGCTCCAACGAGCCAGGCGGCGGCGAGACTGCCGGCGGGTCGCTGTCCGGCTCCCGCTCCGGCTCCCCCGGCCCTCCCACCCACCCGGCACCACCAGCACCGGCACCAGCACCGGCACCAGCACCGGCACCAGCACCGGCACCACCGGTCAGCCCCGCCAAGACCAACTGCGCATTCGACTCGAGATCAGACAGCTTCACTTGGCTCCAGGAAAGCGGCTGGTGGTGCGTGAGAACGGGGTGGTGAGCCGAGAGGGATCCGCCCCCCCGTTCCGCCACGCCGTCCCCGCCTTCGTCGCCGCTTGACTCGAAGTAACTCACATCAGAAAGGTCGCTGTCCATGGCACTGGGGCGGGCTATACCCTAGTATCCACGCCAATTAACGCCGTGGACTTGGAAATCTCGTTTGAACGATGGCCAAGAAGCGGCACAAGAAGAGGGCGAGGGAGGCGACGGATGGCGACGGGGGTCAAGTCGGTCAAGGACACGGGAATCAGCACGGCCAAGACCCGGTCCGCGCGTTGGTCGCGGTGACGCCGACGACGCCAGGTGGCGCCGCATGCAACTCCAATTGGCTCGCGCAGGTGGGTGCCATTGCGTTGGGGGCGCGTGTGCGCCTGGTGGCCTGTGTGTTGGAGCGGGAGACGGCGCAGACTGCGGATCGGACCACCGCCTGGAAGGGCGGGCGGGTTGCGTTGCTTGCAAGCGTCGAGGCCGTGGGCGGGGCGGGCCACGGGGCCGACAAGAGCAATGATACGAACGATGGCAACAGCAACAGCAATAGCATCAGCAACATAATCCGTGCGCTCGCGTTCAGTCCTGATGGTCGGTATCTGGCTGTTGGCGGGGACGATAAAGTGCTGTACGTCTATCAAGTGACTGTCGACAGCGAGACTGACGACGTGTCGCTCTCTCCCCCACATCTCGCTCGCTCGCTCGCGTTGGTGCGTGCCGTGCGGGCCCCGAAGAAGTTATCTGCGGTGACGTGGGTCGATAACGTCTCGGTGCTGGCCGCGAACAAGTACGGGGATGTGGTCTGTGTGCGTGTGGATGACGGGGCACAGCGGGAACTGTTGGGGCATTTCTGTAGCATCGTGCTGGGGATGCGAACTTGGACTTCGGATGCGGACTCGGATCGTAAGCTCTTGGCGAGTGTGGATCGGGACGGGAAGGTGCGGGTGACGAGGTTGGAGATGGGGAGGTTGCATGATGCGGGTTGGAATCACCGTATCGAGAGCTTTTGCTTGGGGCACGTGGGGTATGTCGGGTGCGGGGTGTTTGTGAGGGGAGGTCGTGAAGGTACTGAAGAGAACGGGAGCGGGAGCGGGAGCGGGAGCGGGAGCGAACAGGAACAGGTAGCCGACGTGAGGCTGGTGACGGGGGGTGAGGACGGGGTGCGGGTGTGGGACCCGATGGCGGGGAACGAGGTGGGACGCGCGGGGGAGCGTGGACGGGTGCTGGACATGGTGGCCTTGGAAGCTGGCGATCGAGATGCGCAAGCTGATGACGACAAGACGGAGCTGGTGGCTGTGGTGTATGACGAGTCGGGCGACGTGGAGGACATGTTGGGGCTGCTGCGTCTCGACACGTCGACGCCGACGTCGCAACACGCGGTCACCACCATTCCCCACGTATTCGTAGACCCACCCGCTCCGATCCGGAAAATCAGCGCGGTGGACGCAGCCGGTGGTCTGCTGTGGGTCGTCGGGGCGGGAGACAACAACGCAAACACGGGCTGCTGCGAGGTGGGGCTCTCGCTCGTGGTGATCGACGCCCTCCGTCCTCGTCCGCAGCGCATCAGTCTCACCGTGGACCAGGACGTGTTTTCAGACATGTCGGTCCTAAACCCGACAGACCATCTCACCGCTGGCTGGGTCAGAAAGAGCGACGACGGCGGCGTCATGAGCTAGTTCCTGACTCGTTTCGTTACGTGTACGTCCCGTACTCTTGATTAATCCACGACAATCCGACTCAGACTCTCGATCAAGCTCTTCAGACTACTCGTCACCTTCCGGTCGCCCGTCATGTTCCCCAAATCCCCGGTGATCCGCTCCACGTGCCCCAGCGTCTTCGTCAACGTCTGAACGCTCTCCCTCAACGCCCTGACATTCCCCTCGGTCAACACCTCCGTCTGCAGCCTCTGAATATCCGCCGCAGCCTCCGCCGCCACCTGCGTCAACGCCTCCACGTTCCCCACCAACCCACCCTGCCTCAACTCTGTCAACAGGGGGATCACCTCGTCCGCCAGCTCCACCGCCCGCTTCAACAACGGCTGAGCCTCTTCAATCGCACTCTGCGCAGAGTTCATCGCCGCAAACATACTATCGATCCCCTGCGCATCCATCTGGTTCGCCAACTTGGTACAGATGTAGACCAGATCGTCCAGCGCCACCCCTCGCTCCCCCCTGATCCGCCCCTGGTGACACACCACCTTGCCTTCCCGCTCACAGTCCTCGTCGAGCGGGTTGGCAACGTATTCAGGCACCGGCGTCTGCGGCGTGATATCGATCAACGGCTCTGCAATGAGCCCAGACTGGTTTGCCTCGATCTTCGAATTGCGCGGGATGACAGTCGTCGCGTCCCGCATTTCGACCAGCACGTCGACCTACATACGTACATACGAACATGTTTGTGAGAAATCCAGAGACCGAATCGCGGGCAAACCAACGACGCACACGATGCACCACGTACCTTTTCCAGCGACGGCTGCACCGACAGCACGCCCCCCACGGGCACCCCACGGATGCGCACCGGCGTACCCACCGAGATCCCACACGCCTCTGGAAACTCGAGGATGGCCTGGTAGCCCTGCCCCCGCCGCCCCAGCTGCCCACCCCGAGCCCACGACACGAGCATAAACGCAAACCCGATGCCAGCAAAGACAAACAGCCCCACCGACCCCTGGATCATCGACGTCTTGCCGATGCCAAAGTCCCGCATGGGCTTCAGGATGGACGCCAGGAGGGGGATGGACGAGACGGAGGAGACGGCGGAAGCGGAAGGCTTGTCGGGCAACGAACAAATCAAAGCAACGCCTCGTTGCGTCTCCTGGACGACGACCTGGACCCTTGGGCCCCGGAACACGACCGCCCGAGGTCCCTGAAGGTATGTTCGTGTGCTCAGGTACGACCCGGAAGGACCGCGAAGGGCGAGAATGGCCATGACGGATCGGTCGTTCGTGATTTTCTGTGTGTGCACAGTTTGTGAATAGAGAGAATACGCAGTCTCCGCGACGACCGAAGCGTTGGAGGAGGAGTATGTGTATAGACCAATGTCTATGTCTATATCAATGTGACATATTTTAGGAAACACCAGGTTAGGAAGCGTTCTAGCCCGTGCCGTTGTCGGGCCGGCCCATCCCGCCAGCCCAGTCGGCGTCCGCCTGAGCGTGCGGCTTGGCCCCCATGAGCTCCTTCACCCGCCGCTTGTGCACCTGCCAGAAGAGAGACAAAGAAACCCCATGTGAGCCAACGAGCCAACGAGCCAACGAGCCAGCGGTTCAAAGAACAAAAGCAACCATCGAGACGTACCTTTGTCCGCTCGTGATCACCTTGCGCCCGCTCGTCGACAAAGTACCGGCTACACGCAGCACAATACCACTTGCCCCTCCCCGGGACGTCCTCGTCCAGCTCCCCCACCATTGTCCCCAGCGGCCCGTGCGTTGCCGTGACGACCCCCTCCGGCTTCCGCACATCCTCCCAGACCTGATCAATGTGACGCGCCCGGAACTTCTTACGAACTCCACGTTTGTGCAACGCCGACGAGCCCTTGCCACCAGAGCCCGTCTTCTTCGAGCGACCGGCCGACCCCATATCAGTGCATGAACTCTAGTCTGGGTATGTACGAGACGAGCGCGGAGTCGGAGTCGGAGTCGGAGTCGGAGTCGGAGTCGCGCTGGCGTGTCGGGCACTGTCCGCTTCTCGCGCGTCAGACCGTCTCAAATGGATGATAGATGAATGGACGTGTCCCGGCGTCGACCGGTAGTCTCAGAAAAATTAACTCAACTCGGAGAAGGTTGTACGCATACTCCCCCCCCCACTTGATGTCTGCCTCCACTCGTGACAGGGACAATCGGGAGAAAGACTACCCGCGGCAGGTTGCCCGGTTGGTGGTCGCCGAGCTCTTGCGTGCCAAAAACATCGATTCGGTCCAGGCCTCTGCGCTGGACGTGCTCGAGGACCTGCTTATACGGTACCTGTTGGAGCTCTCGCGGCAGTCCAAGCAGAATGCGGAGATTGCAAGGCGGGGCAGTATCAACGGGATGGACGTGATGGTCGCCCTGCAGGCGCAAGGGGTGGACTGGCAACAGCTGGAGAGAGCGCGTAAGAGCGGGCCGGACGTGGACTTTGCGCAAGGGGTGAGCGAGTTTCCGGTGCATAAGCGGGTTCCTCAGACGAAGCGGTACGAGGAGATGCGGGGTGGGCAGGAGGATGAGAAGTATGTGGGGGCTGGGACGGTGATTCCGGGTCATTTCCCGGCGTTGCCAGACGTGCATGCGTTTGTGGCTACGGATGCGTATGAGAAGGGGGAGAAGGGGGTGGCGGGGCAGATGCGGACGGTTGTGGAGCAGAAGGACAGGATCGGGGAGGCGCTGGTCAAGGTGGCCGGGCGGGTGAAGGATGGGGGTGACAAGGACGGGGAGCGGCAGGAGAAGCGGGAGGAGAAGGACGAGGAGGGTGCGACGGCGATGGATGTTGATGAGGCCGTGGACGCCGCGGGCGGCAACGGCGACGGCGACGGCAACGGCGACGGCGACGGCAACGGCGACGGCGACGGCAACGACAACGCCGCGGAGAATGACGACGGAAAGAAGAAGAGTGGTGATACGGAGAATCCGTTTCTCATGCCGGTCAAGTGGGAAGACGCGAAGGGTAATGCGACGAGTGACATCGTGGAGCTGTTGCGGATCGAGAATGCTGCACGGCTGGCGATGGAGCGGAAGAGGGCGCGGGCTGCGAGTGTGGGGCACGCGGGTGCGGATATTCGGGGCGGGGAGCGGGACGGTGGTGTTGTCGTGAAGGGCGATGACGGGGTCGATTTCCGTGGGTTCCGGTGGATTGCCAAGAGCGGGGCGAGGCCGCCCGGGATTTACAACTCGGGGCAGGGCGACCTGGCGGACAAGATCGCGGTCGAGAGTTTGCTGGCGAAGAACCAGGGGCACGAACGGGAGGCCGGGGATGTGGGTGCGGAGGAGGTGATTTGATGGGTGGGACGTGGTGGTGGTGAAGGCTCGATTTCTTGCAGGACAAACCTGCGAATTTGCCGTTCAGTTCAAATCTGTCAAATCCTCCGAATCTGTCAAATCGACTTGCTTGAGGGTTTGCTCCCCGCCACCACTCGTCGAGTTCACCGTATCGAGTTTCTATCACCGACCCAAAGGCGATCGTCGTCGTCGAGGGAACAATGACGCCCGCCCGTGCCGTTCTTCTAACCCAGGCCTCGCGCCCCGCGCTGCTGGCCTCGCGCCGCGCTCGCCCGACGGGCGTCAGGAAGAGGGTCGACGTCTCGTGCGAAGCCATGCGGCACTTGTTGATCCCGAACGGCGACGGCGACGGTTCTCACCTGAATTTCACGTTCGGTGGGTCTTGATCTCGACCGACGTGCGCTCGCTCTTCGCACGCCCAGACTCTATGCTCACGCTCACCACGCGCCTCGCTCGTTCGCTCGTTCGCTCGTTCGCCAGAGAATGTGGCTGTGGACGTGATCGAGTTGGCCGAGGGGACGTACGAGGTGGGCCGGGAGGCCGAGACGGCAGAGATCTGCCTGCCCGTCCCGACCGTCTCGTCTCGCCACGCGCTGATTCGTCTGTCGGGGGACGACTCGCTCACCCTCACCGATCTCGGGAGCACAAACGGGACGTACGTGAACGGAAAGGAGCTTGATCGCGACGTGGAGTACGTCGTCAAGGGCTCGGACGAGATTGTCTTTGGCGACGACCACCTCGCCAGCTTCATCTACGATGTTTCGGTCAAAGACTAGAGTCTATCTTCTATCGTCTATCGTTACGAGCGCTACGCCGAAAGTAAAAGAGTTAGTCCCACGCAAGCTGTCCCTGCTCGATGCTCTCCCTCTCAAACTGCTCCCAGTACTGGTAGATGTTGGTCACCGCCAGCAGAATTCCAGTCCCGCTGCCGATGGCCCCCATGAAGTCGGCGACGATGGTCAGTGCGCCGATACACATGCCTCCGAACGCCGCGGCGGTCGGGATGTACCGGTTGAGCTCCTTCTTGAGGGACCCAACGGTGTCTCGGTGTCCCTGGAGGAAGTACTGCTGATCCTTGAGGTTCCTGGCGACCTCTGACGCGCTCTGGCCCGAGACCTCGATCCAAGTGACGGAGAAGAGGGCGCAGCAGGCGAGCATGGAGGCAACGTAGAACACCGTGTGGATGGGGTTCGAGGCGGCCTCCGCCAGAGAGTGGGGCGGCGTGAGGTAGTACACGAGTCCGCCCACCGGCATCATCTGCTGCGAGTACAAGCTGTCACTCTCCCAGCGTCCAAGCAGCTGCACCAGCAGGTTTCCTCCGAACCTCTTGTAGAGGAGCTGCGAGACAAAGTACAGGTTGGAGACCAGGGCGGACTGCAGGATGATCGGCATGTTGGAGGTGTAGAAGAGCTTGATGGGATAGTTCATCGCCGTTCCGCGCATCCTCTTGGACCTGAGCGGGAGCTCGACCTTGAATCCCTGGAAATAGACGACCAGAGAGAAGACGGCGACGGTGGCCATCAGCTGCATCATGTTGGGCATGCCCTGCCTGTAGAACGCCTCCTTCATGGCCTTGGTCTTGTCCGAGCGGGTCAGCATCAGCTGCACCGTGTTGATCATGGCGCCCTCGAACTGCGGCCCAGCACCAAGGTTGAAGGTGTACGGGCTGAGCGCCTTCCACATGATGCTCTCGCAGATGTTGGTGGAGATGAACAGGGAGATGGCCGATCCGAGACCCCAGCCGGCCTGGAGCATGTTGTCGATGAGCATGACGAGCAGGCCGGCGAAGAAGAGCTGCCCGACGATCAGCACGCACTTAAAGATTCCAAGCTCGGCCGGAGGACCGTACATGCCCGTCCAGACGTACACAATCGCCTGACCGAACGTGATGAGCAGCCCGAGCGTCGACTCGGCCGTCTTCAACAGCTCCCTGTCGCTCTTGACGTTGGTATCGATATCGATAAGCTTGGCGCCCACGGCGAGCTGCACGATGAGCCCTGCCGTGATAATTGGACCGGTTCCCAACTCCATCACGGTGCCTCGCGACGACGCCATGATCATACGGGCCCAGTACAGGGGATCAGCGCCCTTCGAAGAGCGGATGCCGTACAGCGGGAGCTGCGAGCAGACCAAGAAAATCATCAGACACGCCAGGGTCGTCACGAATCGCTTCCTGCGACCGAGGGGGGGAGGGAAGGCGGGTGAGCAGGTGCGCGCGGGGTGGAACGGCCGGCCGGAAAGATCGTCGAGCTCGCGGGCCAATTCCCGGGCCAGGTGCAGCCGGATCTCGGCGTTCATCGGCTTGATCACGCAGCAACTCATCGCGGGCCATACAGGCGACGACGCGGGCACGACAGGCGCGAGCGGTGTGTGAAAAATCTCGCTCCGATCCTTCTTCTTTTCACAGCCATCAACACGCCTATCAACACGCACGAGAACGGCACCCGGCTGGTCGGGGCCGGCACATCAGGGATGAAAAGCCGCGCCGGCTTGAACAGGTTCAAGAGCGACATTTTGTTCAATTTTGAGAAGAAGTCGGCTCGACGTCTGCGAGGAGGGGAGGGGCAACGGACGGTGTGGATCCTGCGGCAAGGGCCGTGCCGCACGGACGACTGTATTGGAGGGGCGGGCGGGCGAGCGAAAGGGCGAGCGAACGGGCGAGCGAACGGGCGGGGGGGCAGGCGGGGGCGCAGGCGAATGGGCGAACGGGCGGGCGGGCGAGTGGGCGGGCCTCTCCCGCAGAGACGGACCCGTCCCTCCAGCACTCTCAACCCACGGCAGAGGCGACCAACGGCCCGACCGGCCCCACTGGCGGGACAGCGACAGAGCCCCCCTCCCCTCCAGATCGCCATCGTCGACCTGCGTCCGGGATGAGACTCGGCTGCGGGAACACCTTCCACTTCCTAATTTGTTTGAATTAGTATCGTCAAACATCATGAGGGCTAAGGTACGTGTATATATATAGTGTTATGACGGGCGTTGGCTGCTTCGCGGGCGTGTTCCGGCGTCGGCGGCCACGGCAGTCATCTCCTGAATTCGCCTTGTTCCTCACTGCCCCGACCCCCACGTCCCGTATCTGCGCAGTGGAGAAAGAAGAGAATGAGGAGGCTGAAGCGTAAGAGGAGGAGGCAGAGGGCGAAATAAGCTCGACGAGCTTTCGGCCCATCGTCCGATTTCTACTGGCACCGTGTTGCCGACGGCCACGACTGTGTGGCCCGACGTGACGCTTGGTTCCGCTGACTGACGGCGATGGCCTGCCCGGACCTGTGTATATATGCGTTCGTGGACCGGAGGGAGCCGGTGACTCGTCGCGTGGCTGGAGCCGGTCGTTTGCCCGAGACGCTGTCGAGGGCGGGTCGATCGGCCGACCACTGTGGCTACGTTGCGCTGGCTGTCGAACGTTCACGCTTCATGGATGTAACATATACTATTTACTCGATGGCGGTCGATGGGCGATGGCTTCGCCGACGTTGAGGCGAGAGAGAGGGCGAGCGATGGATCCTCAGAAAGTTCAGTACGCATTTTCCCACACCTGCATTGGTCAATAATAGACACGTCGTAGTCCATTCAAGTCGCCCGTGTCCGCATTCGAGCCCTGGAACCACTGGAATCGGCGAATGCAACGTCGTGAGTCTGACAATGTCGGACGTTCCCAGCACGCAGTCTCGTTCCTCGTCCGCGGTCCCCCCCGCGTCGGACAGTTTGTCATCATGGCTTGACCACCCGGCGGTGAAATCGAAGAAGGTCGCCCTCGCCTCCAAGGCGGACGTCCTCGAGGCCTCTCAGAAATCGCTGCTCGCTCCCCTCGGCAACGTGGGCGTCACCCTCAAGCAGCTGTACAGGTTGGTAATGTTTGAGGATGCCAAGGCGGGGATTGCTCGGGGCGGTCGGGAGAAGCAGGTCGTCTCGGAGGCGGAGGAGGGGCGGCTGGAGCTCCAGCGGATGGGCGGGGGCGAGGTGCGCCTGGGCGGAAAGGGCGGTTCCAAGAAGCCCAACGTGGCATACGGGGTGTACGCGAGGCCTCAGAACGTCGAGATGGTGCTCGGGAAGCGGTACAAGGGGCTGGATCCCCGGGAGGTGACGGACGGGATGGACGGGCAGTTTGAGCACGACGTGCTGCGGAAGTGTCACGCGATGGACATGCATGCGATGCTCGTGGCGATGGAGGACGTGTCATTGAAGGCGTGCCAGGAGGCGATGCGGGACGAACTGGAGCGGCGAGTGAGGAAACTCGGCAGCACGGGAGGCAACAGCAGCAGCAGCGTCGATGGGTTTGTCAGGCTCTTCGACGCGGCGCGGCTCTCGACGCTCAAGGAGGATAGCTTTGTGGACCAGAAGACGGCGTCTATCAAGAAAGGCACGCACATCATCCTGTCGTCGACGCCCAAGGCGGCCCTGATGGTCGAGGCGGTGAGTCCGGGCCCGATCGGGCGGCGGTCGACGACCATCCTGGGGATCCAGAAGGATCCCGTTGTGACGGCTTCGGTGTTCGATTGTTTCATTGGGAGGCGTGCCATCGACCAGGCGGGTGGGATGCGGTGCTTGGACGGACTGGTGTGGTGCGCCAACGGCCTGCCGACCGACACGAGGACCAACCCCAAGTCGACGGTTTGCGAGGTCGATGAGCACGGCAACGAGCTGTTTGGGCCATTCAAGACGGAAGAGAACGTGTCGCTGTTGATGCCCGGGGCTTTCGAGATAGAGAAGGACCGGAAAAAGCGGCGGAACTTCTTGAGGCAGTTCATGCGATGAATCGTCGCCTCCTCGTGAGGACAACGGGAGAAGACGGGGAAGGAGAGAGCGGAGGGCGTGAATGGGCGTCGCTCGAGTGAATGGACAAAATGTAACATCTTCTTCATCATCTTGTTCTCCATCATCAGAGACTCGTGCCATAGAGGTTGAGGGTGGCAATCCGCTCGTAGTCACCGAGTCCGTCGGAGGGCGACTGGCCCATCCGATGCGAGCCCTCTCGCTGCAAAAATTTGAACGAAAACGGGTGGGTGTCGACCAGCGGCGTGCTGTTGGACCTTGACGCAGAGTTTTCACCGCCGGCCGATCCCGATACCGATCCCGCCCCCGATCTCGGCGTGCCGTCCGTGGCGGCGGCAAGGGGCGGGGCGAGCAGCCCGCCACAGTCGAGCAAGGCCTTCTCGATCGCGTCGTGGGCCGGCGGCTCGCCGTCGCTGTTCATAATGTACAGTGTATGACCGCTGCTGTTGGACGTGGCGTACGTCCGCACCTTGGCCCGCGTGACCGTCAAGCCAGCTTGGAACAGCCGCCTCGTCAGCAGCGCCATGCAGCCAAACCTGTCCATGGAGCGGATCTGCACTTTGATGCCCTTGGGGAACCGCCGCTCGATGGCCGCGTTCAGCATTGCTTTCACGAGTAGGGCCTCTTCGTCGTCAAACTCCCCGTCGCCCGCCCGCGGCCGCACAAAGTACTCCTGGTGCGCGATACCCTCCGCGTCGGCATCGATCGTCGCGTGGTATATGTCAAAGTTCAGGTCGTTGAGCGTGCAGACCGTGTCCAAGAGCAGCTTTGCTCGATCTCTGCATTTGATATTGACCGTCCAGTAGTTGGAACAGTACGATATATCGATGGACGGGTGGTCGTACTTGGGGCTCCTGTACGAGGCCTCCGACCCGGACGGCGTGCTCCCCCCGTTCCCGCCGTTCCCGCCGCTCCTCCCGTCCCTGTCGCTATGCACGCTACAGATGCTATTCTGCCTGCTTGCGATGGCCGCAGCGTACGCAAGCGAGTCCCGCAGCGGGTTCCCCTGTCCGCCGTCCTCGAGAGACGAGCGCCCCGAGTTTTGGTAGCGCTCCATCTGCCTCGCCTTCCGAAAGTCCTCCACGTCGTCTTGGAGCATCAGCTGATGCAATCGCCGGTCGTGATGCACCGTTCCTCGCCTATTATGAGCCTTCACGTGCATCGACCCCGTCTCGCTCCGCATGATGTCCCCCATCATCTCCTCCAGCCGCTCCGTCTTGGCCGCGTCCGGGATGGCCCGGCCCCGCTCCGTCACGCTGAACACGATCGCCACCCGCTTCCTGTACGTCCACACCGCCGCCGACCTCACATCACACCCGTTCTGCGTAATCAACTGCATGGCGTCGGCCATGAGACCCGGCCTGTCGACCCCAGACACCTCAAAGACCGTCGTCTCCACCTTGGCAGCATCGTCCGTCGTGTCCCCGTCCGCTACCACGTCCTCCGTCTGCATGTATATATTCAGCATCTGTTTGATACTCATCAACTTGCTCTGACTCTTCACCTTGCTCCCTTCCGCCTCCGATATCGCAAACATGTCGTGAAACCAGCCTCCGTCTGACGAAATCCTCGCCGAGTGTACCCGCAGCCCCAGCTCCGTCAGGTGCTGCACCACGAACACCAGGCTCCCCGGCCTATTTGCCGAATCGATCGTTACGATCGTGTGCTTGTCGTCCCCGATGTTGTCAATGTGCACCTCTGGCGGGTGCACTCGCAACTCGAGCGTCAGGTTGTCCAGCAGGATGCCCTCCTCGTCCACCGCGCAGTTCAACGCATTCTTCTCCTTCTCCTGCCACTCGTTCAAGTTCATCGTCGACTGGGAGGCCCTCGGGCCCCCCGTCGACCTGAGCATCGAGTTCATCGAGTCGTCCGTGCCAGCAGGCCACCACGCCACCCAGAGATGCGGACGACCAAACGCTGTCGTCGCCGGCGCCTCTCCGACGACGTCCGTGCGAGACACGAGACACGAGACACGACGCTTTCGTTCGTACTAGAAGAGGCCCCCACGTGCGAGTGCGAGACACCAAGGAGGCTATCGAAACGCTGCCATGCGTTCGCAGCTGATTCGAGTTGCTGGCAGTTCCTCTCTCTCCTACGCGCCCGGTCCCTCTCCGCTGGTCGTCGTCACCACGAGTCAGGTGTACGGAGTATTACATGTATCAGTGGGGGGTGCCTCCTTCTTCGGCTTCTTGCCTTCTTGCCTTCTTCGTCCGACATCCCTTCCAACCTACTCTAGTAGGCTAGTCCATCGTTTGCTTGAGGGTGATGCTGAGAATCTTGATGGGCGTTTTCGGCTTGTCGTTCTGGTCGACGTCGACCTGCTCGATCGACGAGACGACGTCGCCGCCCCGCACGCATCGGCCGAACACCGAGTGCTTGTTGTCGAGCCAGGGGGTCGGGACGCAGGTAATGAAGAACTGGGAGCCGTTGGTGTTGGGTCCCGCGTTGGCCATGGACAGCGTGAAGGGTCGGTCGTGTTTGAGGGACCTGTGGAACTCGTCCTCGAACTCGCCGCCCCAGCAGGACTCGCCGCCGGTGCCGTCGCCCTGCGGGTCTCCGGTCTGGACCATGAAGCCCTTGATGACGCGGTGGAAGATGACGCCGTCGTATTTGCCCGTTTTGGCGAGGGTGATGAAGTTTTCGACCGTTTTGGGGACCTCGTCGGGGAAGAGGCGGAGCCAGATGTCGCCCATGGTGGTGTGGAGGACGGCACCGCGGGGCAGCTCGATGGCGGGGGCGACGAGGCCGGAGGCGCCGGGGGCGTTGTGGGTGCCCATGGGCTTCTCGTTGTAGACGTCTCTGCCCTGGGTGTCGGTCTCGTCCAGTTCTGGTTCCCGCTGTGTGAACATGTAGAAGCGCTGCTTGTGGAAGGCGGAGCAGAAGAGGGTGGGGTCGGCGGTGGCCTTTTTCGAGCTCGACTCGGCGTCGGGGATCTTCCGGAGCTTCTTGTTGCTTGGCTCGTAGAGGGCGAGGCCGCAGAATCGTTCTGTGTTCTCGACCTTGCCGATGAGCTTGACGACGCGGTTGGTCGTGAGGTTCAGCACCTTGATGCCGATCAGGGTCGGGTAGAAGAGGAAGTGGCCGCTCGAGTCGAAGCACATCGACACGGTGGCCTCGGGGTCCTTCCGAACCTCCTTCTCGGCTGCCACGCGCCGTCCAAAGTCGATGGGGTCGAGCTTGAACATAACCGCGTTGTCCGCGTCGGAGAGCTGGATGGCCTGCGTCGAGTCGATGGACTCGTCGATGACCTTGAGTAGCTTGCCGTCGAGGAACCGGAAGAACCTGAGCTTCTCGTCCTCGGAGAAGACGGCGAATTTCGATCCGTCCGGGGATATGGACAGGCATTTCGCCTTCGTCTTGGCCTTCATCAGCGCGTACAGGTCCGTCTTGAACTTTGACTCAAAGGCCAGGCCGTCCTTCACCAGCTCTCCCGTGGAAGGCGACCAGTACTCGATCACGCCCTTGGCGTCGGTGGATACGATGCAGTCGTATGTCTCGTTGAACGCCATGGCCACGACGGGGCTCGAGTGGACGGTGAGAGGCTGGGAGGCGGCCGCCGTGGCCGGGTCCCGCACGTCGTACAGATAGATTCCCGGGCCGTCCTTCTCGGCCACCGCCAGGTACTCCTTGCCACTCGTCCCTTTGAATCCCCAGCAGGCACTTCCCGGCAAGAACTCCACCTTGATCATCCCGATCATATCAAACGTGGCAACGTCAAAGACCTTGATCGTCTTGTCCTGCGACACGGACGCACACAGCGACCCGTTGGCCGAGACGACCAGGCCGACGATCGGACCCAGATGCGCTTTGAACTGCTTGGCAAACTCGATGCCCATCTCGGCCTTCTTCCAAAACTTGACCACCCCGTCGACGCTGGCGCTGATGAAAAACTCGGTCGACGGCGCGAACGCCACGTGCGTGACCCAATCCTTGTGCATGAAGCTCTTCTCGTACATGTCTGCCAGCGGTAGCCGCTGCAGATACTGGTCTTCGAACGGCAGGACCTTGCGTTTCTTGTTGCTCGCGAGGAGCTCTGCGGAGGGCGGCAATGTGGGCCCGACCTCCTGCCGGTGCTCGTGCTGCCCGTCTGCCTCCGCCGCCGCCGGGTCCGTTCGATCAGGCATGCTTCTGTCAGCTCGACGTCCGTGTGGAGAGAGAGAACGTAATACGCAGTCGCGACTGACGATCGTCGCTTTCAAATTTCCTGCTCTGGCTTCAGAACCGGCCGTCTGGTTGAACTTGGGTTTGCCAACTCGGCAAGCCCCTGACAAATCGTGTTGATAAATAGATTACAGTCTATAGCATAAATTAGGTCCCGATCTCCTCCCCCAGACAACTAGTTGTCCTTCTCCGCAGCAGCAGCATCCTCCGCACGCTTCTTCCGGATTCCGGCCATGCGCTTGTTCATGCGCTCCAACCTCAGCGTCGCGTACGCGCGCTCGCTCTTCATAGCATCGGTAATCGCAACCTTCTCGAGCGCCGGCTTGGCGGCAGTCACCGGCATCAACGCGCCGGTGTGCTGCGTGGCAGCGGCACACTCCTCGGCAGTGGAGTCTCCGTTCTTGGGCTTGTTCGCGCGGCGCGGGAACACCACGAGCGCGGCCTTGTACGCCTTCAGCCTGTTCACGTTGTCCTGGAGGGACTCCAGGGACCTGTTCCTCCTGCGAGAGTCCACGGCAATGCCGATGGTGCGGGCAAACTTGGCCGGGATCCCGGCCTCCTTGAGCTCCTCGAGCGTGAAGCCACGTCCCTCCCGGCGCTTCATGTTGTACTTAACGGTCTGTCCGCGGACGACCGGCCTCAGGGGGCCGGCGGCCGGGCGCGGGAAGACGGCAGCGGCCTTGGCGGCGCGGGCATTGCGCCTGCGAACCTTGCGGGCCGGCTGGTTGAACCACGTCTTGACACCGCCCATCGGGTTGACCTTCCCGATGACATTGTGCCACTTCTTCTTGAAGTGCGCGTTGGGGATCTGATGGTTTCCGCCCATTTTGCCTGTTGAGGAAGAGGGAGCGATGCGTCGTGAGCAAAAGTCGGGATGACGGCCGTGTGTGGCGGTGCGCACGTCGTTCGCGCCATGCATCGACACGTTCCAGTCAGTATCGAACGTTTGGCGTCGATGGAGAGAGGATTCCGCCGGAGACGGCACGAGACGATGGTGCGGCCCCCAAATTCTTCCAAACTGAGAATTCGGCACGTTTCGACCGTCCCCCGTTCTCGCCGCGGTCCGTGTATAACATATACACGTGTGGCGGGGATTGGGGTCTTCGAAAAGGGGGGCCGCCGGTAAACGCCGCGAAAATTTCGTCCCGCACGCCATGAAGACAGCACAATCAGGCGGCGAATGCGGCGAGCGAATCACGCAAGCATCGATGTCATATACGTCCTATCGATGTCTTCTCACGTACCTGTACTATTTGTGACTAAAAAGTGACGAGTGCGCGGCTGGGGCCGAGGGAAGGAGGCGGACCAGTTCAATAAGGTGGGGCCCCATTCATTTCGTCCGTCGACCGATCGATCGATCGTCGTCGTCCTCAGTCTGTCGGGGCCATCCCGCCGCCCCTCTCGTGCCTGCCAGACGCGGCGCGCCCTGGTCGCTGGGCAGGCAGACACGCCGGACACGGGTCGGCCAAGGTGCCACGGCGTTCCCCGATGTTGGCCCCCGACCCACGTCGGGGTCCCGTCTTTTCGTCGTCTCGCTCGGCCCCCTCCCGCCCCCGGCTGGCGAACGAGCGTGTGCTCGGCGCCCCTCGGGGTCCCCCCGCGACGTTGGTGGACGGGGTGGACGGGTTGGACGGGTCGTCGCTGCGTCTTCTCCTCGGGGCGCTCTACAGAAAAAGCAATTTTCTCACGTTCGTTCTTCGGTACGGTAACGCACATCCTACCCAGATTGTTGCTCTTGACGCTGCGAGCGAGGCGAATCTCGAGCACAGCGGTCGTTGGTCGTCGTAAAGAGCGCCCGAGCATTTTCACGGAAGGCACAGGGAGCGACACAGGGGAGCGACGACGCCACTCGAAGGAGACCGCTGCCGATGGACCTCGAGCAAACGGGTACTGGCGCTGGGGGCTCGTTTGTTCCATCGAGGGTCCCCGGGCGCCGATCAGTCGACTATGGCTCGAACAACTCTGCCATCCTCCGCCACCCCTCGGGCGACGCTGCCCTCTTCAACATGGGCCGCGACAGCTCCGCGACGAACCTCCAGCAGGTACCGTCGTCTCGGGTAGACCGTCTGCTCCTGCAGCGTATGCGCAAGAGCCAGTCGACGACCGTTCTATACGGCAACGAGCAGCCCCCCGGGGTCGAGCTGGGCGGCGGCCATTCTACTGGGGCAGAGGAATCATCGATCCATGCCGAAGCGCTGTATCCGCCGATGACGGACAGCGGGGAGCAAGAGGCGAGGTTGATCGTCGTCGCGAATCGGTTGCCCGTGTCGGCGTTCAAGGGGAAGGACGGTCGGTGGCAGCTGCAGATCAGCGCGGGCGGTCTCGTGTCGGCGTTGATGGGCGTCGGGAACAGTAACAGTATTTGGATCGGGTGGCCCGGCGTGGACATCGAGGAGGGTCCGGACAGGGACGCGCTGACCGAAGCGATGGAGGACCAGGGGTATGCGCCCGTGTTTATGGACGAGAACACCTGCGACTTGCACTACAACGGGTTTTGCAACTCGGTGCTGTGGCAGCTGTTCCATTACGTGCCGCTGAACATTGATTCGAAGCTGTCGGAGACGCGGACGTTGCAGTTCCAGTGGCAGGCGCATCAGTACGCGAACAAGCTGTTTGCCGACGTCATCCTGCAGCACTACCGGCCGGGGGACATCGTCTGGGTCCAGGACTATCACCTGATGCCGTTGGCGGCCATTCTCAAAGAGAAACACCCGAGGATGAAGGTCGGGTTCTTTCTTCACACGCCGTTCCCGTCGTCGGAGGTCTACAGGACGTTGCCGGTGCGGGAGGAGCTGCTGCGGGCGGTGCTCAAGGCGGACCTGATCGGGTTCCACACGTACGACTACGCGAGACATTTCGTGTCTGCGTGCACAAGGATTCTCGGTCTCGAAGGGACGCCGGCGGGCGTGGAGGACAACGGGACCGTGACGCGGATAGCGGCCTTCCCGATCGGCATCGACCCAGACAGGTTCACCTCGGCGCTCGAGGCGCCGGGCGTGCGGGCCAACGTCGCGCAGCTGTTGAATCGGTACGCGGGAAGGAAGGTCATGCTTGGCGTCGACCGACTGGACATGATCAAGGGCATTCCGCAAAAGCTGCTGGCCTTTGAAAAGTTCCTGGAGGAGCACCCCGAGTGGAGGGACCGGGTGCTGCTGGTGCAGATCGCCGTGCCCTCTAGGACCGATGTGCCAGAGTACCAAAAGCTACGCAGTATGGTGCACGAGATTGTCGGCCGGATCAACGGCAAGTACGGCACGCTGACACACGTCCCGATCTACCACCTGGACCGGCAGCTGTCTTTCGACGAGCTGGTGGCGCTATACGCCATCACGGACGTCGCGCTGGTCACCTCGCTTCGAGACGGTATGAACCTGGTCTCGTACGAGTACGTGGCGTGCCAGCGCGACAACGCCGGCGTGCTGATCCTCTCTGAGTTTGCCGGCGCGGCGCAGAGTCTGGGTGCCGGCGCCCTCCTGGTCAACCCGTGGAACATCAACGATCTGTCGCAGGCAATCGAGTACGCGCTGACGATGAACGACAAGGAGCGGCGGGAGCGGCATAGGCAGAACTACATGCACGTGACCATCCACACGGCCCAGACGTGGGCGGACACGTTCTTGTCCGAGCTCAACGACACGCACGTCGAGGCCGAGCTCCGGACAAAGAACATTCCGCCCGCACTGGACTTAGAACTGGCCGTGAACACCTACAGGGCCAGCAAGCGGCACCTGCTGATCCTGGGATACAACGCGACCCTGACCACGGCCGTCGAGGCCCCGCGGCTGCCCAAGAAGCACTTCGACCAGATCCAGGCGATGACCACCCTCAACATGGCCGCGTATACCTGCCTCAAGGCCCTCTCCAAGGACCCAAACGTCGACATTGTCATCTTCAGCGGCAGCGAGAAGGAGCGAATGGCCGACGCGTTTGCCGACCTGCACGACGTCTGGCTGGCCGCCGAGAACGGCGCCGTCATCCGCGCGCCAAAGTCCAAGGAATGGAAGAACCTCCTGGATGTGTCGATCGGTGAGTGCGAGTGGAAGGACAGCGTGCAGCTGGTCTTCGAGTACTTCTGCGAGCGGACGCCCAGGTCCTTTGTCGAGGAGCGCGGCACGTCGCTCGTGTGGAACTACAAGTATGCCGACGTCGAATTCGGTCGCATCCAGGCGAGAGACGTCCTCCAGCACCTGCTCACCGGCCCCATCAGTAACGCCCCGGTCGACATCATCCGCGGTGCCCGGAGCATCGAGGTCCGTCCGGTGGGCGTCAGCAAGGGCTCCTCCATGGCCAAGATGCTACAGTATATGTCATCGCAGTCGGCTGCAGGCAAGCCCATGAATGAGGTCGACTACGTCTTCATCGCCGGCCACTTTCTGGGTCGCGACGAGGACGTCTTCACCTTGTTTGAGGGCGCGGTCGGCGACAGCGAGGACGAGGAGCAGACCACGCCCAACTGGCAGACGTCGGGCCTCTACTCGACCTTGGCGCACCCATCCATGACATCCGTGGGCAGCGACTCGATGGTCGACATCAAGAACTACGACGTGCCCACCGGCGTCCACTCGCCCCACAAGGGCCCCCCCAGCAACGGCAACGGAGGCCTCACGCCGACCAGGTCTATCGAGAAGGACAAATCGAGGGAGATGGACATGGAAAAGGAGAGGGAACCGGAAGCGCTCACACCGCGCGTCCTCGCCGAGACGACGGACGGCCTGGCTGCGGTGACCCTCTCGGGCGTCCCCGACCTGCCCCTGAAGCTGCCGCCAAAGTATCTGTTCACCTGCACCGTCGGCCGTACCATGGCGTCCCAGGCCAGGTACTGTCTCCAAGGCTCCCAGGAGATTGCGTACCTGTTGTACCACTTGTGCATCTCGAGCGGTATCAAGCCTGAGGGGCTGAGCTGCGCACCCCAGCTCCCCGACCTCGTCGAGCACGAGTAGAATTTTTGTAACCTTCGCCAAGGTCAAGACGACAGCAACCACAGCATTCATGGGACAGGTACGGCATGCTCCTTCTCGTCGTTCGTTCGTCATCGTTCGGAATCCTGGTTTTGTCGGGATGCTTCATTAATTTGAAATTTCGACCGGCACGTCTCCGGCACTCCCTTCTCACCCCGTTCTCGTTGTACCGACCGACGACAACACCAGTACCTGTCATCACCCATCACGGATAAAGAGGTCGTGCACCAGGAGCTCAAGCACGTGGAAATTGGCATAGTCAGCCAACAGGGCTGGCGGAAAACCCAGGAGGATGCCCACCTTTGGGCGCAGCTGGACGATAGGACGCTCTTGTTCGGGGTATTTGACGGTCACGGGGGGGCGGAGGTTTCGAGGTTCTGCGCGGAACATATACACGAAGAGCTGCGGAATATAGAAGAGTACGCGGCGGGCAAGTACGGGGAGTCTCTGGTGGCGGTGTTTCACCGGATGGACGATATGATGCGGACGCCCGAGGGTCTGAAGAAGTTGTTATCGTTCCGGGATGATCCTGAGAAGCAGATGGGGGGCGGCGCGGAGCAGGAGGACGGTTCGTTCGACTTTCTGCGCTCGTTGCTCCACCAGCAGAGGAATGCCAGCGGGGGTGGGGGTGGGGGTGGGAGCGAGGAGAATAATAACGGGCAGTATGTGGAAGAGATTCAGGCGGGGTGCACGGCGGTGGTGGCGTTGGTCAAGGGGAACAAGGTGTACGTTGCAAATGCGGGGGACTCGAGGGCGGTGCTGTCTCGGCAAGGCAAGGCGATTCCGCTCTCGTTCGATCACAAGCCGTCGCACCCGACGGAACGGAAGCGTATTGAGAGTGCGGGTGGGTTTGTGAGTAACCTCGGCGGGATGTCGCGGGTCAACGGGAACCTGAACCTGTCGAGGGCGATCGGGGACCTGAAGTACAAGGCCAACAAGGAGCTGCACGCCAAGCACCAGATCATCACGGCAGAGCCGGATATCGAGGAGGCAGAGATTCAGCCGGGTGATGAGTTTTTGTTGCTGGCTTGCGACGGGATTTGGGACGTGCTGACAAACCAGGAGGCCATTGACTTTGTTCGGAAAGGGCTGGAGAGCGGCAAGACGTGCAGCGAGGTGTCGTGCGACATACTGGACCACTGCATCGCGACAGACCCGAAGGAGAGCCGGGGTATCGGCTGTGATAACATGACGTGTGCGGTGGTGCGCTTCAAGGACAATTTCCACACCACGATGAGCTAGTAACAGAGGTGAAGAGTAACAGACGAACAGGCGAAGAACGACGAGACGATTGAACTAGAGACGAATGGACGACACGTACGACTTCCCTTCTCTACCTACCTACCCACCCCGCCCCTAGACATGCAAGATTCGCCACTCGCAGTTCCTCATGGTGTCTTGCTTGACCCCGTTGTGCACGCTTGTGGCAAAGTCCCGCCAGAACATCGAGTGCCCGACCGCCACAAACACCCGCTCGGGACGGTCGATGACCCACTTTCGGAACTCTTTGACCCGCCGCGCCGCGCTCTCCTTCGTCTCGTGGCTCTGGAAAAGCTGCTTGTATGGGCAGTTCGGCCGCTCTTTTTTATTGTACCACCACTCGTCCTCCAGTCCGCCCAACGGCCCCGCCAGCATCGGGAACTCCTCGACGAGATCGCTCGGGTTCCGTCCCACGTCTCCGGACGTGTGCAGCTTCTCCGTCACCTCTGGTAGGACAATCACATTCTCGAGCTGACCCGACGGCGTCCGGCACAGCGACTGGGTCGCCCCGTTGAGCCCGTTTGCATCCTTCACCTCGACGTGCGGGTGCACGTGCAACAGCGTCTGAATCGCCCGCGTCAACGGGCTCGTCACCCACACCACGTCGCTCGGAAGATCCCAGTTGGCAACTTCGTTCCGCAGCGTCAGCGCCTGCGACTTGCCCTTGCACGTCAGCCTGGCGTCGAAGAGCAGCGGGTCCTCCCACGACGACCCCCGCGCCGAGCACGCCGCGTTGAACTCCGACTCTCCGTGACGGATCAGGTACACGACCTTGCAGTCCTTCTTGGAGCGGAAAATGGGGAAAAAGCCGGTCGAGTTGAGCTGGACCCGGTCGGCCGAGTGCACGGCCGGGGTCAGGCGTTGCTCCTCCGACTCGCTGATCCCCTCGGGAATCTGCAGCTCCTTCAACCTCGACGACTTGAGCTCGCGACTGGCACGATCGTCCCGGTTGGAGCGGTCGTCGCGGTTGGAGCGGTCGTCGCGGTTGGAGCGGTCGTCGCGGTTGGAGCGGTCGTCGCGGTCATCGCTCCCTATAAAACGACACGACACGTTGCCGAGGTCTCCCGCCGACGCCTCCCGGCGCATCCCGGCAATCCCCTGCGCCCCGATCCCGGTCTCCAGACACACCGGCGTTTCCCATCCCTCCCTCTTTTCCCTCTCCCTCTCCCGCTCTTTCTCCTGCTCGGGCTCCCCGCGCGAATCCGACCTCCCTGCTCCGTCCGTGTTCGCAGTGCTGCGCCGCTCCCGCGCTCGCTCTTTCTCCTTCTTCGCGTTCACCAGCTCCTCGAACGAAAACTGCGAGTGCGAGTTACCCCGCTCGTACGTCAACTGCGACTTAATCCGGAACAGCGGCTCGTAGTCCTCCTGGCTGGGATCCTGTTGGCTCGCTCTCTCGCACGCCGCCTCTTCCTGCTGCTCTGAAGGAGCCGAAGCCGTCCCGTCGCGCCCCTCCGTCGCCTCTTCTTCGATCGGCGACACCCCGCCGTTGTTTATTAACTCGTCCCTGCCCTGACTCCCGCCGTGCCACGGCGTCTCCAATTGCTGACTCAGGAACCGCCTGGCGAACGAGCGAAGCGTGTAGCGCGAGTGAGAGAGTCAGAAGTGGGGGCGCGCGAGCGCACGTCGGTCGTGATTAATACCCACCGCTCCAGACTGTACATGCCCGGATTCGTCTGCGGTGGCACCCCGACGTCGACGTCCCCGTCGAGCGCCGCGCCGCTGCCGACGCTGGTGGTGGTTCTGACGCCCACAGGCAGCCCGACCACGTCGTCAGGCGTGTCCGCCCGCTCGCCAGCGTCCGTGTGCTGAGAGAGAGAGCCTCCTCCCTCGTTGTTTAGACGATCTCGATCGTCCACACCGTCCCGCACGTCGTCGCTGTCCTCGGCCGCGTGGACACAGCCATCGCCGTGGTCCCCTCTCAAACGTTTACTCGGTCTATCACGGTTGTACACCGTGTCTTGTGTGCCCGTTTCCGCGAAGAGCATCGTCCGCGAATTTTCAGACCGTTGATTGGGCAAACGGCCCCATTCGTTCTTTGCGAGCGCGAGACGGGAGACAGACGATACGGGGAGATGGATGGATGGATGGATGGATGGACGCACGTCAAATGAAAGTACACTGAGTGTCGAGAGAGAGGGTTTTTTCCGGGACGCTGGCTTGGACGGCCAAGGCAGGCCCGGCGGGCTCGTCTGCCGGGTCGTCCGTTCGTTCACCTCCTCGCCCGCTGCCCCTGCCGCCCCTCGTACTCCTCTTCGTACTCGAGCTCCACGTGTCCCCGCCGTCCCTTCTTCTTGCCTCCCTTGGCTGCGGCCCCCCGCCGTGCCTGCTTCGGCTCGGGCTTTCGCTGCGGCGCGTCGCTGCCGTCGCTGTCGCCATCGTCGCTGCCGTCGCTGCCGTTGCCGTCGCTTCCCTCGTCGCTGCCATCGTCGTACCGGCCCTCCATGTCCTCGATGTCCTCGTCAGACGCTGCAAAGTCCCCCTCCTCGAGCCACTCCACCTCTTCTTCCTCCTCCTCCCCGCTACTGCTCTCCTCGTCGTCCTCGATAAACTCGTCAAACTCGTCGTCGTCCATCTCCTCGCCCTCCACCTCGGCCTCCACGTCCTCGTCCATGACCCCCTCCTCGTCCACCGCCCCAGTCTCCTTCAGCGCATTCTTGTAGCTCAGCGTGGGGAAATTATAAATATCCCCGTACGTCCCGCTCTTCAACCGCTCCAGCAATTCCTTCTCGATGCTCTTCTCCAACTGCGCCGCCGCCTCCGCCTTTGCCTCCCGCTTCCTCAGCATCTTCTCCTTCCTCGCCGGCATCGTGATCAGCTTGGGCTTGATCTTGGTCCGCAGCTTCCGCATCCGGACCAGATACTGCGTCACCTTGGTCAACCGCTGTTTATTCTTATGCACCAGGAACTTGGGCCAGTACGCCAAGTGCTCGTCTATCTGCTCCAACGCCGCCGCATACTGCTTCTTCAAGCGTATCTTCTGCCACATCCGCTTGGGCGCATGCGCACGCTCCGCCGTCTTGATGTATAAATATATACGACCCTCATGTTCACGGATCGTCGCATACCGCGAGTTGGCCAGGGGACACGAGGAGCGGTTGCAGAGCCCGGTGACGTTGAAGTCGTTCCGGCAAAAGTTCTGCGTGGTCGTCTTGGCGCGAAAGGAGCAGTGCCCGTGGTTGATGAGCTGCCAAACCACCTCGTCGTGCTGCATGCTCGGTGCTTGGGTCTGTCTGTCTCTCTCTCACGCGCGCTCTATCTCTATCGCTCGGCTGGCATGCAGTGCACAGGGCGAAACGCCGGATTGCCGCACGGATGGCCTGTTTCCGGGGGCGCCGCGCGGCGGATGGGATGGAATGGAATGGTCGAGGAGATCAGGAGGATACGAAATAGGATGCGGAGGACGGTCGTCGTGATCGAAGAATTTTTTTCGTTCGCGAACCGATCGGTTCCGAACCGGAATCGAATGAAGTTGGTGAAGTTCATGGATACGTAG
>Ga0181582_10000712_pt1 | contig 24282 bp, 8 predicted proteins | sample 071ome_32_FD_132438 | JGI IMG/M metagenome (GOLD analysis project Ga0181582, IMG submission 132438) | Coastal salt marsh microbial communities from the Groves Creek Marsh, Skidaway Island, Georgia - 071405AT metaG (megahit assembly) | ecosystem: Environmental > Aquatic > Marine > Intertidal zone...
GCCTTCCAGACCGGCGAGGGCCCCGTCGAGAACTGGTCCAAGCACGTCGCCGACCCCTGGAACGTGAACGGCTTCAACTACGCCACCAAGTTCTTCGGCGCCACCATCGGCCAGTAAGCGGCCCGAGCTTCCCTCCCTCCATTCGTTCCTTAATGAGAGTGATGCCGTCCCCTGGGTGAGTGTCATCAGAGAGATGGGCGCCGTCCCCGGGTTGAGTTTTTCCGCGGGCCCCCCTGTAGAGTTCTCGAGGGCGTGAGCCCCCTAGTTCTTGAACATGAGAAGATCGAAGATCGGGCCACGGACGGAGTCTGCTACCGCCGGAGGACCGGAGCGCTCCACCTGTGAGCCTCCCTGACCGATTGGCCGTCCCCTCGGGTCGGAGTGCGCCAGGGCGATGGTGCCGCCGCCGTTTGCCCTGTGCCAGCGTCCCGGGGACCTGCGTCCGCACGGGCCGTGCAGTCCCGGGGCGCGTGTCGCCGTGCATTGGCGCAAGTGCCAGCGCGACTCCTCTCGAATCGTAGACGGGAAGCTCCGCTTGCAGACACCACGCGCCCACCCGAAGGTGGAGACCCTGCGGGGGTTGGGGACACCCGGAACCCGCTTTTGCGAGTGTACAGGAGAAAAGACGGGACGTTCTCGTGGGATCCCGGGATATCGCGACAAAATGGCGTCGGAGGGACACGATTTCAAGACGAAAGTCAATCAGCACGGCGTGCGCGTCATCGGGTGAGGGGAGGTGCTAAGCGAACTCTCCCCCGATGCGAGTCCAGGGCCCACTGCGACGCGCCCGCCCCGCCACCCCGCGCAGGGCCTCTCGGCGCCCGGACGGCACCTGGAGGAAGGAGATCCGGGTTCGGGAGGGCTACGTGCCGCAGGACGAGGTGCGAGCGTACCGCCCGGGGTCGGGGAGGGCGGCCGCGACGGCCGGGGCCGCCCCCATCCGTCGCACCGTGCCGGGGCTGGCGGCGGCCCTCGGGGCCGCGCAGCGCGAGCGGGACCCCGGGGCGCAGCGGGGGGCCGAACTGCTTCGGCCGGAGAAAGGGGGGGAGGCGGAGGCGCGCCCCCCGGACTGGGCCGTGGCGCGGCCCCGCGGGCAGGCAGCCCCACCCCCCGAGGGAGACGCTAGCAAGGCGTTGCGGAAGGCCATGGGCCCGCTCAAGAAGAAGCTGGCGCAGATCGGCAAACTCAAGGAGCGGAGGGAGGGCGGCGACAGGATGACGCAACAGGTGGCAGAGCCCCCCGCACGCGCCCGAGCCTGCCACCGGGCACGCCCCGCCATCGCACCGCGCGCACCCAGCCGTGTCCCCCGCGAAGGCGTCCGCCTCCGCCCCTCCCTCAGGAGCTCGACAAACTGGCCACCGAGGGGGACCTAGAGGCGGGGCTCCGAGCCCTCGAGGCGCAGCTGGCGGAGCTGAGGCCGTGAATGGGGGCCCGAGCCGGCCAGGGGGGTTCGGACTCTCTGGCCCGGGCGGGCAAAGCCTGTGTTTTTAAGGCTCTGGGCCCCCCAAAAGCTCCGCACATCTATGGTGTCGAGCGTTGGCGCTCCCCATTGGTAGTTCACGTTTGTTTTCAACAGCGGGGATCATGGCGTCGGCCCTCCGCGGCCCCTTCGCAGGGAGACGCGAGTCTCGGAACCCCAAGTCGACGATCCCCTTCCACGGATCGCCGGGCGCTAGAACCTCGGGATTTTCTAGCGCATCGCGTCGTTCTAGACGCGTGTCGATCGTCGACTCGATGGAAAAGCCCCGCATGTCGCACGAATGCCGCGCGAGCGGCTCTCCCCCTCCTGGGGTCGAGACCCCAAGGTGCCTCGTCCCCCCCCGCACGATCAACCGCTCGCGATTGCACTCGAAAGATCGTCGTCTTTATCCTCACCTCCACGCACTGACGGGTTCCTCCTTTCGCCTTCCGCGGGGAAGTCGACGAAACCGGCATGTTCTGAGGCTTGACATCGAGGCTCACGTGTATCGCAGTTCCTCGGCCGCGGGGAGCGCCCACGGGCATGAAAGGAGGCCAGCTGTCGCGACGATGATCGGATGTGATATTTTTAGGGTTGCACCAGGCCGCTACATCGCCCCGCTCCTCCTGCCGGGTGCGTATCCCCAAGATCCCCACCCCCCGTTCGCGACGACATCACACAAGCTCACGCACCTCTGCCCGTGCCCTCAACACGTCTTCGGCTCCCTGTCGCTCAATCGGGTCTCTCATTCACCATTTACCCGCCATCACGCCGAGAAATCACCCATCAACGCCACGAACGTGCCAATACCGCCACCCCGCAGGTCCGGACAACCTCCCCTTCGCGCTCGGGATCGAGCTCGCGTGCAACCCGGCCGACGATGGGACTTGCTCGCGGACCGTGAGTCCCGCATCGTCCAAAACATCGATCTGTCGGGGCGTCTACGAGCTGCACTACGTCCTCGAGGGCGCGGCCGAGCTAACGGAGGTGGGCGGGGCGGGGAGGCCCCGGGCCAGCATCGGGGCTGGGGACTCGCTGCTGGTTCCGCCGGGGGCGTCCCGGCAGATCATCAGGTGTCCCAGATACGGGGGCAGCCCAGACAGCCCGCAGGCCGCGTGCGCTGACTCGCTCATCGCCTCGTTCGGGGCCCTCCTCGACGGGCCGGCCGGCCCTGGCGCCACCCACTTTGGCCTCTCCTCCCTCGTCCTCGTCCTGCCCGAAAACCTCCGCGATGACCCCGCGGGCGCCTCCCGCGCCGCTGCCGAGGCTGTCGCAAACTGGCGCTCCGGCGAGAGGGTTGGCTCGCTCCCCGCCGGCGTCGTCCGGCACATGCTGGGGGCGGTGGCCCCCGCGGAGATGCCCATGGCGGCCCCGGGGGGGCCTGGCGCGGGGGACCTGGTGGACGGGGTGACGCGGGCGGTGGGGAGCCTCTTCACGGTCGTCCCGGACTGGCTCGGCCTGGGACGGTGGGTGGAGGTCGGCGCCGGGCCCGCGGTGGCGCCCCCCGGGGGTCCCGCCCCGCCCCCCCCCGCCACCCGCGCCCCGCTGGCCGACCGCGCGTCCAGCGTTCGCCTCCGCAAGCTCACGGAGCTCCACGGCTACCAGTTCCCCAACCAGACCAACACCCTGGCCCTGGCCTTCGATCCCCTCGCGGAGGACGAGTCGAGCCGCACGCCCTTCACCTTCGGGGTCGAGAAGTTCAATGCGGGGCACCAGACCCCGCCGCACGTCCACGACGAGTCGCACGAGCTCTTCTTCATCCTCTCCGGGGAGGGCGTCGGGTTCTGCGACGGGGAGCGATTCCCCGTGGCCGCCGGCGACGCCGTGGTGTTCCGGCCCGGCACGGAGCACGGCATCGACGTTGATCCAGGGAGCAAGATGTACTGCCTGGAGCTTATGCTGCCCAACGACTCGTTCGCCGAGTTCGTGAGGGCCGGGAAGGCCATGGGGAAGATCGACAACGAGGATCTCTGCGCCCTCATCAGCCTCGGGTGCGGCGGCGTCCCGCCCGCGGGGGGCGGCTGACCTTTGAACGACAAACAGGCCCGGCGCGCGGCGCCCTTGAGCCCGAACCCCCGGCCCCCGGACCCTACCGCTTCTTGCCCCGCCCCCGCTTGCCGCCCCTTCTGGCGTACTTGCCCCTGCCCATGTCATCGACGCGGGCCCGGCGAGCGCCCCCGCCGTCCTCGTCGTCGCTGTCCCGCTCGTCCATCTTCCTCTTGCGGTCGTCCTCCTTGCGCCGAGCCTCCTCCTCGGACCGTGCGGCCTCCTCGATCCGCGCCACCTCGGCCCGGGCGGCGGCCGCCTCCTCACCCGACACGCTGGCCCACGCCACCCCGCTCATCTGGTTCTTCAGGTACATCTTGACCACGGGCACGAGCGATGCGGTGTTGTGAACGCGCAGGTGACGGTCGAGCCCGACGCTGGCGACGAGGGGGAGATCGGGGTGGATGGAGAGTGCGCGGACGCTCCCCGCCACGCCCTTGAGGACCACACTCACGGCCCCCGTCCGCAGATCCATGCGCGACACGGCGCCGCGCCCGTTGGCCACCCAGCAGTACGCCCCGTCCGGCGTCGGCGCCACCGCCGTCACCCGTGCCTCGTCCCAGGCCACCTCCAGCCGGGGCCGGCGGCCGTGGTCCAGGTCGTATACGCGGAGCTTGTAGTGCCCCGTCCCAGCGACCACTCGGCGGCAGGCCGACCCGGGCACGAAGGCCACGGCGCTCGTCCAGGCCGGGTCCATGAGCCCCGTCTGTCGGTGCGCCCGCCCCCCCCGGAGCCGGGCGCTCTCCTCCCCCTTGAGCACGTCCCAGAGGCGGAGCTCGGCGCCCTTGGCCCCCACGGCGGCGCGGATCGTCTCCCCGTCCTCTCCGACGTCCAGGCAGTAGCACTCGGCGAGGCCCGTCGGGGCGCGGCTGACTTGGGCCCACTCGTCCGACGCGTCCTCCCCGCGGGCGTGGACGCGCAGGACGCCGCCGCGGGTCAGGGAGACGATGGTGGGGACGGCGCCAGCGGGCCAGAGGGCCTTCATGCCGACGATCCGGCGGGACTCACGGTCCCCGTCCTTGTCTGCGGCGATCGTCGCCGACACCTCGCCCGTGCGCGTGTCGACGACCTCGATCACCCCTCCCAGGCGGGCCACCGCGGTGACAGTGGGGCCCGCCGCGTCGCCCTCCGCGGCGCCCTCGCAGTGCGCCATTGCCGTGACCTCCCGCGCCTTGTTCAACTCCCCGGCCCTGGCGGCCACCTTGGCGCTCGTCTTCAGCCGCTCCGCCGAGAGGGCCTCGACCACTGCGGGGGGGGGCAGGGGGAGGCCGTGGGCTTGGGGGGAAACAGAAATCGAGCGACGGCGAGGTAAGCAGCCGGTATCGATGCGTTGATATGCACGAGATCGACGAACGTAAGCGCACACAGAGGTATGTGGGCACTAAACACGGCACATGAACCGTGGCGTCGCGGGGAGCGGCCGCGGAAGGGGGCCCAGCCGGATGTCGGCTGACCGCTGCAAGTGAGGAACCGGCCCTGAATGGCCATATAACGGGGCACTCCGTCTGCGTGTACTCACCCTTGTAGCATCCTAAATCGTCCCCAACCACAATGCGGAGCCCGCAAGGCCTCACCGCATCTGCGGCGGCCTGTTCAGGCTCGGCCATTCTCCTTGCTCTCCGTGGCACGGAGGGGACGACGACGGCGCGCAGTCGCGAAGGGCCAAGCTACGCGCGATGTGCTTCACACACGGCGATGAGCCGCCCGAAAACTTCACCTGGCCGGGAGACACGCCGCGAAACACACTCACAGGCACCGGCCCCAGGCCGGTGCCACGGTGTTCACACGGCCGGTCAGTCCTGCCCCCACCTCTCCTTCGCGCGGACCTCGTTCCTCTTCTTCGCAGCCTCCTTCATCCGCTTGAACTCGGCCTCCTTCTGCTTGAGCGCCTCCTCCTTCTCTGGGTCCCGCTTCCGCTTCAGCGCCGCCTCGCGCGCGCTTGCACCTGGGCCCTTGGACCCCGCCCCCGCCCCCGCCGCCCCCGCCGCCCCCGCCGCCTCCTGGGCCGTCGCCGCACCCACCCCCCCTGCCTTCTTCGCCACCGGCGCCCTGTGCCCCCCAATGTCCATGAGCGGGTGCTTGGCCACCTGCGCCTTCCTCACCGTCACCACTTGAACCACCTCGCTCGCAGGTGGTGCGGGCGCCTTGGGGAAGCTCATCCCGCGCTTCTCCGCCGGCAGCTCCGCCGCCCACTCCGCCGGCTCCCCGCCGTAGTACATGCCCGTGTCCTTGTGGTAGTACCACCCGACGTCGTCGTGGTAGTAGTAGCCGCTGTCCTTGTCGAAGTACCACCCCCGGAGGTCTGGCGCCGCAGCCGCAGCGGCCGGGGCCACGTCGGGCTTGTCCGGGCCGATGGGCTCCGCGTGCGCCCTGTCGTCGTCTGCGGCCAGGACCCCCGCGGCCACGTCCCTCCGGTACTGCTCCTGCGCGATCCGGTCCAGGTCCTTCATGGACTTCAGGGCCATCTCATGCTCTGCCTTCTCCTGCGCAGCCTTCTTCTTCGTCTTGGCCAGGTGCTGGGAGACGGCCTGCTTGTGGCGCATGCCCGCCTCATGGTGCGCCCGGGACGCGGGGGTGTCCTGCGGGGGGCGAAGCGCGGTGGGGGGGGCGAGGGGGTGGCGAGGGGCAGGGGGGGGCGGAGGGGCAGCAATGCGCCGTGGGCGAAGGAGCGGCGCCAGGCGGAGGGGACGTTGTCCGCCGCTCACCTTGAGCCAGCACTTGCAGTAGTCGCACCAGTGCATCTGACTGGACACCCAGAACTCCGTCATTGCTCTCCGCCGCCCAGATCCTCGATTTCCCCGGCAAGGGCTCCAATTTTCCGCCTTCCTTCCCCCCGAGGGCAGGGTGGCTGTTACACGCGCTTTTCGCCGCTCTCCCCTGGACGCTTACGGACAGAGTCGCGTGAGCAACCGCGCGCACCTCCTACTATGCGTGTTGGGGGCGACGGGGGCATCCTCTTCTCAGGCACGCGCGACCGGCCAGCTGCTTGGAACCGGGGTAACCGGGGTCAGCAGGACCTGCCAGAGCGGCAGCCGAGGGGGCGGCGTGGGCTCCCCCCGGGGCTTTATAACTACTCGAATGCGGCCGCAGGTGGAGGCTCCAGCGGTCAGTTCCCCCACTAGGGTCAATCACCTCCCCAGGAGCGCAGCATTCGCCGTCGCATGTTCGGCCTGGCATCTCGCAGGACAGGGCTGATCGCGTCACGCACCTCTCCACCGCACGTGAAGGAGCGCTTAAGGGTCAAGGTCATGGGAGGAGGGGAGAAGGAGCTCCTGGGGTACCAGGAGCGCAACAGAGAGCCTATCCTGGAGGTGCGCAGGCAAATGGAACGGATGGTTCCTCCCGCCGGGCATCTCCCCCAGATCTGAGGGGCCCTTGACTGCCGGGCCTAGCACACCGCGCGATCCGCGTATACCGCCCCCAGCGGTGGAATCCGTCGCGACAGTGACGACCGAGCCCCCGCCCCGCGGCGAAGACAGCCCCCCCATCCCGGGACCGCAGGTGCTGTCCGGGTACCTCGGCGGCATCCCGGGGGATGTCCTCGAGGTGGCGTGCGGGAACGGCGCCCACGGGGCCTTCTTCGCGCCCAGCCTCCCCGAGACAACGTGGTGGCCCACGGACGTGACGGACGAGCGCTTCTCCTCGGTCCGCGCCTACGCCGCGGAGACGGGCAACATGAGGGAGCCTCACCTGCTGGACGTGGCCGACCAGGCGAGCTGGGACGCGGCCCCCGTCGCCGAGGGGGAGGCCGCGGCGGTGGTGGCCATCAACCTCCTCCACATCTCCCCCTGGGCGTGCACCCTGGGCCTGGTCCGCGGGGCCGCGAAGCTCCTCCGTGCAGGCGCACCGCTCATCATCTACGGGCCGTTCAAGAGGGGCGGCGTCTTCTCCACAGAGAGTAACCGCGAGTTCGACGAGAACCTCAAAGGGCGCAACCCCGAGTGGGGCTACCGGGACGTGGAGGCCGTGGAGGAGCGGGCCGCGGAGCAGGGTCTCGCGCTCGAGAAGGTGCACGAGATGCCCGCCAACAACCTCATGCTCGTCTTCCGCAAGGCCGTGTGAGGCGGGAGGCGATATTTATTTTCGAAAGAGGGTACCTAGGTGCTAGTCATTGTTCTTTTCGCTAGGTGAAACAGAATCACAGGTTGCAGTCAGTCGGCGGGCGCTACTCGTCGCGCTCGAGGGTCATGCACGTCCCACGGAGCACCCAGTGGCTGGGCTCGCCCGAGCACGGCAGGTCCACCCCGATGACGTAGTTGGACGAGTGGCCCGTCGTCTTGAGGACGCCCTTGCGCTCCGTGGTGCGGTACACGGGGCAGTCGTACGTCCCCCCAGTGTTCGAGGGAGGGTGCACCCCCGGGTGCAGGAAGATGACGGGCGCTTCCGAGTAGAGTTCGCGGGCGCGGGCCTCGACGAGGACCTTGTCATCGTGACACCAGGCCGCTCCCTCAAGGAACAGGCCGTGGACGAAGACACCGTCACTGGGGCGACGCACCTGCGCCGCGAACTCCTCACTCATGGCCTTCTGAGCCTTGAACTGGAAGGAAATGGTGTCGATGGGGACACGGTGCCGCCGGGCGTAGTTCTGCCTCACAGCCGTGAGGAACGAGTGCGTGAAGAAGAAGCCGCTGATCCAGTAGATAAGAGGCGGGGCCTCCCGAACCCACTTGTCGAACTCGGCGACGCGCTTGATCAGACTGTCGAAGTAGCTTGCTAGCGGCTTGAGGCTGGGGAAGGACTTCTTGAGCCACGACTTGGGCACGACCCCAACGAGGAAAGACGAGTAGATGTCGTCGAGCTCCTGGGTCATGATGATGATGCCGTCGACGGCCTTGGTGAGGTCGTTGAGCCCGTCCCTTATGGTGTCGAGGAGCAAGTTGTACCGGATCACCTCCTGGCACACCACCTGGTTCATCGACTGCGCGTAGTCGGCCGGGTACTTCTCCTCGGCCAGCTGCCGGTTGATGCTCCTGGGAAGGCGGCTCGCCATGTCGGTGCAGAGGCGGCGCACCACCTGCTCCTCCTCCCGCACGTCGCTCTGCACCTTCGCGGACGACCCCGTCACCGCCCCTGCCAGGTCCTCAAGAAGTGCATTGGCCTCGGCAAGGTCCTTGGTCACGTCCGCATTGCGGTGCATCCCCAGGGACTCGGGCGAGGTGTCGAAGGGCAGCCGCGCGACGGCGGCCTCGAAATCGGCCAGAGTGTACCCCTGCTGGGGAACGAAAGGGCCCTCTGAGTGCAGCAACGGCGCCGGCGACCGGTCCGTAACGAGCAGGTCCTTGGTGAAGATGCTCTCGAGCAGCGTGGTCATGAGGAGGCGGTCGCGGTCGTCCGTGACCTTGCCTCCGTAGTTGATCTCGCCGATGATGTACTTGAGCGCCTGGAAGGGCACCTCGCCACCAGGGCGGACATCCCCGAGGCGGTTCTTCAGTTGTGTGAGGCTGATGGTGAAGTCGGCATCCGAGAAGGAGTACGGGACGTTCCACCCGGCGGGGCCGTAGCTCCTGCGCTCCTTCACCACGGCATGCAGGAAGGCCAGGGCGAAGACAAACCGTCCGAAGCCCTGCGCCCTGACGACCTCACGGTCCTCCTCCTTGTCTGGCCAGAGCCCCGCGACCTTCATCGCGTCCATGTTGAGGCAGCGCTGCATGTTGGCCCGCATCCCCTGGGGCGGCTCGGAGCAGATCTTGAACGCGTCGAGGAGGAGGTTGAGGGGCATGGCCTTGGTGGGCATAGAGGTGATAAGCAGGCGGAACTGCTGGTTGGTCTCGTCGCCGTTGAGGTTGCGCACGAACCGCTCGAGCCACAGGAGCCACTGCGGGGACAGGTGGGCGTTCTGGAGCACAACCCAGTCGCCGTCACGAACGCCGGGGAGGAGCACCCGCTCGGCCTTTGGGCCCTGGCCCTGCCCCAGGGACACGCTAACGAGGCGCTTCTTCATCCCCATTCGCTCGGCGTACTGGTAGACTGACTGCACGGGGTCGAGGCCCGGGGCCAGGAGGAAGAGCATCGGCCGCGTGTGAGTGGACCGCTCGAACACCTGCGACATGTCGAGCTGCGGCGGGTCCGTAAAACGCTCCCCGAGGGTGTCGCTGACGAGCGCACGCATGGCGCGCACCGTGAGGTCCGGCCTCAGGGCCCGCACCACCAGCAGACACTCCCACTTTGACAGCGGCTCGGCCAACGTGTCGATCCCGCCCACCGGTAGTCCTGCGCATGTCTCGTCCATCTGGTCGATCGCCTCCTCCCAAAAGCTGGGCTCGGTGCGGAGCTTCTGCACGAGTCCAGATGCCTTTCCGAGCACCATGGCCAGGCGGCACGAGCGGGTCCACAAGGGCATTGGAAGCCAGCCGCGCGGCGGGTTACCCTCCATCGGGTGCTTCTCGGTCGCCTGTCCGCCCGTGAGCAGGAAGCGGACCTGTTCCGCCGAGGCCCGGGGGCGCTCCCCCTCCCTCTCGCCCTCGCCGTCTACGCCCCCCTCAGGCTGACTGACACCCTGCACTAGTGACGCATTGGGCTTGGGCGCGCGAGTGATGATACGGAATGAGATGAGGGCCGCGAAGGTGAGCTTGTCGCGGGCGAAGAGGCCCGTGCAGACCTGCGCGAAGCACTCCCAGAGGAGGGCCTCCTGGATGGCGTCGAGGCGTGCGGCCTGGTCGTCTGTCTTCTCAGCCATCTCGATCGCGTCCACAAAGGTCGCGGTGAACCAGTCGAGGCTGAAGACGTACATGGGCTCCAGGGACTGCAGGTCTTGGGTGCAGAAGAAGAGCATGGCGGCGTACATGCCCACGCCGTGGAAGGTCTGCCGGGCCTCGTCAAGGCGGAGCTGGGCCTCCCGGATGCCGACGTTCTTCTCGAGGATCGCGGCCGACACGCGCTTCGACTCCTGCACGATCGAGATGGCCTCCTCGTCGTCCAGGATGGACGACCCCGGTGCCCGCTCCTCCGACACAACCCGCAGGATGTCGTTCTCCAGCTCCTTGAGCTTCTGTGCGTTGGCGGCGGTCTGGAGGGTCATCTCCCTGTACTCCTGGGCCAGCGCGGGCTTCTCGTGCGCGAGCATGATGCTTAGGAGCTGGTCCCCGAGGCCCTCCTCGGTAATGGCGAAGTTAACCACGGTGACCTTCGCGGCTGTGTCGGCGAGGAAGTGCGGGTTGGGGATCATGCAGCCCATGAAGAGGCGGAAGTCTGGGTGGAGCTTGATGTTGGCGTCACCCATTCGGACGAACTGCTCGCCGCCAACGGTCTGGATCTGCATGTCGAGCACGGCGTCGAAGATTGTGTCGAGGGTCTCCTCGATCTCCGTGACCAGCACGGGCCAGCCGATCTGGATGGCATTCTCGATGCGGCGCATCACGTCCTTGTCGTGTGCCTTGACCATCTGGATCTGCTGCTCCTTGAGCATGTTGGAGAGCCAGTTGGTCGCCTGCCCCACCGGGTCCACCAGCAGGGGCACCCTCAGTGCTTCCACAGCAATGATGGCGTTCTCGTCCGACAGGGAGTCGTTCGGCAGGCCATCCAGGTGCCACGAAAGCAGCTTGACGGGGTCCCCAATGTGTGCGGTGATCGAGAAGAGCCCCCGCTCCGGCTTGGAGTACCGGATACCCACCATGGTCATGGCCCGCTCCCACCGCGCGATAGTCTTGTCCCGGAACTCCTTAGTGAAGGCCCCCAGGTAATTGATCACGCCAGCGCAGAGCAGCATGTCGCCAACGACATTCTTCTTGCGCTCAGCCAGCTTCTCGACCTCTGCGCCCCAACGAGCGTGCTCATCGGTGAGGCCGAGGATGAGCCGCTCAGCACGCTGAATCCGCAGTGTGCAAGAATCGATCTCAGCCTGCAGCTGCGCGGCGCGGTCCTTGAGGTCGTCGGCCTGCTGCTGCAGCAGCGCGAGGCGCTTGAGGAGTTTGTCGAGCTCATCCTGCTTGGCCCGCACGATCTCCATGAGCTTGCGGTACTCATCATCGGCCTTAGCAAGGGCGGCACGCTTGGGTGCAATCTCCTTGGCGACGCTGTCGTACCCGCGCAAGGCTAAAACCCACTTGCAGATGCCTGCCATGGCAGCCGAAGCCTTGGCCACGCGCTCCGGCTTGAAGTCCTTCTCTCCCAGGTACTCGCGGTCCACCTTGGCAATAATCTTGGCGTCGATGTTGTCCTTGTCGTACTCCTTCAGCGTCTTGAGGAGGTTGGGGTCCTGGAGCATGCGCAGGGCCGGGGTCCAGTAGTCGACGATCTTCTTTCCATACTCGTTGGGGTCCGGGGACACAATGGGCTCGATGCGCAGCAGCGCCATGACCGCCTGGAGCACGAGCTTGATGGGCTCTGGCGGGGACTTGAACGACTGGACGATACGCATGTCCTTGGGGTCGATCGTGTCGAGGGACTTGATGGCCTCCTCCATGGCTGGGAGGGCCTCCTCGAGCCTCGCCTCGCACTCGGACCGGATCACACTGGACTCGGCCGCCGTCTTGTTGGCCTTCTGAAGTTCCTCGTCGACTACCTTCTTGTACTCTTCCACCTTGGCCTGCTCCTCGGCCACCTGCTCGAGTTTAAGCTTGGCCTGCCCAGTGGCCTCCTCGAGCTGGGGTCGCAGGATTGTGAGCTCCGTCTGTAGCTCTCGGATCTGCGCCTGGGCGCCCTCGAGCTGCTGGAGCCCGTTGCGGAAGCGGGTGAGGGCGTCCTCGACAGCCCGGCCCTGCCGCTCAAGGAGCCGCTGGAAGAGCGAGAAGAGCGAGACGTACATCTTGGGTGTCACGGCGTTGTGCCTGCCGCGTTTGCGGAGGAACTCCTGGCTCCGGACCTGCGTGTCCGAGTGCAGTATCTTGACCATCTCGATAATCTTGGCAATGAGCTGCTGCCCAGGCGTCCCGGCCCCGCGAGGACCCTCGTCCGAGATCGACACGTCAATGCCGGTCTGGCTTAGTTGCCGCGTCACCTGGGCGACGGAGCTCTTGGCCCGCTCTAAGGCCGTTTGCACGTCGGGCTCCGGCTCCTCCTCTTGCTGCGAATGGCAAGAGTCCACCAGGGCGGCGGCGCCCATCATGTCCCACACCTCGGACGGGAGAAGGTCGTCCACGTAGGCGTCCTCGTATCGGTGGAACTTGTCGAGCTCGAAGCTTGCCACGGCGTGCAGCGCCTCATCGGGCCAGTCGTGGTACCAGTCGAACTGGCAGCACGCCAGCAGGGCCGGATACATGCGCAAGTTGTCGCGGAACTCGCGCTTATCGGGCGACTGCTGGAGGACGATGTGGAGGTTCTTCTTGCATCGGGCGACGAGCATCCCCCATAGATCCGCGAGCTGCGGGACAGCACCGGTCTTGTTGATTTCGTTGAGCTTCGACGTGTTGAAGGTCGGCGCCCGGCCCATCGAGCGTGCGCCCGCCTGGTCGCTGGCCATGGTCTCCTCCATCAGGTCAGTCAGCTGCAGCATGTCGTCCGTGCTGAGCAGGCCGGGCACGTCCGCGCCCTGCAGGAGCGCGCTCATGTGCTCCACCTGCTCCGGGAACCGGAACTGCTGGTCATTGAAGAGGAACACCGTCGGGCGCCCCGCCGCCCCCGCCTGGCCTAGGAGCCGCTTCACGTCCTCTTTCCAGTCCTCCCGGCTGTAGAGCCGCCCCTGGACCACCTCGAAGATCGCGAAGTGCGCCATGAAGGCCGCCAGCTTGGTCAGGCTCCGCCGACCGGTGCCGCCGACCCCCACCTGCATCAGGTGCTCCCCGGGCAGGCGGAGGATCCTCATGACCCGCGTTACGTGCTGCACAGCGTACTGGAACACCGACAGGCTGAGGGGCTTACGGTTGAGGCTGTTGTAGTCGTCCAGGCCCTGGAACAGCGCGTCCATTGCCTGCTGCATGTCGGTCACCTCACCGTAGGGCAGCTCCTGCTCCTCACCGACGCCCCCCCCGCGGTCCTTGAGCTCTGTCGTCAGGGGGCTGAACACGAGCTGCGCGGCAATCTCGGAGGGGTCACGCAGGCCGGCGGCCCCGTCGTGCCCCAGGTGCGGGGCGAGAACCGTCTCGGGACCCAGCTTGAGCACCTCAAGGAGCACCCCGAGCACGTTGCCCCGCAGCCACTGGTGGTCAGCATCGTCGATCAGGCGATCGCCAAAGACGCGCATCGTCTCGTGGATCCAAAGGCGGAGGAAGCCCATCCCGTCGACGTCCTCGGGGTCGACGAGGGTCATGCCCTCGATGACGCGGGCAACGTCCCTGGTCGAAAAGATGTAGTGGCTCTTTGACGGGGTGGGCATGAGCTTGGCCCGCGCGTCCTCGAACACGCGGATCGTCGACTGCACTACGCCCCCGACAAGCTGCATGATGTCGGGCGTGGCCTCCCAGTTGGCCAGGTGGATGCCGAGCTTGGCCTCGAACACGGTCTGCATGACCCCGGGGGCCATCTCCGGCACAGAAAAAATGAAGAAGTGCCGGAGGAGCCGCTCGCTGATGGCGTTACGGCCGCCCCCAGTTGGGCCCATTGCGGCCACTGTGACCTGATCGGTCACCTGGTGGAAGGAGCGGTCCGCGATGTAGAGCCCGCCCTGATCGAGGAGGCTCCGCAGCATCTCGAGCGGGGGCTGCGCACCAAACTCCTCAGGCTGCGGCATGTTCAGGTCGTCCACAAACAGCACCATTGTCTTCCCGAGCGGCGGGCCCAGCACCCCACGCCTCCGACGGTCGAGCTTCGACTCGATCACCTTCTGCGCCTTGCGGGCGGTGGTCTTGGCAGTGAACATAACCACGTTGGGCGTCGAGTACTTCTCTGGGTCGAGCAGGTCCAGGTGCGCCTTCACGTAGGCCGTCTTCCCTGTCCCCGTGGGCCCCACGAAAAGCACGGGCATGTTGTTCCGGATACAGGTCGCCAGCACATTCATGCTCATGGCGCGCTCCGGGGTGGGGATCATGATGTCGCGGAAGATGGTCTCGAAGCCCGTTGGCATCTCGAAGTTGCTCTCGCTGAACCGCACCCAGTTGAACCGGGACGGGTCGAAAAAGTAGTCAAAGACCAGGCCCTCGCGGGTCATCGGGATGCTGTCGACGGAGAGCTTGGTGCCGAGGGACTGCGGGGTGCCGAGCAGGCTGAGCCACGCCTCCTCGGCGGCCGAGTACCCGACGTCAGCAGCAACCAGCGACCCCTCGGCATTGAACATATCGATGTCCATTGCCGAGACCATCTCGCTCGCCTCAACCTCCCCCAGATCCACGAGGGAGCGGTCCTCCTCGGCGATCGTCTCAACGTAGCTCCGGCTCTGCATGGCGCCGCTTCCGCCCCACCCCCCCCGGTCAGCCTCCGTCCGGCTCCGACGCTCCCGGACGACTTGGTGCAGGTCTCGGAACGCCTCCTCAGCGATGATGAGGTTGATATGGCGGTCGTGATCCTTGGTGATCTCCTTGCGAGCGACCGAGGTCGCCGAGTTCTCGTACTTCCCCTCCATGAGGGACGTCTGTCGGCGCGAGGCGAGCTCCGCCTCCCGACCACCCACCCCGAGCTGCCTCCCGACAGTCTTCCAGATCTGGGAGGTTGAGGCCTCGGGGCCCACGTCGAGGGCGGACTCGGCGACGTGCGGGGAGGAAAAGAGGTCGTCCCGCGAAATGCCCGTGAGCACGCCCCGGGAGACCTGCCGACTTGGCGGCACGGACGTTGCGCCCCCGAGATCCCGCCTCAGCATCTCGGCCCCGATTCGCGAGGGCTGGCGCTGCGGCTTCACCTCCATCTTGCGGAACTGGGCCGTGTTGAGGACGTCCATGCCGCGGACCGGGGACTGGGCGAGGCTGCGCTGTCGAGAGAGGCGGGACTGTGTCTCCCGGTCCATGAGGTTGAGTGCCATGTCGCCCTGCATGATAGGCACGAGCACGGAGCGCCAGTCCTCCAGGACCCCTGACTCCATGCCGTCCCTGTACTTGCGGCCCGAGGGGCTGGTAAAGTTTTTGAGCTCCGAATAGACAAGCGCCCTGAGGAAGTCGCTGAAGACCTGGCGGTCGCGGTCCGTGGCGCATACGCCACCCATGGACCAGATGAGTGCGTGAACGAACAGGTGCTGCAGGTGCTCCCCGGCAGCGTCAGCGTGGTTGTCCCACCACTCGGGCGCCTTGATGTAGCTCGAGAGGGCCGAGTACATGTGCATGAAGTTCGTGACCAGACCCGACTCGGACACCGGCACGAAGGTCTCGAGCTCCTGTGACACGAACTTGAGGCAGACAGGGAGATAGTTGTTGAAGAGCCCCAGGAGGAGGGCCTTGTGCTCGTCCTGGAGGCCATGGACCTGGTCCCCGAGCTTCTCGAGCCAGGACAGGACCAGGGGCTGCCACCCGAGCGAGTTGGGGTCCGTGTAGACCATGCCACAGCGGGAGATGGTGGCTGGAGACGCCTGGCTCAGGTCCATAACCTCGAAGAGCATTGCCATGGTCGGGCTCATGCGGATGATCTCCCCGCTGAGCAGGCAGAGCTTCTTGTTGTCGTCAAGTACCGTGTTCAGATTCTCGATCCACATGGCGTCCACCGGGCCATCCATCACGAGCCAGTGCTTGTCCTCGAGCTCGGGGTACTTGCTGGCGGCCTTCCGGAACTCGTCGGCCAGCACGCCGTCATGGTACTCATGACTGTTGCGGTCGTATCGCCCGAACAGCTCCCCGATAGTCATGGCCTTGGGGTTGATTGTCACGTGCTCCACCGGCGCGTGCTCCGAGTGGTCGTTCTCGTGCAGCAGCGTCAGCGCCTGGGCCAGCGTCCGATATACAGTCGTCTTCCCCGACAGCGGCTTCCCGACCAGCATGAGACCATGCCTCACGGCGACCATCTCGTGCACCTGGATACACTTGGTGAGGAAGTAGGGACTCGGCTGGATACCCAGGTTGAGGCACGACTCGCGGAGCGCCCAGCGGAGGCTCGAGTAGTCCGACATGACGGGCTTGGAGTCTGGGAAGAGGTCGGCGATGATGCCCTGGAAAAGGGGGATGTCAGCGGCGACGAACTTGCAGAGGTTGACGTCGAGGAGGGCGCGGAGGATGAGCCGCTGCTCCACGTCGCCCGGGTTCTTGCGCTTGAGCATCCCAGCGGCGCGGAGCACGGCGATCACGGCGCGCATGCCGTAGTCGTAGTGGTCCTGACTCGACAGCTGCTCCGAGCACAGCTTGTAGCACTGCACGATCTTCTGCGCGCACTCTCTGGCCTCCACGTACCCCTCGGAGAATAGCATGATCTCACTGATCATGATATAGTCGGGAACCATCATGGCAATAGCCCGGAACCTCCCCTTGAGGTTGTCCGGGAGCTCATTGCGCCCGGCGTACGACGGGTTCATCGTGACGCCGACCCATGCCGTGTGCTTGAGCTGTAGGTGTGTCCCCTCAAAGTCGAGCGTGAAGACCCGCGTCGCGATGGCCGTCTGGATGGTGGTGATCTGCTGGGCTGCCACCGAGAGCACCTCCATGTCGATGCGGTTGAACTCGTCGAAGCACGCCCAGGCGCCTGTGGCGCAGAGGCCCTTGAAGAACTTGCCCAGGCTCAGGTAGTCCAGCTCCTCGCTGCAGTTGAACACGAGGCAGTGCCGCGCCACAGTCTTTGCCAGGTCCTTGGTCGTCTCCGTCTTGCCCGTCCCAGCCGGGCCCTCGGGGGCGCCCCCCAGGTTGAGCTGGTACGACATGGTCAGGGTGCGGTAGCAACGGTCAGTGAGGGGCGTGAGCACCAGGCGCGTCGAGTTGCCCAGGTACTCGTAGCCGTACTCGATCCGTGCGTCCATCATCCGGAGCGCGACGGCCATCCCGTCCTGCCCAATCTCCTCGGTGCCGTCGCGCAGCGCGTCGAGGGCCAGGTGCCGCTTGCTGCGGGCGTTCTGCGTGGCGCTCCTGACCAGGGCACTCGGCTTTCTCGAGGGGATCTTCCTCCGCGGGGTCCCCTCGGGCGTCGTGTCCGACCCACCGCTCTCCACGCGGGTGAAGCCCCGCGAGCCCCTCGCGCTGGCCGGAGTCTGCGGGTCTGCGGCAGCCTTGCCTGGCGCCGCCCCCGCCCCGAGTCCGGCCCCCTTCTTCCCCCAGCGTGATGCCGACATGCTAGCCTCGAAGTAGGTGCGGAGCTGAGCCTGCCAGTCGAAATCGCCCAGGTCGGCCACGCCCTTATCGGCCAGGAAGTGGACGATGTCGCGGGCGTGCACGTCCTGGACGAGGAGAGTGGAAAGCGTCAGGCGGGCGAGGGGATCGAGGTCTCCACGGACGGCCTCCACGAGGTCGTGGACGTCCCGCTGGCACTGCTCCGCCATCTGCGGGAGGAGGCGGCCCTCGATGGCCTCCTCGACGCCGCGGGTCCAAAAGAGCTGGGACACAACGAGAACAGACATCTGCGGCCACCGGAGGACCCAGTCGAGCTGTCTCCCGCCGTTGAAGTCCCCCATGCACTTGCCCGACTCGACCTTGACCGCCTGGAACATTGATTTCTCGAGCTTGTTGAGCCACTTCTCGACGCTGCCGCCGGCCTCGCGAGGGAAGACGGGGGTGGTCAAGTCGACGGTCTCCCCCTCGAGGGACACGATGGCCGTGATGGCGGGGTCCCGGGGCTTGCCCTCGAAGCGCAGGCGGGAGATCCCCTCGAAGCTCTTGCGCAGGTGAGGCTCTACCCGTGTCGCGTCCCGGACCTTTGAGAGGATCTCCAGCATCTCGTCGTCCGAGAGGAAGAAGAAGCGCGGGAACAGCAGCCGTTTGGCGTCCAGATAGCTCGAGAGTGCCTTGTGAACCTCCTCTAGCTGCTCGAGATTTTTCAGCAGCGACGCCACGAGCTCCTCGTTCCAGGTCATGGCCGATAGGTCGAAGTTCGCGGCCGGATCCTCGTGCGCCCGGTGCATCAGCTCCTGGAACTGCGTGTCGACCGTCATGAATATGGTCGTGGCGTCCGGGAGCTGCGCGCCGATGTCCTGGCTCTGGAAGATGGGCTCGAGGTAGAGCCACTTGACCTGCACGCGCATCCAGTGGTCCACGAGGTCCTGGAGAACCAGCAGGTGCCGCTCCCACTTGCGGGCATCGTCCTTGAACGAGGCGCTGAACGGCGACGCGACGATGGTCTGCACAGTCATGACCTGCTCGTCCAGTGTCTGCAGGATCTCCTCGATGGACCCGAGCTTGTACGCCACATCCGGGTCCTTGTACTTGAGCACGGTGAGGGTCTTGCCCTTGAGCTCCTGCTGCATGCGCCTGAGGGCCTGCTGGACGCCGTTTTCCTTTATGGCAACCGCCTGGATGGCGTCGGCCTTGCGGATGACTGACTCGTGTCCTATGCCCATTTCGCGAAGGTCATGGAGGCTCAGCTCAGCGATGGACGGTTTGCCGAAGTCGTCCAGGGGCAGCGAGCGCCCCGTGACGTTGAAGATCGCCTCCCAGTGACGCAACTGGAGCGCCTTGTTGGCGGCCAGCTCGAGCAGCGGCTGCGTCTCGCGGAAGTCGTCGATCTCCTGGGCTAGGCGCACAGCCACGGCGTCGTCCTTCTTCAGCTTAGTCATCTTGTATGCGTTCTTCACCATCTCATCCAGGTTGTGCTTGATATCCCCCAGCTCCAACGACGTGATGGCGCTGAGCTGCCACTCGCGCTTCCTCTCCCGGAAAACCTTCATAAAGTTCCAGATCTCCACGCGGTTTTGGAGGTCACGGCCGGCTTGCTCGCGATTCTGCTCGTCCCGGATCGTGTCCAGGTTGAGGACCTGGCCGTACTTGTGGAGTGTCATGGCCTCGTCCTCCAGGCTCTTGAGCTGTCTGTCGAGCACGCTCAGAGCGTCACAAATCTCGATCGCGTCCTGGTCCGGGTCCGAGAACTTGCCTGTGTTGAGCTCCATGACGATCTCCAAAAGCTTCTGGTCCACGCTGATCAGCTGCATCTCAAGCGCCCCCACCATAAGCGGCCGCTGGCTCACGATGAACTGGTCCGCCTTTTCCTGCTCGATCACCAGCGTCTTGAAGACGTTCTGCAAGTCATTTTCGATGAACAGCTTCTCTTTGTCAAGGATGCTCTCCTCCGTCTTCAGAGCCTCATCGAGGACAAGGAAATCCTCCTCCACCTGCTCCTTCCGCTGCATCAGCTCCGCCCTCGAGTGAGAGATGGTGACACAGAGCTCGTAGTAATTGACAAACTTCTCGAGAGAAGTGGGACGGTCGCCCAGGATCGCGATGTGATCGGCGACGTTGTCGTGCAGGTGCTCCATCTGCTCCTTGTTCTCTCGGTGGACCAGCGAAAACATTTCAGCGTAGATGATCTCGCCTTCGCCGAGCATGTCCTCTTTGATCTGGCGCATGTCGACGCTCAGCGCCCCGCACACGACGACTCTCTTGACGCGCTCCATCCCCTTGATCCACTGCTTGAGCTGGCGCATCTGAGCCACCATGTTCTCCATCGGGGTGTTCCCCCTGCGTGCCCTGACGTCCTCCACGATCCAGTCGGGGTTGTGCCTCCAGAGCTCGATGAAACGTTTGAAGGACTTCTGCTCCTCGACCTTTGTCAGCTGCTCCCGCGCCTCGTTGTAGCTGGCGGCGATCAACTCGTGCATCTCGGCGCGGTACTGGCGCCACTGGTCGTCTTGCTTGATCACTTTGACCGGGTCGATGGGCTCGAGCTTCGCGAGGACCTTGAGCGGGTCTTCGTCGTGGGCACACAGGAACGGGTGCAGTTGGCGGCCGGTCCGGGGGCCGTAGAGCCGGGGCATAGCCGAGGCGATCGAATCCACGGCACCATCGATGATCCGGTCGACAACGGCGATCACGTCCTCCTGACTCGGGGTGATCACTGGATCGGGAGGGCCGCCAACGGGGAACACCACCCGCGTCTCGAACACCCCCTTATACGCGGTCGCGGGCCGCCACTTCTTCGACTCGAGGAGGCGCAGGAAGGCCTTGCAAGCGCAACCCAGGCGCTCGACGACACTGGTGCACATGACGGTGTCGGCCAACTTGAGCAGCGCGGCCATATGCCTCTTATCCGACTCGGCCTGCTGGTGCTTCTTGTGTCGCTCCTGGCGCTTCGCCTTGGCCGCGCTAATGCTCAGGGCCTCCTCGTTCCGGAGGTTGCGCTTGTCGATCTGGACCTGGTCCCGTGCCTTTGACTCGGCCGCGCTGATCTCCTCCCCAGTGGCCTTGAGGGCACGCATGACGCGGTTCGACACGGCCTTCATGTGCTCCATAGCTGCTGTGTTCTGGATCTTGTTCAGCGCCTCGAAGTCGTCCGGGGTGCTCAGCCGCGGCGCCTCCCCATTGAGGTCCTCGTAGTCGCCCAGCATGAACTTGGTCAGGGTGTTGCCCTCAGCGTCACGCTCAACAAGGTCAGCCCTCGCGTCGAGGACGTGCAGAAGCGCGTCCTGGAAGGCCGGCTTCACCAGGAAGAGCCGCCCCGCAATCTGTTGCCGCTTCTGCCGGAAGTGCTGCCAACGGACCATCTTGCGCCAGAAGTTGAAGTACTTGCGGGCGTGGTACTGCCGGAAGAACTTAATGTTGCGGATCATGCCAAAGATGCTCTTCTCGCGGATGAAGTTACCGAGCTCCGTGAACTGCGCCTCCCCCTCCAGCACCCGCACTACGCCCTGAATCGACACGGTCAGATGCGTCCGGGCCACATGGTCCTGGGGCACCAGGAAACCCTCATAAGGGTCGTAGAAGGGGTCGCCTGGGGCCGAGTCGGGGTTCAGGTAGAAGATCTTGATCTGCGCCTGGTTCCCGTGGGCCAGGTAGTAGTTGACGACGTCGGCCAGGTTGCGCATCACAGCACCCGTCTCGGGCGACGTGATCTCGATCGCCGTGAGCGCTGGGTCCTCGACATCGCGCGGCCTCGCGCCCCGGTCCCTGGCGTACGCCGAGGTAGCGTGCCGCTGCTGCGCCATCCTCGCGGGGGCGCCGAGATCCGTGTCCAGGAGCTGGTTCACGGTGGCCTGGTGGAACGGGATCGGTGCCAGGGAGCCCTCTGGCGCCATGGCAGCCACGCTGGCAGCCGGTGTACCGGGGTCCCCCGTCTCAGAGCCATGGGGTGCGGCGGCCCGGGTGCGCTGCTCCAGGGCCACGTTATGGGCCGTCATCATCATGTCCGCAGCCGTCATGTACGCCCGGCGGTGCGCGGGTGCGGCCGACATCGGGTGCTGCGACTCAGGCGGCCGGTCGCGCCCCACTTCCCTGGAAGGGGCTGCGGCGCTCTGTGCCCGGGCCCTCGCTGAGTCCTCCCCCACCGAGTCCTCATACGTGAACGGCGGCCTCGTGCCAAGTACCTTGGTCGCCATGGCGCCAGGATGGTGCAGCCCCGCCCCCAGGTCAGCCGCAGACGTAGCCGCCGAAGTCGAGACCTGGCTCACCTGGGCCTGTGACGGGGCCGGTGGGAGTTCGTCACGCCCCGCGTGGCGCGGGGCGCCGGCGCCCGCACCCTCGCGAGGTGCGAGGCTGGGAAGGGACGGATTCATCCCCAGCCCGGGCCCCGACGTACCCAGGATGTCGGACAGACCCTCAAGCCGCCTGAGGCGGTCTGTGCTGCTGCTGAAGAGGTGCTTGCTCTGCCCGGGAGCGAGGGGGGCGAGTGGGGGCGGGCCGGCGCCAGGCGAGGGCGCGATCCTGCCGGCCCCGATCGGGTTCTGTCGCGCGCCCCCGGGGGCGAACTGGCTCGGCCCGTAGTTGCGCCCGTATTCGTCTACTGTGACCTTGACGGGGTCTGCACGGGCCTTGCGGGACCGGCGCGTCCAGACGACCTCCGTCCCGGCCTGGCGTGAGTCCCGCTTCTTCACGTCGCCGGGGTTATCCTGCGGGGGAGGGGAGCCCGGGCCGGGTTCGGCAAGCGCAGCGCTCCCGGCGATGGGGGGGCTGGGCAGGCCATCAACACCGGCGGGAGGGCAGCACGGACACTCACCGAGTCCCTCCCCTTTTGCCCGCGAAGGGCGGCATCCCGTCCCGCCAGGAAGCCGTCCATTCGCCAACGGGTACCCTGAGCCCTCCTGCGGGGTGAGGAGGGGCTAGCGTCTCGCCTTGGTGGCTCAGGGGGAGGGGGATCCGGGAAGGGTGGGGCATGCCCAAATCGGGTAGCGGGGCGTGTGTGCCAAGCAAGGAGGGGAGCACGCCCCTGTCACACTCCTACGCAACTCTTTCCATTTTCCAGCGCCGGAAGGAAAGGGGGGCTCGGTCAGGTCGCTGTACGAGCAACCGGCGGCCCTAAGTGGCCGGGGAAAGGTCGACATTTGAGCACGCGGCCGGGCGATACAGGGACGCGACGTGCCGAGAATCAAGCCCATCCCAAGTGTTTAACAGCGGCGGTGGCGCCGGGAGTCAATACATCCGCCTGGACAGCTTCCCCTGTGCCCGGGACCGCCGCGAACCCAGTTCGTTCAAGTTGAACGTTGAACGGGCGAGCTCTGGGCTCCAGCGGAGGCCCGTGTCAGTTCTCCCGGGAGAGGGGTCATTGCGCTCACCTCGGGCGCTGACTTTGCCGCGATTCTCCTCAATGCGACAAGCGGGCAGTGCAATCGAGCAGGAGCACGCGTCTCGTGCCGCGCCGATAGACGAGGTCAACACTAGAAGGGGGGCTGGGGCTCAGTAATCCGCGTGTCCCCCCGGCTTCATGCAATTCATACACCAAAGGAACGATAGAGGAGCGCGTGGCCATCGCGACGGCTTTCTCGCCCCTGGACTCCGTAACGTAAGCCCAGCCCCCCGAAGGTGCTCGTCCGACGCAGGATAGCGGGACATGCCCCCTGTTGCCCGCCCACGGGGTCAATTTAAGGCACAATAGGATCGCAGGGGTGATCGGCGACATCTGAAATACCAGCATTGTCACAGAAACTCTCCTTTTCTCGAAGAAATTGCAGCGAAACCAGTGGAGAGGAAGGAAAAACAAGGGGGGAGGGAAGATGGGAAACCTCACGAGCAAACGACGGCCTGATGTCACAGATGATGATAAAGCGCTATTCAAGGTACGTTGAACACCCCGTCGCAATAGAACCGCATTGAATTCGGGGCCCTCGGGCGCCGAGACCCGGCTCGCGTCGCGGTAGCCCTCCGCAGCGTCGAACCCAGGGTTCCCCCTCCGGCCGGCGCCCGCAGCTCAAGGTCCAGAAGCGAAGGCTCGAGGGGGAGGTCAGCCGGGTCGAGGGCGTGATCGACCACACGAACGTCGCGGTCAAGACCCTGCTGGTCCAGGGGAAGCGGGACAAGGCCCGGTTCGCCCTCATGCGGAGGAAGCTGTACGAGAGGCAGCTGTCGGACGCCCTGGGGTACCTCGCGAGCACCGAGCGGCTGCTGCTGGACGTGCAGTCGGCGCAGACGTCGAGCAGAGTGCATCAGGCGATGAGGGACGGGGCCGGGATGATGCGCCGGATCATGGACGCGGTCCGGGTGGAGGACGTGGAGCGGGTCATGGAGGAGTCTGCCGAGGCGAGGGGGTGGTGCGCCGAGGTCGCGGGGCTGATGGCGGGGGAGTTCTCCGCCGAGCAGGAGGCCGACGTGGCCGAGGAGCTCGAGCTGCTGGCCGAGGAGGTCGCGCTCGACCGGGCCGCCGACATGCCATCGGTCCCCGTGGGCCCGGCCCCGGTGCCCGCGGAGGCCGTCCGGGAGGGGGGGAGAGAGGCCGATCTGCCCAGTGCCCCGACCCACGTGCCCCGGGCGAAGGCGGCGGCGAGGGAGGAGGAGCGGGTCCCGCTGCCGGCGTAGAGTTGGGAGGGGGGCGGCGCCACTGTTCACTTCGAAAGCATTCAGATCTGGGGGCCATGCTGCTCAAGGTCACGTCGCCGGCCCAGCGTCATGCTACTCCTGCGGAGCCCGCTCCCCGGGGTGGTGGGGTCCTCC